>Ga0210410_10001985_pt1 | contig 18599 bp, 11 predicted proteins | sample IncBWC4MmetaG_FD_161058 | JGI IMG/M metagenome (GOLD analysis project Ga0210410, IMG submission 161058) | Forest soil microbial communities from Barre Woods Harvard Forest LTER site, Petersham, Massachusetts, United States - Inc-BW-C-4-M | ecosystem: Environmental > Terrestrial > Soil >... | reverse complement strand
TGCCCACCGTCGAGCGACTTTAGAACGCCAGCGCCGTAATAAACATCCGAGCCAGTTCCGGCTTGCTCGCCCGTCGCGGCATAAATCACTCTGTGTTTGGCGTCCGCGGAATTTGTGGGATCAATCGCGATTGTTAGCGCGCCGATCGCTAAGGATGGCTGCAAATCTGTAAGCGGTTGCCAGGTTACGCCGCCGTCGGTTGTTTTCCACACACCACCCTGCGCGCCGCCGATGAACACGGTATTACCGGTTGCATCTGTGGGGTCAATCGCAATTGCCGCCACTCTGCCGGAGGTGTTGCCGGATGATCCCGCGAGGCTTCCTGCCGCAGGCATGCTGGGCTGCGGCCCAATCGAACGCCACGCTCCGGTGAATGGCGCTTGCGGTGGCTGGGCAAGAGACTTCGGAACGGACTCGTCCGTACTCTTCACCCCCTGCTGCGCGACGCTTGGAAGCGAAACGGCAAAACAAAAAGCAAATACCGCGAAAACCCGTACAAGAATAAATAAATTTCGACTGCGGATCCTGAGGGTCGGCATATTTTCTCCAGAACAAAAAAGAGGTACAGCCTAGGGGGCGGCATTTCGGATGCCACCGGTAGGTTTAAGTTGGCGGTAGTCTAATACAGACGGAAGTTACTTACAAGGAATCACAATGCGGAATTAAGAATTTCTAACTTCGTCCGAAGTGAGCGATGAGGTGCGGAGCTTGCCGCGGAGAAACGGAAGCGCATAAAAATTCCGGATGGCTGGGCGTTAAATTCCCAGCCATCCGGAACTCGCATTCCGTTTATTGCAAGACGAAGGTCGCCGTAGTTGTTTGGCTTGCACCGCCGCCGGTGGCCGTTACTGTAATCGTGTAACTGCCGACCGTCGTTCCCGGATTGGGCGTGACGGTTGTGCCTCCGCCACCGCACCCTACGCAAATCGCGCCGCCAACGAACAGCAACATTCCCGCAAACACCAATCCTCGCCGCTTCCGCTGAGACGGAACCCACAGAAGGAAAAGTGTAAACGCTAATGTTGACGCAGTCGCACTCGCGGGGATCAGCCAACGCGGGTTAGTCGGCCGCGTTGCGGGCTTGAGGATCGCGCCTGCAGCGGTCGTGGTGCAAGTAAGTGTGGACGAGCCGGTCGGTGTTGCTTGCGTCAGCGAGATGGGAGCTGAGAACGTGCAAACCGGCGGAGATGTTTGCGATGGACCTGCAACGCTCGCCGAAAGTGAAACGGTGAAGGGGAATCCAGCCGTAGCGGTCGCGCTCACCGAGAGCGTGCCCGACTGACCCGGAGAACCCGCCGTGAACGACGAAGCGGCGGGCATCAACGAAAACGCGCCGGTGACAGTTACCGTTGAGGTAGTTGAAATCACTATGGCTCCGCTGGTACCGGTTACGGTAACCGTGTACGAGCTCACCGATGTGGTAGCCGTTGTAGTCACCGTCAATGTTGACGTTTGCGAAGCGCCCAAATTAACCGACGTCGGATTAAACGCGCAGGTCGGCGTGGAGGTTAGGTTCGTCGGCGCCACGTTGCAGGTCAGCGCAACAGTTCCGGCAAATCCATTTGTCGGTGCAACAGTAATCAGAGACGTACCGGGATTTCCTGCAACGACCGTGGGATTGCTTGCCGATGCGACGGTGAAGCTGGCCGGAGCGGTGACGTTCACCGTCACCGGAGTTGAAACCACTGTCGGTCCGGTCGTACTGGTGCCGGTCACGGTAACCGTATACGCGCCTACAGCCGTGGTGGCCGTGGTCGTCACCATCAACGTCGAGTTTTGCGACACTCCCAATACGATGGGCGTCGTACTGAACGAACACGTCGGCGTTGAAGCCAGGTTCGACGGAGCTACGCTGCAGGTGAGCGCAACCGATCCTGTAAATCCATTCGTCGGCGCCACTGTGACTGTGGACGTGCCCACGTGAGCCGCTTGAACCGTAACAGGGTTAGTGCCGGGAAGAAGGGTGAAACTTGGCACCGGGGCGGCCGTGACGTTCACCGTCACCGGCACTGTGACTACGGTGGCTCCGCTGGTACCAGTCACGGTAACCGTGTAAGCACTCGCCGACGTCGTACCCGTCGTCACAACGGTGAGCGTTGAAGTTTGTGACGCGCCCAACGTGACCGAAGTTGGATTGAATGAGCACGTTGGCGTAGAAGTGAGGTTCGAAGGCGCCACGCTGCAGGTCAACGCAACGGTTCCCGTAAAGGTATTTGCCGGAGCCACTGTGATTACCGACGTGCCGGAGTTGCCGGCCTGAACCGGAATGGGATTCGTAGTCGGCGCCAATGTGAAAGTCGGTCCGGCGGTAGTTGTAATCGTAACAGCCGGAGAAGTTGACGTGGTGTAGTTCGTATCGCCCACGTATTGCGCGGTAATTGACGCCGTGGCGGAAATCTTTGCGGTGGTAAGTGTCGCCGCCCCTCCCACCGGCAATATTCCGAACTGCTGTGAATCGACTACAGGAATTGCCGTGACCGGAACGGTGCCAAGCAGCGTAGCGCCCGCAAAGAACGAAACGTTGCCAGTTGGAGCATTCCCGATGCTACCGGTACTTACGGTCGCAGTCAGCGAAAAATTGGTGTTCGCGGCAACGCTCGTCGGAAACACAGTAATTGCCGAAGAGGTCGTGGCTTGAGTAACGGTAAGGGGCACGGCGGTAGACGTGCTCGCGTTGTAGCTCGCGTCGCCGGCGTAAACCGACGTGAAGCTGTGCGCTCCGACCGCAAGCGCCGGAACGATGGTTACAGAAGTATTGTTTCCGGGGAAGCTGAAACTCGGCGATTGGAATTCCACATGCCCTTCGCTGTTCAGTTTCAGCGTGACTGGGCTGGCCCCAGCAAAAGTGTCATTCAACGTCACCTGTCCCGTCGCTGTTTCAAAACCGGACGCGGAGCCAACGATATCAGTACGCAAATCGACAAAAGTTCCATACGGCACGCTGGAAACGGTAGAAACGGAAAGCGTCGTTGTGCTGCCTTCCGGCGAGACCGAAACCTGAATCGGAATCAATGAATCACTCGCGCCGTGAATGCCGTCACCTGGGTAATGTGCGGTCACATTATAGGTGCCGCCTACGAGTTCCTGCGTGGTGGCCCCGGTGACCGAACCGTTCGTCAATGGATAAACGTCCACATTTCCACTTACCGCATCGAACCGGTCCACTCCGGCGGTGATCGTCCCGCCGACAAAACAGTTGGGGGTCGCAGTCTGGCAGGTGCCAATCAAAGAAGCATTCTCCTGCCGGTTGATTGTGGCGGTGATTGGATTGGCCACGGTGCCGCCGCTGACGGTGATGTTCGACGTAACGGTCGTCCCGTGCACAATTGAAACGCAGCTGGTAATGCCGGCTGGTGTGCTGGGCGGGCAAGCCGAGAGTGGGGACATCGAGAGCGTCGTAGCGGTGGGCGTAAAAGCTCCCACAGCGGCCGGCCAGCCGTTCACCAGGTTCGTCACGTTGACCGAGCCGAGGCCTGTCGCCAGGTCGTATCCGGAAGTGGCATTGAACCCGAGAGTTCCGGTCGGATTGCCGTTGCCATCGACGGTCTCCAGGACTCCGATAGCGGCGGAATTGCCGTTTGTATTGCTGCAGTTGAAGGTGCCGCCCACGCAGGGCTGAGAATTATTCCCTTTCAAAACATCATTGAAAACGCAGTTCGCCGCAGGGATCGAGGACGAGTTACATGTTGACTCGTTTTGCGCCGCCGACATGGGATACAGAACAAAGTTGGCGTTGCCCTGTCGGCCGGATTGGCTGTTAGCCACCATGTTCTGATTGACCAACGCCATGATCCCCGTAAAAATCGGCGCGGCCGCGGAAGTCCCGCCAACGGGAATAAATGAAAATCCCGATCCACCGTTGACGCAATCACCGCCGAGATCCGATTCGCAGACGATGTAGAAACTGCCGCTGAGAACTCCGAGGGAAGAAAACAGCGAAATGTCGGGAAGATCGCGAACCATGTCATTCGGCACGCCGCTCCCGGTCTGCCAGGTGGGTTTCGCGTATGACGCCGTGCAGTCACCAAATATATCGAGAGCAACGCAATTGCTTTGGCCACCGGCACCACCCGAAAGACCCAGCGGAGGCGCGGATGAATTTAGAGTGAGCGCGCTGCAACCACTAAGACCGCTCTGCGCGCAACTATCGTTCCAGGTGGTCTCGGGGATGTATCCCTTCGCGGTACGAAAATTGGCGCCGCTGGTTGTGTTCCAGAAACTCAGCGGGTAACCCGTCGCGGTAAAATCAAAATCGGTGCCGCCGGCGGCCACATTAAAAGGCGTCGAAGCAATTCCGCTGACGGTCAAACCATTTTGTGCAACGTCGCTGCCGTTGTCGCAGGAGGCCGAACCGGTATCACCGGCGGATATGGTCACGGTGATTCCCTGGGCTGCGGCCTGCCCCCATAGATTCTGGAAAAATATATTACCGGCGTTCCCGAGATTGGCCTCACATGTACCGAAGCTCTCATTCAGGACCGGAGCCAAATTGAAGTCAACCACCCGCTCAGCGGCCAGATCGACGCCATTCGCGGATGAGGTGTTTGCTGCTGTGACGAATAGAATCTGCGCGTTTGGTGCGACAGCACCTGCATACTCAACGTCCAGGTCCCCTTCGATTTCATCGCCGTTCAATCCCGGATCGGGCCCATCCAGAATGATCTGGGGAGCATTCGTGGGGCCGCCCGTCGGCAGGCCAAATAGCGTGCGGAAACTCAGAATATCATCGGCCGTGCAACCTGTTGGTAGGGGAGATCCGGTGCAAATGTCTGAATCACCTACGACAGCAATGGTCTGACCTGTGCCCGCGGCCACGCCACCGACCACTGCAGGAATATTGTAGATGGCGCTCAAATCGCCGGGCCCTACGCCAAAGCAATTCGTGGTTGACGGCAGCAGGGTGCCCAAACCCTGGGGACATCCGGTCGTGACAAAGGGCGTGGCCGAACCGCTGCTGGCCGTAGCCGTTCTAATGGCGTCGCCCTTGCGAATCATGGCTTTCTTGCCAAAATTATTCAGCGTATTCACACCAACGATCACCGGCGCTAGCGCCGCTGGAATCGACGGATCGCTCGCATTTGCCCAGTGTTCCTCGCCATTCACTGAATACTTGTGGATTTGCGTCTGAAAGGCTTCACGCACCTGGCCCGCCGTCCCAGTGAACTCGATCAGCATCTTGCCTGCCGCCACGCGGTTCACCTGGAACCCATGGGACTGGAGCCACGCGGTAACGGTTTGAATGTCGGCGTCTGAAACGCCGAACTGTTGTCCGAATTGTTCCGGCGTAAGCCACTGGTGGAAATTCGCCGAAGTCTTGCTCTGCTGGCCTTCCATGAGCGTCTTCAGTGACGCTTCCTGGTCCGCGCTGCGCTTCAGAACCAGGAGCATGCGCTCCATGGGCAATGAATCTGGCGCTACTCCCACGTCATTCTTCCCGGCCGCGAGAGGATGTGTGTTCCCCTTCAGCGTGATGCGGTCACCCTCTTTGACGGCTTGCGTGATTCGCGCAACAGCGGGGTTTGACGTTTGTGCGGAAAGAGTTGCGGAACATGTTATGAAAACGATAAGCGGGAGAAAAACCCCAGATACCTTCGACAAATTCAATCGCATTACGATCCCCCGTAAGCTTTATGAGTATGGTCGTACGAATAATCTCCTGGGCATTCCGTCATTCCGGTTCCACAAGCCGGAGCCGCTGGTGGACAAGAATCAGATGCGATAATCCACGAAAGGGCTTCTTCACACTTGAGATTATGCAAACCTAACCAGCCCCAACTGTGGACGACACCCCCGCACACAAAGTACAAACACTTTCACAGCGGGAAAGTTGCGGGCTGGTATTCAACTAATGCCGAGTCGCAGATTTTAGACGGGGATGTTTGCGAGATTAGTAAACGAGCGGGTGCGAATATTCGTCAAATGCTGGAAACAGGTTGGTCCGGAGCGGCGCCACTAGCCGTCTATCGGTTTCCAATCCGACGGTGGAAATGAAATCCGCCAGAAATTGCTGGAAGGACTTACAAATTCAACAGGAATCAGATACCCGTCGGGCGATTGCTGCGCCTGACGAGTAACCCGCCCGGCAATACGCTCCCTGGTCATTTTGTGCTCCAGGTCCAAAGGCGTATCGGCGGGAATGCTCTGCCCTGCGCAAATCATGGCGCCGTGAACGTTCACGGCCACGGTATGAGCCTGCAGGCACATTTCTTTGCCGTCGAGTGAGTATCGAACCGTGACGCTGACCCGCATCATTACGCGCTGGCTTCGACGCCGGTCATCCGTTGCTACAACGCTTGTCCGTCCTGCAGGGGAATTCTTCTCGACAGCCTTTGACGCTATTTTCCTTGAGTTTTCAGGCAAGCTCAAAGCTCCAGACCCCAGAAGTCCATTTCAGGCTCGATTAATTCAATCCCGTACTCCCAACCTTCCACGCGCTGGTTGCCCTTCCACACGATCACTCCGGCATTGGAGCGAAGATTGGCATGATTTACGATTTCCAGTTGTTGTTCGACGGAAAATTCGCGCGGGATTACCGCCAGGCAACCGTACGGCCCGACCACACGCGTATGCGCATCCAGCGAACCCGGACCCGCATCGGCGTGCCAGGCGACGCTGACGGGTACACGCGAATTGACGCGCACTCCTCGACGCTTGCTTTGGAATTTCGCTTCTTGAGCTACGTCCCGATAGACTGACAATTTTCTGCGCTCCCAGCAAGCCCGCTGGACTCACGCCGGCGAACGATTCATCGCGGCGGACGGGCGCTCCGCTATCACTATTGCACTTACAAATGATATTAGGCGCCGGAAATTGTGCGGGTCAATGGTACTAATTGTCCTAACGTACAGGTCGGCAAAGTGGATTGGTACAGTTAGACGGTTTTTACCGGCGCTTCTGCGGAGCGATGAAACACGCGACGCGTCCCTCCGAGTAATGCGTCCATGTAAATATAAAAAACCGGAGTGAGATACAACGTCACGACCTGTGAAAATAATAGTCCGCCGACCACCGCAAGCCCCAGTGCCTGACGGGAATCTCCGCCGGCCCCAACACCCAGCGCAATCGGCAACGTGCCCATTAACGCAGCCATGGTGGTCATCATGATGGGACGAAATCGCACAATGCAACCTTCGTAAATTGCTTCGGCGGCGGTCTTGTTCTCGTTGCGTTGCGCTTCCAGCGCAAAGTCAATCATCATGATCGCGTTCTTCTTCACAATTCCAATCAGCATGATGATTCCGACGAATCCGTACAAATCCAATTCTTTGTGAAATAGTTTCAGGGTCAGCAGCGCGCCGAATCCCGCCGAAGGCAATCCGGAAAGAATCGTGATCGGATGCACGAAACTTTCGTACAGCACTCCGAGCACGATGTAGATCACCAGAATCGCCATCGCCAGCAACACGCCCAAACCTGTGAGCGATCTTTCAAACGCTTGCGCGGCGCCCTGAAAACTTGTAGTCACGTTGCCGGGCAAATTCTTCAGAGCCGCGTCTTTCACGCGCTGGACGGCGTCGCCGAGCGCGACACCGGGTTTCAAATTGAATGAAATCGTGACGGCGGGAAGCTGTCCGAGGTGCGTCACCGCCAGAGGGCCAAGTGTCGGCGTGAGCGTGGCAATCGTATTCAGCGGCACCAATTGCCCGGTGCCTGAGCGAACGTATAACAACGCGAGCGCGTTCGCGTCCAATTGATACTGCGGCAAAAGTTCCATGATCACGCGGTACTCGTTGTTCGGCGCGTATATTGTGGAGACTTGCCGGTTGCCATAGGCGGTGTAAAGCGCGTCCTCCACTTGTTGCGCGGTTAGTCCGAGAGCCGAAGCTCGATCGCGATCCACGGCGACATTTACCTGCGGATTCTTGATTTGAAGATCGCTGGTTACGTCCGTTAATCCCGGAACATCGTGCAACACTTTTTCAAATTGCTGTGACGCGGTATACAGCTGCTGCGTATCGGGACTTTGCAACGTGAACTGGTAGAGACTTTTCGTGAGCTGGCCGCCAATCTGAATCGGCGGAGGATTTTGCAGGAAGACACGAATGCCTGCGACGGTGGCTAATTTCGGCCGCAACTCCTCAATCACTTGATCCACTGTGGGGCGATCCGGAGTTTCCTTTAAGCGCAGAAAAACAATGCCCTGGTTCGTATTTCCAAATCCAATGAACGACATTTCCTTGTCAACCCAGGGGTATTGCTGAATCACCGCATTTAATTCCGACTGATGTTGCACCATCGCGCTGAATGAACTTCCCTGCGCCGCTTCCGTAAATCCAAATACGGATCCGGAATCCACCGGTGGCAAAAATCCTTTCCCCATGCCCATAAAAAGCCAGCCGGTGGCAACAAGCAGAACGACAGATAACATCATGGTCACAAACCGGTGACGCAAGCAGCTTTGCAGCGTGACGTCGTAGACATGCGTCATCCAATCCTGCAGGCGCTCGAAGGCGTTATACATTCGCCCGTGCTTCTGTTCCTTCGGTGGACGCAGGAAGCGGCTGCAAAGCATCGGCGTCAACGTCAGCGAAACAAATCCGGAAACCAGAATCGCGGAAATAATCGTCACGGAAAATTCGTGCAGTAACCTTCCGAGAATTCCACCTAGAAACAGCACGGGAATAAAAACTGCAGCGAGCGAAAGCGTCATGGAAAGAATCGTGAAACCGATTTCCTTCGAGCCATTCATGGCCGCTTCCATCACGCCTTCGCCTTTTTCCACGTGGCGGACAATGTTTTCCAGCATGACGATGGCGTCGTCCACGACGAAACCCACCGAAAGCGTCAGCGCCATGAGCGATAGGTTATCCAGCGAATAATTCAGCAGGTACATCACGGCGAACGTGCCCACGATGGACATTGGCAGCGCGAGGCTTGGAATCACCGTCGCCGAAATGTTTCGCAGGAAAAGGAAGATCACCATCACGACGAGGAAAATTGTCAGCAGCAGAGTAAATTTCACGTCGCGCACGGATTCGCGAATGGAAACTGAACGGTCGTATAGCGTGTCCAGTCTTACCGCCGCGGGCATTTGATCGCGAAACGTCGGCAGCAACGCGTTTATGTTGTCCACTACCGCAACTGTATTTGTTCCCGGCTGCTTTTGAATCGCCAGCACCACCGCGCGCGTGCTGTTATACCAACCGGCGATTTTGTCGTTTTCAACGCTATCCAGCACGCGGCCCAATTCGGAGAGCCGCACGGGCGATCCATTCCGATACGCGATCACCAGAGGCTCATACGCTTTGGCGTCATAAAGCTGGCCGTTGGTCTGCACCGTAATCGCTTGATTGGCGCCCCACAATGTTCCCGTCGGCAAATTCACATTCCCGTTGGCCACCGCGTTCATTGCATCGGTGATGCCGATTTGCCGGGTGGCCAGCGCCTGCGGATCAAGCTGTATGCGCACAGCATATTTCTGTGAGCCGTAAACCTGCACCTGTGCGACGCCGCTGATCATCGAAATGCGCTGCGAAATAAAATTCTCAGCAAACTCATCCACGGTGGAAAGCGGCAGCGTCGGAGAGCTGAGAGCCAGATACAAAATCGGCTGGTCCGCCGGATTCACTTTCTTGAAGGAAGGCGGCGTGGGCATTCCGGGAGGAAGAAACGCGGCGGCCTGGGTCATCGCCGCTTGCACATCCTGCGCGGCGGCATCCAGATTCCGATCGAGCGTGAATTGCAGCGTGACCTGTGTGGCGCCCATCGAATTCGTGGACGACATCGAATCCAATCCCGCGATCGTAGAGAATTGCTTTTCCAGGGGTAGCGCCACGGACGATGCCATCGTGTCCGGGTTTGCACCCGGCAGCGCCGCGGTCACCTGGATCGTGGGGAAATCGACGTTGGGCAAATCGCTTACCGGCAACAGGCGATATCCCGCCGCGCCGAAAAGCAGAATCGCCAGCATCACGAGAGCCGTAGCGATGGGACGCTTAATAAATAGTTCGGCGATGTTCATGGTCTTCGCAGCGTGCCACTTACGAACTCCTTAATGCTGTATCGGCGCCGTATCAGACGTGATGGAAATTTTCGCGCCGGGAATTAGACGCAATTGCCCATCGGTCACAACCGTTTCGCCCTGCGTCAACCCTTTTTCAATCACAGTGACGCCATTCACCGTGCGTCCCACCACAACCGGACGCGATTCAACCGTGTTGGCCGACTTCACGACGAACACGAATTGCCCGTTCTGTCCGGTCTGCAATGCTTGCGCGGGAACCACCACTGCGTTTCGTTCGGACGTCAGCGTAAGCACGGTGTTCACAAACTGGCCCGGCCACAGACGCTTCTTCTCATTCGCAAAAGTTGCTTTCAAACGAATCGTCGCCGTCGTGTTGTCCATGGCGTTGTCCACAAACGTCACTGTTCCAACTTCCGGCGGCCCGGGATCGTTTGGAATCGTCGCGTCCACATGCAGCGCGCCCTGCAACATATATTTCTTGATGTCCGCCAGATATTGCTCCGGTACGGAAAAATCCAAATAAATTGGTGAAATCTGATTAATGACGATCAGCACCGGAACGTCATTGGCTTTCACCATATTTCCCGGCTTCACCTGATAACTTCCGGTGCGGCCATCAATCGGAGAGTAAATCGTGCAGTATTCCAGGTTCAGTTTCGCAGCATCAACCGCTGCGGCATCCGCCCGCACTGCAGCGTCATAGGAATCCGCCGCGCTTGCAGCCTGATCCGCTTGTTGCTTTGACGTAACTCCCTGCACCGACAAACTCGCATAGCGGCCGGCGTCCAGCCGCGCATTCGCCGCAGTTGCTTTGTCTCGCGCCAAATTTGCCTGGGCCTGCGCGAGCGCCGCCTCAAATGGCCGGCGATCGATGGTAAAAAGTAGCTGCCCCTTCTTTACGTCCTGCCCTTCCTCGAACTTAATTGTCTCCAGTTCGCCCGAAACCAAAGGCTTCACCGAAACGGACGCGAATGCTTCCACGTTTCCAATGGCAATAACTTGCACGGGCATGGTCTGCACAGTTGCTTTCGCAACGCGCACCGGCACATCCGGCGGCGGACCGGCAGCAATTTCCTTTTTCTCACAGCCCGACACAATCAGCGCCGAGGCGAGCGTCGCCATCAGAAAACACTTATGGGAGGACCGCAGCATTTGACCTCAGTTTATACGAATTTGCTGTGTAATTTCGCGCGAAAGACTTTCAGAAATTGCTATTCGGCGTTGCGTCCGGCGCCGTTCTTCGCCTGCATTCCGCCCAGCCAGATCCGCGCCAGCGTCCGGCTCACCGTACGGTCGCTGAAGTCCGGATACTTGCCCGGCCCCAAAAGGCTATGCATAATATTATAATGGCCGATCATGCCGATAAAACTTCGCGCGGCCAGATGCGGATTCATGTTGCGAAATTCTCCGGCGCGCATTCTTCCGCGAATATACTTCGCGAGCAAATCCCAGTACACCGTCGTATAGGTCCGGAAAAACCTCTGTGAGAGTGAATGCCGCTCCAACGCGCTGAACAAGAACAAACGCAACAAACTCGGATCGCGCCGCGCTCTTTCCAGTATTCCCTCAGCGATCGCCGCGAAAAAATCCTCATCGGCATTCGCTTTTGAGCTGCCAATCCTTTCCGCAATCAAAGCTTGAAGATTCCCCCGGCTGTTACGCTGGCGGGATAAATCATCCAACACCGCCCAGTACAGCGCTTCCTTGCTTCGGAAATGGCGAAACAGAATCGCTTCATTCACCTGCGCCTGATCCGCGATTTGGCGCGTGGTTGTTCCACGAAATCCCTGCCGGGCAAATAATTGACGGGCAACCGCGAGTACTTGATCGCGTCGCTCTGCTGCCGATACTCGCTTTCGTTTGATGGCCATGTAAGTGCCCGCTTACCAACGCCTCCATTTTTTCAGAGCACACTGCATATGTCAACGATGTAAGAGCTTTGGCTTTCAGGGAATCCGGAGCAGGGCGCCGCGCGCTGCGCCGAGCAGCGCCGTATTTTCATTGAGGACTACCAGCACGGGAATCGCTTCCAACAACGGTTTCATCCGCCCTTTGTTTAGAAATGCGTCCAGAAACAGAGGCCTCTGGAGCTCGCTCAATATTTTCGGAGCGATTCCGCCGCCAACATAAACTCCCCCGGTTGCCAGCAGCTTCAGCGCAAGATTTCCAGCTTCTGCGCCATAGATCTCCACGAAAATCTCCAGCGCCTCAACGCAAAGTTCCGACTCATCCGCGAGGGCCGCCTGCGAAATTGCCGCAGCCGGATCGCCGCTTCGCATTCGTTCAACCACGGCATGGCTTTCCGAGCCTCGTCCCGTGTCCCGCAAAAACTCGTAGATATTCACCAGGCCCGGTCCGGAAAGCACGCGTTCGCAACTCACATGCCCAAATCTCTTCGTTAAATATTCGAAGAGCTCGCCCTGCACCGCGCCTTCTGGGGCGAAACTCGCGTGCCCGCCTTCGCCGGCAAACGGCTGGAGCGCCGCCCCGTCGAAATACATTCCGGCTTCGCCCAGTCCCGTGCCCGCCGAAATTACCGCCGCGTTTCCCTGAGCGTTTGGAATTCCCTTCTGCAGAATGGCAAAGTCTGAAGCCGTCAGCGTCGAAATTCCGTACGCATTCGCTTCAAGGTCATTCAGCAATTCAACCCGCTTCAATCCGCACGCCACCGCAAGCGTCGAAGCATCCACAATCCACGGCAAATTCGTCGCCACACACTTCCCGTTACGAATCGGCCCTGCAACGCCGATTCCGGCAAGATCCAGTTTCGTTGTATTCGGTTTCAGGAATTCTTTGACGATATCTTCTAAGTTAGAATAATCGTGGCTGGAATAAATCTTTTCGGTAAGTAAAGTTAAGTCTTCGCCGCGCGCTTCCATGAGCGCCAAACGCGCGTGAGTTCCGCCCACATCTCCCGCGAGAATCACTTTCCCTGCTTCGCTCGGGCTACTCATTACACCACGAGCGGCCTCGCCCCTCCTTGGTCATCAAATCCTCCGCCTCCTTCGGTCCCCACGAGCCTGCCTGGTAGTTCGGAAAATCCTGCGGAGGACTAAATTTCCAGGTGTCCAGGATCGGCTGCACCACTCCCCATGCAATTTCCACGGTGTCTGCGCGCTGGAACAGCGTGGCGTCGCCGGTCATAGCGTCATACAGCAGGCGTTCGTAACCGGTGCTCGGCAGCGCCTTGAAATAATCCGTGTACCGAAAATTCATTTCCACCGGTTGCAAATTCACAATCGGTCCGGGAACCTTCGCGCTAAATCGCAAAGAAATCCCCTCCGTCGGTTGGATGTGCAGCACCAGTTGATTTGGAGATAGCGGCCCATTTTTCACTTGATGAAACAGCATCAAGGGAGCGCGGCGGAATTGAATCACAATTTTCGTCTCGCGGTTTTGCAAACGCTTTCCGGTCCGCAGATAGAACGGAGTATCCGCCCAGCGCCAATTCTCAATCTGCAGCTTCATGGCCACAAATGTTTCCGTCGCGGAATTTGGCGGCACTTGCGGCTCGCTCCGATATGCGACGGCCTTCTGCCCATCTTCTTCGCCCTCGCCATATTGTCCACGAACAACTCGCGCCGCCACTTCCGCCTGGGTCATGGGCGGCAGCGCGCGCAAAACTTTGGTCTGTTCCTCGCGAACAATATTTGCGTCAAATGAGCTCGGCGGCTCCATTGCCATAAGTGTGACCAGCTGGAACAGGTGATTGGGCACCATGTCGCGCAACGCGCCGGCCTCGTCGTAATATCCGCCGCGCATTTCGACTCCCACGGTTTCCGCCACCGTAATCTGCACATGATCGATGTACCGGCGATTCCAGATCGGCTCGAAAATTCCGTTTCCGAAACGGAGCGCCATAATATTTTGCACCGTTTCTTTGCCTAAATAGTGATCGATGCGGTAAATCTGCTTCTCTTGCAGAAGTTCCAGCAGCTCCTTGTTTAACGCTTTCGCCGAGGCCAGGTCGTGTCCGAACGGTTTCTCGAAGACAGCGCGCCGCCAGTGACCATCGGTTTCCGCGGTCAGATCCACACCTTTTAACTGTCGCGTGATGTCACCGAAAAACTCCGGCGCGGTGGCCATGTAAAAAAGATAATTCCCGCCCGTCTTCCGCTCTCCATCAACTTTGTGCAATAAATCCTTTAACTCGGCGAAGGCGGCGCTTTCATCGAAACTGCCGGAGTGAAAATACAGCCGTTCGACCAGCCAATCCCGAGTTCCCGCGTCGATTCCCTGCGGCAAGTATTCCGTCAGCGCGTCGGAACAATACTTGCGGAAGTCTTCGTGACCAAACGTCCTCCGCCCGAATCCCACCACGGCAAATTCTTCGGGCAGCAATTTCTGCGCGGCGAGGTTATAAAGCGCGGGCAGAAGTTTTCGCTTGGTCAGATCGCCGCTGGCCCCGAACACCACCATAATGCACGGGGAGCTTGGAGCACTCTCGCCGCTGTTTCCGCCCTTTGCGTATTCCGCCGCCATTCAGATTTTCTCCTCGCGAATCAAAACTGCCAGCCGTGCGCATCAAAAAATGCAATTGACTTGAATCTACTTCGTTTCCTTAACTTCCACGTGCCCGCCAAACTTGTTGCGCATCGCGCTCAAAAGTTTTTCCGCAAACGTGTGCCCCTGCCGCGACCGATACCTCGTAAATAGCGCCGACGCGATCACGTCGCATGACACCGACTCCGCCATCGCCGCCTCAATCGTCCACCGGCCCTCACCTGAATCAGCCACATCTCCGACGAAATCTGAAAGCGATGGATTCTCCGCCAGCGCCGAAGCCGTCAGGTCCAACAGCCACGAACTTACTACGCTTCCGCGCCGCCAGACCTCTGCCACGTCCTCAACCTTAATGTCGTATCGAATCTCAGCCGGAAGATTCTCCGACGTCGCATTCTTCAAAATGTCGAATCCTTCGGCGTAAGCCTGCATCATTCCATACTCGATTCCGTTATGAATCATTTTTACAAAATGGCCCGCGCCTGAAGGACCGCAGTAAACGTAGCCCTCCTCCGCCGTGCCGCCCATATTTTCGCGCCCCGGGGTCTTCGGAATGTCCCCGGGACCCGGTGCCAGCGTCCGGAAAATCGGATCCAACGCTTCTACAGTTTTCTTCGGCCCGCCAATCATCATGCAATATCCGCGCTCCAGCCCCCAAACTCCGCCGCTGGTTCCGACGTCCACATACTCAATCCCACGCGCCGCCAGCATTTTCGCGCGCCGCACGTCGTCCTTAAAATACGAATTCCCACCGTCAATAAGTATGTCGCCGCGCTGCAGTTTTTCGGCCAGTGCCACAACGGTTTTTTCCGTCGGATCGCCCGCCGGAATCATCAGCCAAATAACGCGCGGTGCCACAAGCTTCGCCACCAAATCGTCCAACGATGCAGAAGCAGTCGCTCCTTCGCTGGCAAGTTGTTGCACATTCGCTGGATTCAAATCGCTGACCACGACTTTGTGGCCGCCGCGCATCAGGCGCGTCGACATATTTGCGCCCATGCGCCCCAGCCCTACCATCCCAATCATCATTTCAATGCCCCTTGAGAAATTCTTTACTTCAATGCCTCGCGCAGCGCGGACAATAATGCCGCAAGCCCAGTCGACACATCCGCGCCCAAATGTACGCGCAATGCTCGGCGCCCGCGCTCCGCCAAAACTGCAAAATCTCCGCGTGCCTGCGCCGCTTTCACAATTCCAAACGTGAATTTTTGGCCCGGAATGGCCACATCCGCTGCGTCATCGCAGGTAATCTGCAAAAACACTCCGCTATTCGGGCCGCCTTTGTAAGCTTGTCCGGTCGAATGCAGAAACCGCGGCCCAAATCCCAGACAAGTCGCTACGCGTTTCGCAGTGTGCACGGTTTCGCGGATATCCTGCATCTGCGCTTCGTGCTCAGCGTCCATTTGAAGGTATCCGAGCAGCGCAAAATAATCGCCGGCATTCACCCGCGACAAATGTGCTTTCAGGTAGCCCGCCAACGACGCCGTCCCCGAAATCGTACGCGCCAACTCGCCCGCATTCCGCTGATCAGCGAACAGTCGTATTCCGGCTTCCGCAACTCCGCCCTCATAAAATGATTTCTCGGTGGGCAGCGTTCCCGTCTTCTCATATTCCGAGGTAAGTTTCTTCGTTTCGATTTTGCTGGCCTCAACATCCGGCTGGTTGAACGCGTTGATTCCAATAATCGATCCCGCCACGGCGGTGGCAATTTCCCAGCGAAAGAATTCCTGCCCCAAATTGTAAACGTCATCAACTTCAATCCGCACCACAGGATTTCCCGCGGATTCAAGCGCTGCTACCGCGCCCTCCTGCGCAGCATCGGGCGTCGGGGAAAATCTCATGTAAGCAAACAATCGATCCTTCCCATACTCCGCAGGCGGGCCCAATTTCTCCCGGTCAACCGGAATCAATCCCTTCCCCTGCTTCCCGGTGGATTCCGCCAGCAGCTGTTCCAGCCACGCGCCCAAATCAAAAATTGCCGGCGAGGCAATAATCGTAACTTTATCGATGCCGCGTTTTCCGGCCGCACCCAGAATTGCGCCCAACTGCACGCCCGGATTAGCTTCGGCGCTGATCGAGCACGCCTTCACCATATCCGCAGCGCGCGTCAGGAACTTCGGCACGTCAATTCCCTGCACCGCCGCCGGAATCATTCCAAAGTTAGAGAGCGCCGAATATCTTCCGCCAATGCTCGCCACGCCATGCGCGATCTGCCGGAATCCTTCCGTCTTCGCCACTTGCTCCAAATGCGATCCCGGATCGGTAATCGCAATGAATCGCCGCGCGGCTTCCTTCGCGCCTACTACTTTCTTCGCTCTCCCGTAAAAATATTGTTGAAAGATATTCGGTTCCAGCGTCGTCCCCGATTTGCTGGATACGATAAAAAGTGTGCGCGCCAAATCTACTTTCTTCTCGGTAGCTGTAACTTGCGCCGGGTCGGTGGAATCCAGTACATGCATCTCCGGAAAGCCTGCGGCTCGCCCAAACGTGAACGCCATCACCTCCGGACAAAGACTCGATCCACCCATTCCGAGCAGCAAAGCATGCGAAAATTTCCCCGCGCGCACCTCCGCAGCCAGACTCTGAAACTTCTCCGCGTCCGCAATTTGTTGCGCCACGATATCCAGCCAGCCCAGCCACTGCCCTTCATCTGTATTCGTCCAAAGTGACGCATCGTGCGCCCACAAACGCCGCACTTTATCGCCGGCCGTCCAATCCGCAATTACCGCGGCAACTTCAGCCGTGAGTTCTGCCGGCAATTTCGCCGATTGCCCGAATAATCCGCCCTTACTTCCTATTGCGCTCGCGCTCATAGTTATTTCCCAGTCGCTTTCTTCGCAGCATCTTTGCCGGAATATTTTTCTTCGAGCGCGCGAATCTTCGCAAGCCGGCGAACGTGCCGCTCCGCGCCGCTAAATTCCGCCTCCACATACGCACGAACAATTTCAAACGCCAGTTGATCGCCCACTACGCGCGAACCCACGGTCAGCACATTCATATCGTCGTGTTCAACTCCCTGATGCGCCGAATAAGTATCGTGGCAGACGCTGGCGCGAATTCCCGGCAACTTGCATGCAGCCACGGCCGCGCCCACTCCGCTGCCGCACACCATAATTCCGCGTTCACAACGTCCATCAAGCACGGCGCGCCCCAACGCTTCCGCATAATCCGGGTAATCCACCGATTTATTGTCCGACGTGCCTAGATCTTCCACCGCATGTCCCAGACTGCTGAGGTAGGCGATGATTTCCCCCTTCAGCGCAAAACCTTCATGATCCGCAGCGACCGCAACTTTCATTGTTCACCAGCCCGCAATTCTAAGGCAAATTTCGTGCACTTTCATGCCCCCACAGGGCGCAAAGTTTTGATGCGCCGCGAGACTAAAAGTCGTTTTCCAATCTCCACCAGACCGAGATACGCCGCGGTGGCCGCGACCAGGAAAATATAGTAGTAGCCCGGCAGATGCGTGAAACCCATCGGGCCCGCAACCGGAGTGAATGGCAAAATCACCCCCAACGCCGCGATGAAAAGCGTCGTCAATAAAAGCGGCCGGCTGGGGCGGCTGCGGAATGGATTGCCCATGGTGCGAATCACCAGCAGAACAAGCGTCTGCGTGGCCAGCGATTCCACAAACCAGCCCGTCTGAAATTCGTGTTCGCTGGCGTGCATCACGTGCAGCAAAACATAAAAAGTCAGAAAATCGAAAATCGAACTGATGGGTCCAATAAAAAGCATGAAGTTGCGGACCAGCTTCATATCCCAACGCTGAGGTGATCGCACGTATTCGTCGTCCACATTATCCGTGGGAATTGTTACCTGAGAAAGATCGTATAGAAAATTATTCAATAAAATTTGCGTCGGCAACATCGGCAGGAATGGCAAAAATACCGACGCCGCGGCCATGCTCAGCATGTTTCCGAAATTGGAGCTGGTGTCCATCAGCAAATACTTCATCGCATTACCAGACGCCTTGCGTCCTTCGATAATTCCGCGGTGCAGCACCGCCAGTCCCGGCTCCACCAGAATAATATCTGCCGCATCGCGTGCCACATCCACCGCCGACGGTACCGAAATTCCCACGTCCGCCGAATGCAGCGAAGGCGCATCATTAATACCGACACCCATATACCCG
>Ga0210410_10001984_pt1 | contig 18600 bp, 16 predicted proteins | sample IncBWC4MmetaG_FD_161058 | JGI IMG/M metagenome (GOLD analysis project Ga0210410, IMG submission 161058) | Forest soil microbial communities from Barre Woods Harvard Forest LTER site, Petersham, Massachusetts, United States - Inc-BW-C-4-M | ecosystem: Environmental > Terrestrial > Soil >... | reverse complement strand
ATCCTTCGCTCCGCCTGAAGAACGGCTACGCTCAGGATGACGCCATCGACGAGCGAAGATGCCATCAGAAATTCAAAATGAGCCACTACCAAGCGGCGGGACTACTTGATCTGCACTAATTCCGTAGAAGTCGAAGAGGATTCCACGGGACCAGCCGCCACATTCTGCGGCGCACGCCAGTTATCGAAGATCGATACCTGATGTACGCATGACACGGTGCAATGCGGCGCGCAAGATTTCTCAGTGAGATATTCGCGGCGCAAATCGTCGCGCGTATAAGTCGCCAGTGGAACGCCGGGATATCCGCGCTGCTGCGAGCAGTAATGCACCAACCCGTCCTCGCAAATGTAGAGATAGCGCGCCCCCGCGCGGCATCGCCAATCGTTGGCCAAGCCTTTGGCAATGTTGTCCTGAAAAGCGTTGACGCGAGTAAAGCTGCGCTTCTCCCACGACTTCATTTCGTCGTAGATGCCGCGCTCTTCCTCGCCCAGCGGCCGCAACTGCCCGCTGCCGTCGTGGATAATGCCGATGGTCGAACTAAATCCCAACGCGATCGCGCGCTTGCCGATGGCCAGCGCATCCTGCGGATTCGCCATTCCTCCGCCGACGACAGAATTGATGTTCACGTGAAACTCGGCATACTCAGCCAGCAATTCCAATTTCTTGTCGAGAACCTTCAGGCTCTTCATCGACACATCGTCGGGCTTAACGTTGTCGATGGAAATTTGCAGCCACTCCAGCCCAGCGCGGTTCAGCCGCCGAATGCGCTCCGGCACCAGCAGGTATCCGTTGGTGATCAGGCCGGCAATCATGCCATTGGCGCGAATGCGGCGAATGACGTCATCCAGTTCAGGATGCAGCAGCGGCTCACCGCCCGAGATCGTGACCACCGACGTCCCCAGCGCTCCCAGCTTGTCGATGCGGGCGTACATCTCATCGAGCGGCACCGGCTTCGAAAAATCGTCAAACTCGTTGCAGTAAGTGCAAGCCAAATTGCAGCGCCGTATGGGAATAATGTGCGCCAGCACCGGATGCTCGGTCGAAGCCAGAGCGTGGGCGGCCATCTTCGCTCCCCGCAAATTGCGGTGCAAAGCCTTGGCGCGCCGGCGCAAAGATGTGAGTGTAGAGGGCATGAAAGTTATTACCACTATTACAGCATAGAGTAGGTCGAAGTGCATGCACTGCAACAGCGATTGGCGGGGATTGACCAGTGAATGGCTCGTCGCGCCTGATGAAGCGGGTGCCCCATTTCTCGCGTTTCTTGCGAGAAGTGGGGGGCGCTTGCCGGGCCCGCCGCACTCGTCCACGCGCGGATTCTCCGCATAACAGACTACGACCGAGGCTGCCCCACTCGTCACGATTTTCGACGAGTGGGCATCACGGACCTACACAACTTGGCACCGTATAACGTCCCGGGACATCCTTTACATTTTGTCTAGAGATATTTTGTAAATGTGGCGTGTTCACCAGCCAGCGTGATCTGTAATACCCCGAGCGCTACATTTTTCCGTAAAGGCGAACCTACAAATCTCTAAGATCAGGTATGTTCTGCTCTCAGTTTTTTCCACGCACGGCTGTATCTGATTGTCCAGAAAGAATCTCATCCACTTACTAATCCGTGAACTTCGTGGCAACCGCATTGCACTAAGCACAGCACGGAAGCCCGTATTCGCGGGAGAAACTGCTCGGGACTGTTTCCAAGAGCGGCTCGTCTGTCTTTTGTGACGATCCTTATTGTGACGATCTTTTTGTGACGATCTCGCGCAGGCGGTGAATCCCCGCCGGACCAACGTCGCCGCATCAACCTGAAAGGAGGACAAGCAAGGTGAGTCGGACACATCATCCCTCCAATCCCTCAAGTCCATAACGAATCCGAACCTAAATCAAACTCTTGTGCACGATCTCCCACGGCGTACCCGAAGCCGTGTGCGCCTTGACTTGCATTTTTTTAGTCCGCCACTTTGAACGAAAAACCAGAACGCAAAAACCAGAACGCAAAAACGAAGAACGAAAAACCAGGAGGACAATTCCATGTTTAAGGTATTTCGCCTTGTGGCAAATTGCGCGATCGCTGTTGCTCTCGCAACACTCTCGATCGCGTCGGCACAGACCTATACGACTATCGACTTCCCAGGTGCGGTTACCACCACGCTGAACGGCGGTCCTAACCCTCAGGACACCAGCGTTGGCTCTTACGTCGACACATCGAATGTCACACACGGCTACACGCTAACCAGGAAAAGTGTATTCGCGGCGTTCGATCCCCCGGGCTCTACCAGTACCACGCCAAACTACATCACTCCGCAGGGAGTTATCGTGGGTGGGTACCTCGATGCAACGGGCGCGAGCCACGGTTTCATTTTGAATAACGGACAATACACCACAGTTGACTTTCCAGGAGCGGCGGGCACCGTGCTCACCGGGCGTAACCCCTCTGGCGAAATGACAGGATTTTCCTGCCTTGTGGCTTCGTGCTTAAGCGGCACTACCCACAGCTTCACCGTGTCCAAGAAAGGCGTCTTCACCAGCTTCGATCCTCCCGGCGCTGTCAGCAGCACCGCCAGCACCGTTAACCCGTCTGGTGTAGTCGTCGGCGCTTATGCGGATAGCGCTGGAGTCACTCACGGTTACCAGCTGTCCCACGGTACGTTTACGACGATTGATTTTCCGGGTTCGATTCTTACCTTTAACGGAGGGAATAACCCCGAGGGCGACATCGTAGGCGAATACATCGATACTGCAAACGTCGCTCACTCATTCTTGCTGAGCAACGGAACTTTCACATCGTTCGATCCGCCGGGCGCCAGTGCGAGCGACGCCTCCGGAATAAATCCTGGCGGCATCATCGTTGGGCTCTATGTCGATTCCGCGGCAGCGGTGCACGGATTTATTCGGACGCCGTAGCGATCAGAATTGAGCCCGACTCGTTGGCCGAGAGGAGACTGGCCCACGCGCGGATTGTCTGCCTAAACGATTACGACAGAGGCAATTCTTCGTCAGCAGGGCGTGTGGGCCGGTTCTCACGTGAATGGTTGGGCATTCGCCCATAACGAGCTTTTTCCTAAGAGATCAAAAGAATAATTGCACCAAAATCGGTGCATTAAATCGGTAAGTGCCATGTTTCGAGCCGCTTGGCGGCGGCCCGATCCTGTCTCAGAAATTTCCTCGCAACTCATTGAAAATAAGGTGTTTGTTTCCGTAAGTTAAACCGGTTTAATTTGCCGCTACGGCTCGACAAAACCGGCGCCATCCCCTAGCTCAACCCTCCGATTCGAAGGCCGCAGACGGTCTGCAAATCGCCGCGCGGGCCGATTCCCAGACCAGCCTAAGGCTGAACTCAGGCCGGACGATGGCGACCACGTCGAAGCGTGAGATACACCATCGGCCCGGCCGCAATTGCGATCGCGCCGCCGATAATGGCGAAGCGGTCGCCGCCCAGCAGCGCGATGACCGCCATCACGACCGGAGCGGCAACCACGTAGAACAATCCTGCGCGCCCGCCGGGAATTCGAAACGAACGGTGCAGCCCCGGCTGCGCGCGCCGCAGCTTCCATGCGGAGAGTACGGTCAATACGGTTGTGGCGGATCGCAGCCAGATGTAGACCGAAATTAATTCCGCCAGGCTCTGCCACGCCAGCAATCCGTAGATGACCGCCGAAACCAGAATCGCCAGCCACGGCGTGCCATAGCGTTCGTGACGGCGGGTGAGCGCCGCCGGAAGATATCCATCTTCGGCCATGACGAAGGGCATACGCGTCGTCGTCAGGATCGTGCTGTTCAGCAGCGCAACATTTCCCACCATTGCGGCCAGCGTCATCCCGGTGCCGAGCCACGGACCTCCTAGGACTGACCCTCCCCAGAGTGAGCTACCAATACTTGCCGCCACGTCTGAGAAATATCCCGTATGCCACTTCTGCCACACGCCGGCCGAGGCCAGGCCAGCCAGCGTGGGCAGGAAGTATGCGGCCATGGAAAGCGGAACGACGCGTGCGAGCGCGCGCGGATAAGCGTGCTGCGGATTCTCCACTTCTTCGGCGACGGTGGAGAGTTGTTCGTATCCTGAATAAAGCCACAAGCCCAGCGCCAGCCCCACGCCGAAGACTTTGAACGTCGGTTGATGCGGAGGCACCCACGGCGAAAAGGGATTGTGATGCCAATGCGCCAGCCCGATCACAATCATCGTGATCACCGGAATGAAGATGAAAATTTCCAGCATGGTCGCAACCCGCCCAACCATTTGAATGCCGCGGACGTTGATCCACGTCAGCACGGCGATCAGGGCGACGGAGATGAGCCAGTGCTCCCACCACGTCATGCGCGGAAAGTAGTAGACCAGATAATCGGTGAAGAGCACGGCGTAAGCGCCGCCCAGCAGAAACGACGCCGACCAGTTCCACCATCCCGCAAGAAATCCCCAGAAGTCGCCGAAGGCCGCGCGCGTCCAGCGATAGAAGCCGCCTTCGACGGGCATGGCGGTGGTCAGCTCCGCCGAAACCAGTGACACCGGGATGCACCAGAAAAATGGCAGGACGAGAAGAAAGATCAGCGTGAGCCCCGGCCCGGACGTGGTCACCATGTCCTCCAGCCCGAAGGGCCCGCCGGTGGTGTAAGAGAACATCACGAAGACGAGATAGAACAGGCTGGCTTTGCGGAGCGTGGACGATTTGCTCAGAGTCGTCAAAGAGTGTCGGTGCGTTCAACGAAGTTTTCGTGGATGGAATTGTAGACCGTTATTGAATGACTTTGATTGCCGAATGCAGCGTAGGGGCAGTGAGTGCAATGGCGATATTTCAACAACTATCCAGCAGAATGCAGCCTGTACGTCAGGATCCGCAGGGCAAGTGCTGCTGCCGCGAGCACCAAAATGAATGCGGCGGGCCCAATGCCTTTGACATCGCCTACACGCAGATGCGACACAGATGCGCCCACAAAGTAGATGACGAGGCCGATACCCGCTGCCACACCGAGGAGAGGCCACCAGATCCCAAGAACTACGCCTAACGCCCCGGCAAACTCACAAGCTGCCAGAAGCGGAAAGTACTTCAACGGTACGCCGATGAGTTCGTGAATAACCTGGACTATACGCGGGTCGTGGCGAATCTTCCCAATGCCGGAAAACGTCACGATCGCCGCCAGGACGATTGTAATCACCAGATAGGCAATACCCATGGGGACCTGCCTCCTCGTTGCGGACTATGATACGGCAGGATGGTCGACGAAAGCATTGCACTCAAGCGCCCCGCGAAATGCAGATGAGTGTAATAGCGATGTTTCAACAGTTACGTTATTTCTGTGGGTGCGTATACCATTTCGATCACAGCACGCAGCCTGTGCTGACCCGGGTCTGGGATGGCTGCAAAGCGGAACGGCTGTTCAGTCCAGGAAACAGGGCGCAGCACCTCTGCCGTCCCGGTCACTGGCCCCTTGGGCGTAACGAATATCAACTTGACCATTGAACCGGGCGGAAGGAGCGGAGCCAGTACCATCAGGCCGCCGGTCAGGGAAACGCACTGCAACTTCGCGGGTGTCCGGTGTCCATCCTGGCGCCGAAGGACAACGGGGATAGAATCCGCCAGCTGCAGCCGCTGAGAACGCGTTCCTGTCTTGGCTTGGGCGATCTGAGTCATCGGCCTCCAGTATGCTCTGCGTTCCCGATAATTAGGAGATCACGGAGGGGCTGGTACTCTTTCCACTCACGCTCAGCGTTAAGCCGATTCCCTACTTGAGGCGACGGCGGACCACTCCACCCTTCGCGCCGCCTGACCCGTTAGGGTCAACGGGTGTAATGGCGATGTTACGTCAACTACGAGACGGGGCTCCCGATTTCCGAGCTGATGACAAGCGCGTTTGCCAGGACCTGAGGTCGTTCCTGGGATCGGTACTGTTGCCATACGGCTATATTTAGTGGAACGCCGGAGTGCCATCGGACCAATAGGGCACTTCGATCGGCACGGTCCGCAGTGGCGGCAGATCTTTGTTCAGTGGACTATCTGGTTTGTCAGGGTCTGGGAACCAGATAGATGTCGAAAAAATGGGTGCTTTCGGATCGTCGGCGTTCAATTCAGCAGGATCTTTGATCGGCAAGAAGAACATCACGTGGCATAAATTGTGTGAACCCAAATGGCTAAGATATGCGTCCTTGGACATCATATAGCTCATTGCCCCCGGCTCGACCGGCGGAATCTCCTTCTTCGCATACGCCTCTTGAATGCCCGCGATGCGCTCTTTTACGGAGGTCACTCCCGCGAGCGTCATGTCCGTCAGCTTACGAAAAAGCGGCAGGATCGACCGCACAGCCGCTGGATTGAGGCAAATCGCCCCTCTCTGCTTCGGACTCCAGACGTCATAAAAGTCAATGCTGGCCGTCCATGCCGGCCCCGTCATGCACACAAAACCGTTTGTACCTTTGACCGCTGTTTCCCAGCCCTTGGGCGTCAGCACCAAAACAGACGCATCCTTTGAAATGCCCTCCGGAGCAGCGCTTCGCGCCAGCGCGATTGCCTCATTGCGGTCCATTAAATACTGCGAAAGTGGCACCATCTTCGGATAGGGCCTCTCTGCCTCCTGTGCCCGCGTGTTCACAGTCATGCTCAGCAAACTCACGAGCGCAAGCGCTCCCACTGCAACTCTGGCTGCAATCTTTTCGATCTTTGCCAATCGCATCATGCTCCTTTTCGTTTCCTTCCTGCCGAAGATGTGTCCGCAACTGCTCAAGGCTTGATGCTTAGCTTGTGGCGCGGAGTATTGCCCTGTAGGTTTCCACCGCCCCCGAGCACTCCCGGGAACCCGTGCTTAAGATATTGAAGGCCGGATCGCTTGGCTGCGGACTCTACTGCTGCTGAGGCGCAGTGCAACCGAAGGTCCAAACTCAAAGCCTTTCATTTGCAGCGGCTTAGGTCGGCGTTGATCTGCCGAAATTATGGGTTTCTGGATAAGTCCCGGTACGTCGGCTTGTGTTCATCGATAGTCGTTGTTAACAGGCCATTACACTTATCGACTCCGAGGTACGAGGCCCGGGGGCTCACTGCGGATACGGCCAAACCCCCTATGGGGGCTGAAGGTGGAGAGCATGGTGAATGTTTGAGCTTGCGCGTAGGATAGGCGCCTAAGGCTCATGATCGATAAGACGAGGGCCGGTTGTGCGCAAGCAGAGTCTTGCTGGGAGGTACTATGCTGAATCGCACCGTTGTCTCTATTCTCGGCGTTCTGATTATGCTATCTTCCCCCGCGCTTGCCAGCACATGGTATGTCAATGGGGTCAGCGGCGACGACGGAAATAACTGCAAGACGAAAGCCACAGGCTGCGCCACCATCGGACATGCGATCTCGCTTGCGGCCTCCGGCGACACCATTCAGATCGCCGCGGCGACCTATCAGGAGAATCTAAGCATCCCGTTTAACTTGACGCTGAACGGCGCCAAGGCGACGACCACCATCGTCGACGGCACCAACACGGCCAATGTCTTCACGGTCGGGGCCGGCATCAGTCTTACGCTGTCGAATCTCACCATCAAAAACGGCGTCGGCTATACGGGCGGCGGAGGTGTCGACAATTCCGGTACGCTTACTGTCAACAGGAGCAATTTCTATACGAACACCGCGCTCTCCGGCGGCGCCATCCTGAACACCGGGACGGCGACCATCAGCAATAGCTACTTCAGTGGGAACAGCCCCTATTTCTTCGGACACAGCGCGAGCTGCGGCGCCATTGACAATCGCAGCACGATGACAATCACGGCCACGACCTTCTTCAACAACTACGCGAATAATAATTCCACCGGCGGCGGCGCAATCTGTAACGGCGGGACACTGACGATCACGGGCAACACATTCAGCACCAATTCGTCGCAAGGGAACAACACGGGCGTCGGCGGTGCGATTTATAACTATGCGGGGACCCTCTCCGTTACGAACAGTACCTTCAGCCAGAACAGCGCCACGACGAACGGAGGAGCCATCTACAGCCAGGGGGGAACCGTCCAGATCAGCAGTTCGACTTTTGGCACCAACCCCGAGAATATCGGCGGCGGCGGGGCACTCAGCAACGCAGGAAGCTCGGTTCTTATCCAAAATAGCATTATCGCGAACAGCGGGAACGGTGGGAACTGTGCCGGCACGATCACGTCCGACGGCTACAACCTGAGCAGCGATGGTACGTGCAATTTCAGCGGTTCAGGGGATCTCAATGGGACAAATCCCAAGCTCGGCGCTCTGCGCAGCAACGGGGGGCCCACGCAAACCATGGCGCTGCCGTCAGGCAGCCCGGCGCTTGACGCCGGCAATCCCGCCGGCTGCTTTGACTTCTCTGGCAACCTTCTGAAGACCGACCAGCGCGGCCAGAGGCGTCCCGGGGGAACGGAAACGACCGGCTGCGACATGGGCGCGTACGAAAGCCAAACCTATTGACTTAAGCCCGTTCCCCCGACGAAGGCCATCCAGGTTGGACTCATCCACCGCTTGAGCGGGTCCGACGCAGTCCATCCTAACTTCGAGACCGAAGGGCCCGCCAGTGGTGTAAGAGAACATCACGAAGACGAGATAGAACAGGCTAGCCTTGCGGAGAGTGGACGATTTGCTCGGAGTCATCAAAGGATGTCGGTGCGTTCAACGAAGCTTTCGTGGAGGGACTTGTAGACCGTTGTTGAACAAACTTTGATTGCCAAAATGGAGGCTCGCGGAGAAAGTCTCATTTCCTGATTCCTGGCTGACGTCCGGTCCCCGCCGGGTTCGTGCGTCGTAGCAGCCCGAGGACGCCCACCCCATCTGTTGTGCCCACGTAAACTTTTCCATGAACGATCATCGGCGTGACGAACTTGTTTCCTTCGCCGAAATAATCGCGCCATCCGGACGCCTGCATGCTGTTATATAGTTCGACGGACAGGTCATTCGCATCATAAGCGTGCAGGATCGCCGGCTTACCGTTCTCCACCGCCCACACAATCCCGGTCTTTGTGCCGTTCGCCGAAAGGCTCGGTATCGCTCCTGGATACGCAAACTTGGTCGCCGTGCGTGACGCTGGTTCTTCAACGATCCGCGCCTGCGAAAAGTGGAATTCGACAATCGCATCGTTGACCGACCCCGCAAACAGACGCCGGTCGAAGTACACTGGCGCCCCGCGGTAACGCTCGCCTTTCAGAGCGTTCGGAATCCACTGGTAAATTCCGCCGTTTCCTTTCGGACTGAACTTCCCCATTGCATCGCGGTCCACGAGATAGATATTTCGGTCCTTGCCGATGCCGACCGCCATATGCTTTGTTTTTCCTGCAGCGTCATTCATATCGGGCAATACGACCGGGCCTCCCGCGCCCAAGTCATCGTCCTGGGCATTCTCTGCTTCGACATTGAACATAGTGAAGTAATCGGCGACCGCCAATCTGCCGCTGGATTTAGAGATCTTCACAAACGAATTTCCGAAATCGCCGCGTGCGGGAAATTGTTGAGCGTCCAGCGTTGTGTCAAACGTTCCATTTGCGTCCATCAGGTACACATTACCGTCCGCATCTGCCGCCGGCCCCGCACCGCTTTGCCAGATTGCCCCTTCGTCGCCATTGGGAGTCAAGTCCAGCACGCCGGTTCCCTTCAGCGTGTCCGCGTTGAATGATATTACCCAGCCGTTATACGGATCGATATCGCAGTGCGATGCCCAACTCGTGTAGATCTCGCCATTCACCAGCAACAGTGCGGCGCGTTCCTCATACTGTTTAGGATCAAAGACTGCTGTCCCGTTGCGGCTCGCTGCACCACCGCCCGGAAATACCGCCTGGACTTCGACCGGGCCGCCGAATTCTTCGGCTCCACTCTGCAAATCAAGCCCATGCAGCCTTTGCACGTACCGTCCGTTTTGATCTTTACTCATCGCCACTGCATAAATCGTTCCGTGCGGCCCGCGATCCAGATCGATCACCGGCGTCGACGTGATTCCAATCTCCGGGATCACCTGCGAACAACCGCGGTTGTCCGAGGGCGTCTCGTTCGAATTGAGCAGGCGCACCTGCCAGAACTGCTGTCCTGTATCGGCGTCGAACGCATAAACGCTGTCATGTTCGGTTGCCACGTACAAAACATTCCGCAGTCCGTGCCGTGGAATCTGCAACGACTCCACGTAAAGGGGCTCGGCATCGACTTTCCCGTCGACATGAATCACGAACAGTTTGCCGAACGTCCGCCAGCTAACATTCTGCGGTGTCAGGATTCGCTCGTTGAGATTCTGGCCGGTTCGCGCATTGTCGTTGTGGTACGTCAGAACGTTCTGCGCATGGAGGGGAGTGGTGATCAAGAGGACTAACAAGCAGATCCCGGTGCGTTGGTCCCAGCGGACGAGACGAATTCTAGAGAGGAAAAATGCCATAAGTCCCTTTCCGCGCGGATCGCATGTTCTGCAGGGGCTGAGCTAAGTCCATTGCCGCCATGCCTGGCAAAAATGATAAGCACGGTCCAGGTCAGTTTCCACATCGCAGCCCTGAGCACGCACCCGATGAAGGGTCCTCGTTAAAGTAAGCGCGGTCCCTTCATGTGCGCATTGTAGACAGCGAACCCTGGCGGTCGCTAACACGCCATTACACTTATTGACCCCGAGGGGCGAAGCGACGGCTCTTCAATCGACAAATAAATCCTACGCGGCCAGTGTTCCGCTCAACGCGCCTTCCAGTTCCAGCAGTTTGCGCTTGATGTCCACGCCGCCGCCGTAGCCGCAGAGCGTTCCGTCGGAGGCGATCACGCGATGACAGGGGACGACGATTGCAATCGGATTACGATTGTTCGCCATGCCGACGGCGCGGAATCCTTTAGGCTTGCCTACCGCGCGGGCGATGTCGGCGTAGCTGCGGGTCTCGCCGTAGGGGATTGCAATGAGCGCGCGCCAGCAGGCGATCTGAAAGTCCGTGCCGCGCAGATCGAGCGCGAAACTGAACTCGCGGCGCTTGCCCGCGAAATATTCGTCGAGTTCGCGAATATATTCGCGCAATGCATCGGCCGAGTCCTCGAAGCGCACTCGGTTGCTCTCGGCTCGCAGGTCGCGCGGATTGGGGCGGATGGTTTGCTGTTCGGGCAGGCGCGCATCGAATTCCAGCGCCACCAGGCCGCGGGCTGAGGAGGCCAGAAACAGCGGGCCGACCATCGACTTAAAGATCGTGGAATGAAGCGTTTCCATAGGGATTACCACCTGTCGCAACCTCTTGCCCGGCAATTGCGACCAATCACGATAGCATGAGGCGCGGTCCGGGAATGGGACAAACTATCACAAGACGATTGACAGAATCGCCTTTTTCGACGAGAGTGTGGGCTGCGTTTCGTGCTTGGGGAAGCCCGACGTTGAAAAAAGCTCTCTTCGTTTCTATTCTAATTGTGCTCGCGCCGGTGCTGGTGGTGAGCCTTGTGGTCTTCGCCTCCGGAGAGTGGCGCTCGGTCGGCCAGACCGAGGCCGGGGACAAAATTTTTGTGAGTTCAGTTCGCTCCCTGAAAAATAATCAGCGCAGCGCTTTGGTGCGCATCGACTACAAAGAGCCGACGAGTTTGCCGCAGGGCGGCCCGTTTGTCGAGATGCGGGCGCGGGTGCGGTTTAACTGTACCAGCGGCGTCGCGGTGCCTACGACGGAATGGTTTTACTCGCGCGATCACAGCGGGCGATTTGTGGTGAGCAAGAAAGCGATGCATGACGATGGTTTCGGCAAAGGGCCAGAAGGCGGCTTTGGAGCGCTGGTAAGTCAGAGCGTTTGCGGACAGTGATCCGCTAAATCCACTTCGTGAAGCGGCAATTCTCAGATGCCGCCGCTTCATTTTTTGCACAGGGGCAAACACCTCGGTAACTTCACTACCACTTCCAAGCAACCGCCTTTCCGCTTATTCTGATTGCAGAACTCACCCACCTCGTATGGACTCACTTCGACTTTATGGACTGGTCACAGCCGGCGCGGCCGCTTTGCTGGGGGCGTACGTATGGCTGCGGCGCAAGCCCAAGACGGCCAGCGAAATCGAGCGCGAGCGCCGGAAGTGGCTGGAGGGCATTGGGCGTATTACCGACGGCACCGTCATCGATGTGCAGGAGCTGGCTGCGGCGCGCAATCATCACGCGGCGATTATGCTGATTTATAAATACGACGTGGCCGGAGTTTCTTACGAGTGTTCGCAGGATGTGACCTATCTGCGGCACTGGATCAACCTGCACTCATGCCGCCTCGGGCTGCACACGTCGGTGAAGTACGATCCGCATAATCCGGGAAATTCGCTGGTGATTTCGGAAGGCTGGATGGGATTGCGCCAGTAGTCTACTGCCAGGCGAGGTGCATGGCCGTGTTGTGCTTGTCGAAGGTCACGGTCAGAGTCTTGTCGTCGCCGCCGGCCAGATCGGCGGAAATGGTCTTCGAGAGATCGACGGTCTGATCGGCAGATTGCGCTCGCAGCCGCAGCAGGTGTTGGCCCGCCGGAATTCTTAAAGTCTCCGACTGCGCCCCGCGCACACCATTATTGAAAACCACCAGCCGCTTTTGTGCGCCGCCGTGCAGGGGCTGCGTGAGAGTAAGTTGATCGTCGACGTAAACCGTCAGGGTTGCGTCTTTGAACTGATGCTGCACTGCGAGTTGAACGGTGGAGAGCGGAACGACGATGGATTTGGCCTCTGCGACGGGCGCAGTGGTCGGTGTCGCGGCGGCATTTGAGGTCGACAGCCTTTTGGTTGCGGTTTTGTGAAGCGCTCTCTTGGGCGCAGGTCGTGGTGCGGAGGAGACAGGTTCAGACGCGGAATTTAGCGTAGTGTCGGACTGAGCTGCGTCGGCAACTAAGGAAGGCGGCGCGCTCATCGGACCTGAAACGGCGCTGGGTACAGCCGCGCCGGAGTTCAAGGTGTCGATCCCTGCCCTTTTCCTGGCTGGAGAAACCAGCATCTTCGATTGCAGACCGATGATAGCCAGCATCGCCACCGTGGCCACGCCCAATAACAATTCCTTGACCGGCAAATTTCCCAGGGCGGCCTTGAACGATGCCAACACCTGCGCGTGTTCGATGCGGGGTGCGGCAACGGCGCCGGTTCGAAAGCGAGTGTCCACGGGCGCCAGAAGCGGGATTGAGGTACTTGTGGACCGGGCTTCGGACTGCACGCGCAACTGATGTAGATCGTGGGCCAACTTTTCACCACTCTGATAACGCTGCGCAGGATCCTTGGCCATGGCACGGGTGATGATGTGGTCCAATTCGCGCGGCAATTCGAGGTTCAGCGCCGTCGCGTGAACGGGCTCGCGGTTGGCCACCTTGAAACAGACGGTGGTCGCGCTATTGCCCTGAAACGGAGAATGCCCGGTGGCCATGGCGTAGAGGATTACGCCCAGCGAAAACAGATCGGAGCGTCCGTCGACGCCTTCGCCGCTGAGTTGTTCGGGCGCCATGTAAGCGGGCGTGCCCAGCACGCGTCCGGGCAGAGTGAAATGCGCGAGATTAAGTTTGGCGATGCCGAAGTCGGCGATCTTGGCGTGTCCGCTCTCGGTGATCAGGATATTTCCGGGCTTAATGTCACGATGCACCACGCCCTGCGCATGCGCATAGTCGAGGGCTTCGGCGATTTCCTGGGCGAACTGCAGGGCCTGGGGCAGCGGCAGTTTTTTCTCGCGCGCCAGCAGGCGGTTGAGGGCTTCGCCCGCGACATATTCGAGAACGATAAAGGGGTCGCGGGTCTCCGGATCTTCGCCGACATCGAAGATCGCGACGATGCCGGCGTGATGAAGGCGTCCGGCGGCCTGGGCTTCATTCAGAAAACGATGCCGGAATTCGGTTTCCTCATCGGGCTCCTGGCCGCGAAGAGAGACCGTCTTGAGGGCGACCAGGCGATCAATTTGAGGATCGCGAGCCTTGTAAACAATGCCCATGGCGCCGCGGCCTAACTCGCCGACGACTTCATAGCGGCCGAATTTTCTGGTCTCGCTCTGGTCCATGAATCCGCCCCGAGGCTCGGGTAGCGCCGTTTCGCAATGCACTTCCTGGAAGTCTAATGTTAAGCCGCGAGGGCGGCGCTTCCACAGAAGAGTTCTGAGTAAGTTGTTACGGCGGTAACGATTAGAGGTGACGGTATGTGCAGTGGCACACGCTGAAAGAGCGGGAGAGGGCAAACAGGATCAAACCGCAGCTTGGACTTTAGCTGCCGGTGGCGAAGCCGCCGCTGTGGGCGACGGTGATGCGGAGGTATTTGTAGGGATTGACCGGGGTGTCGTTGATGCGGACTTCGTAGTGAAGGTGAGGGCCGGTGGAGCGTCCGCTGGCGCCGACGTATCCGATGACATCGCCGCGATGCACGGCTTGTCCGGCCATGACGGCAAAGCCTGAGAGATGCCCGTAGCGGGTGCTGATGCCGTGGCCATGATCGATCATAACGGCGCGGCCATAGCCGCCCAGGATATCGGTGAATGTGACTACGCCATCGGCGGGCGCGATAATTTGAGCGCCGTAATTGCTGCCGATGTCGACGCCGCTGTGAAATGCTCCTTCGCCGTTAAAGGGATCGATGCGTTCGCCGAAACTGCCCGTAACCTGGCCTTCCACTGGCCACAGATTCGGGGCGGAATTCGCTCGAACCCAGTCTGCCGTAGTGGCGTTGCGGGTCATACCCATGGTTAATCCGACCATGGTTGCGCCGGTCAAAGCGGAAGTCCGCAACGCATGCAGCTGATTCAATGAAGAACTGACAGCCGCGTCTTGTATCTGTTCAGAGGCCGCCGTGACCAGCGTCGGTTCCGACTTCAAGCCGTAGAGCGCCGATACTTCCCCGGCGATCGAACCGAGCGAAGCGACTTGCACATCGCGCTCTTTGGCGACCTGCTCGAGGCGGGAATAACTGTTCTTCAGTTGATCTTTTTCTGTGCGCAACTCGTTGAAACGGGAGACCTTCAGCAACATCCGGGTATAGGAGCTGGCAATTCCGGTCAGGCTGAGGAATCCGATCGCGGCACCTACCACGAATACATACAGGTAGTGTACGGGGATGGAAATCTTGCGCAGCTGCCCATCGTCCCCGCGGGCCACAAATAGGATGTAGAAACGTTTCTGCAAATTGCTCCTCTAAATTTTGCGGTTCAGGTCTACAGGTCCGGAACTCCAGGCTTAGTTCTGAGGTTGCAGAGCGCCTGTTTGGACCACCTGATTTTCAGGGTGCGCCCCATCTTGGGAATGGAGAGTCTACGCGCCCTTTATCTTGCCGAATCTGGGACCAAGGTCCCAACTCTTAGTTGCCCTGCAAGAAGATCTGGGTTGCAGGACAACCCTAGGAAATGCAATCTCGGCCAAAGTGTTTGTGAATGACTGGTTAACCGTATCAAACAGGGTTCCCCCTGTCAACGACCGGCGGCGGAAATTTTCGGTTACTGAAGACATTAGGATTAAGCCCTTTAGGACAGTGGAAGAGAATGGCGGCGGTAAGCCTCGGAAATGGGTTGCGCCCTAAGGGATTGCTCGGTAGTGGCTCATTTTGAATTTCTCCGCGCACTCTGCGGCCCTTCTCTGCGCACTCGGCGGTTAGACGCTAGAGTCCGTGGCGCAAGTCAAAGACCTTAACGCAAAGGATGCGAAGAAAAGCCGCGAAGTTCGCAAAGAAATTCAAAATGAGCCACTACGGATTGCTCGCGATGCAGGACGCCCGGGGACGCGGTAGCCACTCGCGGAGTAACGGCCTTATATTGGTAGGCTGTGCCGCTGGCTGAAAAAGCGCTGATCGCTGAGATTCGCCGCTTGGCGCGGCGCGGGGATTCTGGCGTGGCCAAGTCTGCCACGAACAATGCTCGCGTGCTGCAGGGAATTGGCGATGACTGCGCCGTGCTTCGTCCTCTCGGCGGGCAAGACCTGCTGGTCACCACCGACTTCTCTCTCGAGGGCATACACTTTCGCCGCGAGTGGCACCCGGCGGAGTCGGTTGGACATCGCTGCCTGGCGCGGGGGTTGAGCGATATCGCGGCCATGGGCGGAGAACCTGCGGCGGTATTCCTGTCGTTGGCGTTGCCGCGAGACCTGCCGCAGCGATGGGTGCAGGGATTTCTGCGCGGGTTGATCGCGCTGGCGGAGAAACATGGTGCGACCCTTTCCGGCGGAGACACGGCGGAATCGCCGGGCGGAGTTCTGGCGGATATCGTTGTCGTCGGAAGTGTGCCCAAGGGCAAGGCGGTCTTGCGTTCTGGGGCGCGGCCGGGCGATGGCATCTTCGTGAGCGGATCTCTGGGCGGCTCGGCGGCGGCGATTGTTCAATTGCAGAAAACGCCGCGGCTGCAGAAAGCTCCACAGAAGAAAATTAAGCCGCGCGATTATCTTCGTCACTTCTTTCCTGAGCCTCGGGTGGGGCTCGGACGCATCCTGCGGGAGAAGGGCCTCGCTACCGCGATGATTGATACCAGCGACGGACTCTCGACCGACCTGGCGCATATTTGCGAAGAGAGTTGCGTGGGCGCGGTGGTGCAGGCGGAACTGATCCCGCGGGCAGTTGTGGGCGAACCGGCGCGGGAAGTTGATCTCGAGGTCGCATTGCATGGAGGGGAAGATTACGAGTTATTGTTTACTGCGCCCGAGGGGAAGCGAGTTCCGGCGCGGATCGGGGAAGTTGCGATCACGCAGATTGGAGCGATCGCGCGCGGGCGCAATATTTTTTTATCCGAGCGCGGAGTTCGGCGCGAACTGGTCGCGCGGGGATGGCAGCATTTCGGGTTGGCTCGCTCGTGATCAGGGAACAGCAGGTCCCTCCACTGCGCTCGCTTTCGCTCGCTCCAGCCGAGATGACACTGCTTTGCAAAAGTACGTGGCACAGGACCATTACCTTCGTTACCACTCGTTCTCTTTCCGCGGGGCGCGGGGCGGACTAGAGTAGAGCCATGGCACGCAAATTTTGGCTCATCCTCATCCCCGCTCTCGCCTTTGCCGCGATCTGCTTGATCGCGACGGTAACGCCATCCCAAGCCGCGGACAGTAAGAAGCTGCCGCCACCTCCGCCGGCGCACGCGAAGTCGCCGTCGCCCGCGGTGACCGACGATTTTATTCACAAGCAATTCGGCGATAACTGCTCGCTGTTGCCGGGACCGCCGCAGTTTGTGGGCGATCTTGACGACGACGGCGTCGACGATCTGGTGGTCGCGGCCAAGTGCAAGAATCCGATGGCCGACAAAGACGAATATAGTTTCACGGTCTCCGATCCGTTCGACGCCTATCTCGGATTCAGCGATGTGAAGGTCACTTCGACATTTGCCTCCGATGAGCCGACACGCCGCGGAGTGAGCTTGCTGATTATTCATGGCGCTGAAAAAGACGGGTGGCAATCCGACACACCCAAAGCCAAATTCTTGCTGATCAATCTCCCCTTTAAGACATTGACCGTAAAACGGCTCACGCAGAAGAAGCGATCGCTTCTCGGCATTTACATGGAAGGCAAGGGCGAGGCGGAAGACACTTCGTCGGTCGTGTTCTGGGACGGCAAGAAATATAAGTATCAGACGCTGGGTGCAACGCTGGAGTAGTGAGCGAGAGGCGGACCCGATTCGCACCGAATACATAATTTTGAGCAATTCTTCCGCAGAGAATGGCTCCACCCCGCCGCGCAGGTGTCTTCTCGAAACTCAGTGCAACGTCAGCAACAGACCAGTTTATTAGGATCTTGGACTTTGTCTTCAGGGTCGAGAGTGCTTGGGCAATAGCTTGATTCTCATTTCCGTCGCACGCTCAACCGCTTCGCGGCTGTAAAGCAAAGGGAAGTATTCCCCGCGTTGCCACAACGGCGCCAAATCGCGGTAGTGTGGACTGCCCGGATCACCTGATTGCCCCGGATGATTTATCGCCCGCGAGTTATCCCAATTACCAAGGTCGATCACGACACGCACGGACGGCCCCACTGTCTCGCGGAAGTCACTCGCGCTGTAGCTGGAGCGATTAACCGTGAATGGGCCCCCGGATCGGTCCAGTGGGCCGACGTCCACTTTCTCTCGCGTCGTTTCATCGACGATCGCGGAGAAGGGATGTTGCAGGAAGCTGTGATGCAGCTTGCCCCATTCCCACTTTTTCGGGTCGGACCCTTGAAGTTTTTCCATGTCCTCGTAGGCGTCGTGAAGAGTGCTGAGCAACAGTTGGTCCCTTTTTTCGTTGGCGTTGTCGGCGAAACGACCTTCTGGATGTTCGAGGACATCCAGCATGGTCACCACGCTTGGAGTCTCAAAGGCCCCCGCAGCAGGCTTAGGGAGAACGGTATCCTTGAATGCCTTTCCCAGATGGCGGCTAAACCATACTTCGTGCAGAGCGGCTGCCGATGACTCCATCTCCATGCTCGCGTTCCATCCTTTCAGGAGTTGCAACGCGGACTTTGTCTTCAGGTCATCACTGGATAGCGACTGGAGAAGCGCGACCAGTCTGCGGGCAGGAATGGAGACCACGTCACTTTGCAGCCGCAAGGAGTCTTCGATGGAGACTTGCTCGGCTTTCGATAGAACCTCATCAATCCGCTGGTGGCGATAAGGAAAACTCCATTCGAAACTCAGTTTGCGCTCCTTGTAGGGATAATCGGGCGGAAGGTTCATTTCGTTCGACGTCGTGATGTAGCCGGCGGCGGGATTGTAGATCGTGGGAAACTGATCGGCTGTCAAATGGCCCGCCCAT
>Ga0210410_10001981_pt1 | contig 18624 bp, 12 predicted proteins | sample IncBWC4MmetaG_FD_161058 | JGI IMG/M metagenome (GOLD analysis project Ga0210410, IMG submission 161058) | Forest soil microbial communities from Barre Woods Harvard Forest LTER site, Petersham, Massachusetts, United States - Inc-BW-C-4-M | ecosystem: Environmental > Terrestrial > Soil >... | reverse complement strand
CAACGGCGGCATCGTCCTCGGCAATTTCTTTCGGCGACTTCTCATCGCGTCCGACCGAGGCGACCTGACGAAGCTCCCGTTTAGTGACGATATCAACCGGGAAAGCCGGCTGCTGATGCGTCGCAACGTGCGCGATCGCGTTGCAGCCCTCGCGCCATTTCTCACTTACGAGTCGGATCCGTACATCGTTGTCGGCGACGATGGTCGGCTGTCGTGGATTATGGACGCGTTTACAACCTCAGACAGCTATCCCTGCTCGCGCCACTATGCGCTTGGCAACACCCTCGTTAACTATATGCGGAATAGCGTTAAGGTGGTCATCGACGCCTACGATGGCACCACGACGTTCTATGTGTTTGACCCGCAGGATCCAATCATCATGGCGTATCGCCAGATTTTTCCCGCTCTGTTCCAGGATGCAGCGGCCATGCCGCCAGCGCTTCGCAAACACGTGCGCTATCCAGAGTTGTTGCTTAAGCTGCAGGCGGCCGTGTACGGCCTTTATCACATGACCGATCCGCAAGTGTTCTATAACCGCGAAGACCTGTGGACCGTCGCTTCGGAAGTCGGCATGGACGAGTCCGGTCAGCAGAAGACGCAGCCAATGGAGCCGAACTTCGTGCTAATGAAACTGCCGGGCGAAACTGCCGTCGAGTTCGTGGAAATTCTGCCGTTCACGCCGGCGAACCGGAACAATCTGATCGGCTGGATTGCTGGACGGAGCGACGGCGAAAAATACGGCACATCGGTGGTCTACGACTTCCCAAAAACGAAGCTTGTTGACGGGCCCCTGCAAATCGAGGCTCGAATCGATCAGAACGCGCAGCTATCGGGGCAATTGACATTGTGGAATCAGCAGGGTTCTCACGTGCGACGAGGCACTCTGTTGGTCATTCCGTGTGGGCACGCGCTGTTGTATGCCGAGCCAATTTACCTGCAGGCCGAGCGCAGCCCGATGCCCGAGTTGCGTCTGGTGGTGCTTGCGCTGCAAGACCGGCTCGCTTATGGACCGACATTCGAGTCGGCGATGAGAGCCCTCTTTGGGGGAGAAGTCTCGTCGCTAAGTGGCACAACTGCCCCCGCGGAACCGGAACGAGGCGCAGCAGCGCCAGCTGCCGCGACCAAGCCTGGGGGAGACGTGAACGCGCTCATCACGGCAGCGGCCAAAGATCTCGCCGACTACCAGCGACTTACTGCAGAAGGCAAGCTTGGCGAGGCTGGACAGAAACTTGAACAGTTAAAGCGTAAGCTCGACGAGTTGAACGCGCATCAAAAGTGATTGTTTTCTCTGGCGTCTTTTCTACTGCCGGTCTACCCGCCGCTTGGCGCGAAGTTGGTAGGGAGATATGTCTTAAAACTCCGGTCATTTCCAAATAAGAGGCAAGCCGGAATTTATCGGTTCGCGCGTCGGATTAGTACCGACAAACGCATTATAAAAGGGCGCGCTTGTGGGAAGTTGCGAATTAACGAATATTCCACCAGTGGGCGCAAGAAAAAAGGCCGGAATCCTGGATTCCGGCCTTGTGATTTGAATGGTGGGCCTGGGTGGACTTGAACCACCGACCTCGCCCTTATCAGCGTAGCGTGGTTAGGCTTTACAACAACTTACAAGACCGCGGGGACTGCCAAACTACGCGGAAGTCGTACAAGACATCGTATGTTGTGGGTTGGATTGTGGGTTGGAAAAAGTCCATGAATTCTGTGGCAGTCCACATTTTCATTTCCTGGAAATTCGTTTATCAGTAAGCATCATCCTGAGGCGACGGTTTGGAAAACCGCCGCCTCAGTTGGTTGGCCAATGCTTCTTGTAGTAGCGCGCCTGCCTCATGAGCAGGAGTGCCACGGTCCGAAAATTCTGTTGACGCAGAGACTCAATGCAGTTTGCTGGGAAGATTGAACCAGCGGCCGGCGCGACCATTGTCGGGTCTTTGCCGTTGACGTCTTCCTGCTCTGTCATCAGAATGAGTGCCCTGGAGTACTGTAGGCGTGGCGACCAGAATGTCCTCCCTCTCGGGGCCTTCGGGGTACGAGTTGGTGCCCCTCCGGGAAGGTGCGGACTTCATCCTTTACCGCGGCAAGCAACACGGCAATCCATCGCCGGTCCTAGTCGTGGCCCTCGCTTCAGAACAACCGTCGCCTCAGAGTCTCCGTCGGCTGGAACACGAATACTCGCTCGCAGCCGAAGTGGACCCCGCATGGGGAGCCAAGCCTCTGGCCCTCGCTCGTCACGAAAGGCGAACAACCCTCTTACTCGAAGACCCTGGCGGTGAGCCTCTAGATCTGATTCTTGAGCGAGGCCAGGGGCAACCGCTCGATCTGACCCGCGCCCTGCGCATCGCCATCGGCTTGACGACGGCACTCGCCCAAGTCCATCGGCACGGAATCATACATAAGGACATCAAGCCTGAAAATGTGCTGGTCGGCGACGCCGACAGGGTTTGGCTTACCGGCTTCGGAATTGCTTCGCGGCTGCCCCGCGAGCGCCAGCCGCCCGCACCGCCGGAGATTATTTCCGGCACGCTGGCCTACATGGCACCCGAGCAGACGGGCTGCATGAACCGTTCGGTTGATGCCCGTAGCGATTTTTACTCCCTGGGCGTCACCTTGTACCGGATGCTTACCGACGCGCTGCCGTTTGCCGCTGCCGATCCCCTAGAGTGGGTTCACTGCCACGTTGCGCGCCAGCCGGTTCCCCCAAGTAGTCGCGCCGCAGTCCCCGAGCCGCTATCGTCTCTGACCATGAAGCTCCTCGCCAAGAACGCCGAAGAGCGTTATCAAACGGCAGAAGGCTTGGAGGCCGATCTTCGGCATTGCTTGGCGGAATGGGAATCGCTGGGGAGGATCGATCAGTTTCCGCTGGGTAAGCGCGATTCATCAGATCGATTGCTGATCCCAGAAAAGCTCTACGGGCGCGAGGTCGAGATCGACGCCCTGCTGGCGACCTTCGACCGAGTCGTTGCCAGCGGTATCCCGGAGATCGCGCTCGTATCTGGTTACTCCGGCGTCGGAAAATCCTCCGTGGTGAACGAGCTGCACAAGGTGCTTGTACCGCGTGGGCTTTTCGCAGAGGGCAAATTCGACCAGTATAAGCGCGACATCCCGTACGCCACCTTGGCACAGGCCTTCCAGACCCTAGTCCGGCAGATCCTCGTCAAGAGCCAAGCGGAAATGGACCAATGGCGATATGCCCTTGCGGATGCGGTTGGGCCGAACGGCCATCCGATCGTCAACCTCGTCCCCGAACTCGAGCTAATCATCGGGGAACAGCCTCCCCTCTCGGATCTGCCGCCACAGGACGCGCAGAACCGTTTTCAGATGGTACTTCTTCGTTTACTGAACGTGTTTGCACGTAAAGAGCACCCGCTTGCACTGTTCCTCGACGATCTGCAGTGGGCCGATTCGGCGACTCTGGACTTCCTTGAGTACCTGTTTATCCATTCGGGAATTCGCTACCTGCTCGTAATCGGAGCGTATCGAGAAAACGAAGTCAGTCAAGGTCACCCTCTCGCACGAGCATTCGACACAATCCGAGCGGGCGATGTAAGGGTTCAGGAGATAGTCCTGGCGCCTCTTGACCAGGAAAACACCGAGACGCTGGTTGCCGAGGCCCTTCACTGTCAGCGGGAGAGGGCACAGCCACTGGCGCAACTCCTGATGGAAAAGACGGGCGGAAATCCTTTCTTCACTATTAGGTTCTTGACCGCCCTCAGCGAGGAGGGGTTGCTTGTCTTCGATACGGGCGGGCAGCTCTGGCGATGGGACACAGATCGCATTCGCGAAAAAAACTACTCGGACAATGTCGTTCACCTAATGACCGACAGGCTGAAGAGTTTATCGACGGCCACGAGGGAAGCCCTGAAGGAGCTGGCCTGCCTTGGCAATATCGCTGAAATTCGACTTATGGACCTCATCCGCGGCGAGACGGCAGAAGCTCTGCACGCGACCCTTTGGGAAGCTGTTTACGCTGGAATCGTTTTTCGTTTAGAGAACGCTTACAAATTCTTACACGACTCGATTCAAGAAGCAGCATACGCCCTGATACCAGAAGAGCTCCGCGCCGAGCGTCACCTTCGAATCGCGCGCCTGCTCGTTGCTAACTTGACGCCTGATGAGTTGGGTGAACGCCTATTCGAAATCGCGAACCAGTTCAATCGAAGTGCCACACTACTGACTGATCCGGCAGAAGCCTCCCAAGTTGCGGCGATTCACCTTCGTGCGGGGCGAAGAGCCAAAGCTTCCGGCGCCTACGAATCTGCACATGCTCACCTTATGTCGGCGACGGCCCTCTTGAATGAGTACAACTGGGCCAACCAGTATGATTCCACATTCGAAACCTGGATGGAACGAGCAGAGTGCGAGTTTCTCGTCCGGAACGATGATCAATCCAAAGCCATTCTTGTTGAGTTACTGGAGAGGGCGCGATCAATCGCTGATCAGGCGGCTGTCTATCGGCTCCGAGTGCTTCTCCATATCATGAGATCGGAAATTCTGGAAGCCGTCGCTTGCGCTCGCCTATGCTTGCATCTGTTCGCAATCGAGATTCCGCAGACCCCAACTCAGAATCAGGTGCAAGCCGAATTCGACGCGCTCTGGCGCACGCTAGGTCCTCGTCAGATTGAGGAACTGGTGGAGTTGCCCATGATGAGGAACCATAAGCTCGAAGCTGCAATGCGAGTGCTCGCGATCGCGGTTGAGCCCTGCTACTTTATCGATCTCAATCAATTCTGTGTCCTTCTCTTCAGGATCACCCTGATGAGCATGGAAAATGGAATCAGCGGTCCAACCGCATACGCTTGCGCTGCTTTAGGGGCGATTATGGGCGACGTTTTTCACAGTCATCGTGACGGCTACCGATTTTCTCGCCTCGCCTGCGATCTCGTCGAGAAGTACGGTTTTATCGAGTACCAAGCAAGAGTTTATCTCGCCATGAGCCTCGCCGCGCATTGGACTGAGCCGATCGGGAGTGCGATCGAATTCAACCGCCTAGCTTATAAAAGAGCTACCGAGTCTGGTGATCTAACGTTCGCTGCCCATACAAATCATCAATATCTCAAGTGCCTTCTTCTGCGAAACGATTCACTTGACGTCGTGTGGCGCGAATCCGAAAGGGTTCTGGACGCAGCGCGCGACGCCGGATTCCGCGACGCGGAGGACCTCATCTTAAACGAGCAGAGATTTGTAGCCACAATGCAGGGCCGCACTCCGGCCTTCTCCGCTTCGGGAGACCCGGAAGGCGATGAGGAAGTGTATGAATCCACCCTGACCGACTCCAGAATGCCCCTCATGGTGTGCCTATATTGGACACTCAAGCTGAAAGCGAGATTCTTGTTTGGAGACCTAGCCGGCGCCCTAGAAGCATTACGCAGAGCGAGACCTCTTGTTCGGTCGTTCGTAGCGACAATCGGGCAATTGGACTACTCCTTCTATTCAGCGCTGACTGTAACCGCTCTTTTTGAGTCTAGTTCCGACGAGGAACGATCACAGTGGCGCGAACACCTGGAGGCGCAGCGGGACCAACTGCGCGAATGGGCCGAAACCTATCCGCCGACGTTCGCCGACAAATACACGCTGGTGTTGGCTGAGATCGCCCGCATCGAAGGCCGAGACGTCGACGCAATGCGTTTGTACGAGCAGGCTATTCACCTGACGCGTGAGAACGGCTTCATCCAGAATGAGGCGCTGGCTCATGAGGTGGCCGCACGGTTCTACGCGGTGCGCGGCGTTGAGACAGTTGCCAACACCTATCTCCGCAACGCCCGGAACTGCTATGACCGCTGGGGTGCGAAAGGCAAAGTCGCACAGTTCGACGCGCGGCATCCGCGCTTACACGAAGAGGCCACTCCCGCCTCCTTCACCGCGACAATTGGTACTCCGGTCAGGCAGTTGGACGTGGAGTCCGTAGTCAAGGCCTCACAAGCACTGTCGAGCGAAATTGTGCTGCCCCGGCTAATCGAGACGCTCATGCGGCTCGCGATTGAGCATGCAGGGGCCGAACGAGGTCTACTCATCCTTCTCCGAGGCGATGAGCCGCAAATCGAGGCGGAGGTTACCACAGGTCACGAAAGGGTCGCGGTCACAGTGCGGCGGACGGCCGTCACCCCATCCGATCTCCCCCAATCCGCGCTTCATTACGTAATTCGGACTCGGCAGCACGTTCTGCTTGACGATGCTTCGGTCGGGAACTTGTATTCGGAGGACGAGTATCTGCGCCAGAAGCGCACCAGATCCGTCCTCTGCGTACCCATCGTCACACAAACGAAGCTTGTTGGTGCACTCTATCTGGAGAACAATTTGACACCGCGCGCTTTCACGTCGGATCGGGTCACAGTTCTGGAGTTGCTGGCTTCGCAAGCCGCGATATCGCTGGAGAATGCCGGACTCTATTCAGATCTGCAACGCAGCGAGGCTTTCTTGGCTGAGGGGCAGAGCATGAGCCGCACCGGCAGCTTCGGCTGGAGTGTTTCAACCGGAGAAATCTACTGGTCGGCGGAAACTTACGAGATCTTTGAAAACGACCGCTCGGAAAAGCCCACATTGGGGATGATAATGCGACGAATCCATCCCGATGACAGAGACCACGTGCAGAAGACCCTCGACCGGGCGACTGAGGCAAGGGCTGACTTTGATCTTGAGCACCGTTTGCTGATGCCGGACGGTTCAGTCAAGCACCTCCACTCTTTGGCTCGCGCGTTGACGATATCGTCCGGGAACCTTGAATTCGTAGGTGCCGTGACGGATATCACGGCAGCAAAACAGGCGGAAGAGAAAATTCGGGAACAGGAAGTGGAGCTCCGTCAAATTCTGGACGCCGCCCCCCTACAATTTGTAGTGCTGGGGAGCGATGGAAGCCGTCTGTATGTCAACCAATTTAGCCGCGACTTCCGCGGCTGTACGCTTGAAGAATACCAGAAGCACGATTTTCGTGAGCACGTTCATCCAGACGATGCAGAACGTTTTGCCCGCGAACGGAAGCGAGCAATGTCAACCGCATCACCGCTTGAGATCGAAGCACGACTGGCCAGACATGACGGCAAGTATCGTTGGTTCCTCTTCCGTTACAAGCCGCTGAAAGATCAGCGGGGACGCCTTACGCGTTGGGTTGTCCTTCTGATCGACATTGACGATCGCAAACAATCGGAAGAGAGACTGCAGCACGAGAACGTCGTGCTGCGCGAAGAGATCGACAAGGCATCGATGTTCGAGAGAATTGTTGGAACTTCTCCGGCTCTCCAAACGGTGCTCTCCCTCGTGTCCAAAGTCGCTGCAACGGATTCCAGCGTGTTAATTACAGGCGAAACAGGGACCGGCAAGGAACTTGTTGCCAGGGCCATTCACCGGCGCTCCAAGCGCTCCTCAGGTCCCTTTATCAGTATGAACTGCGCTGCCATCCCGCGCGACTTGATCGCATCGGAATTATTCGGCCATGAGAAGGGAGCCTTTACGGGTGCAACCCAGCAACGTTTGGGCCGCTTTGAGTTGGCTGATGGGGGCACGATCTTCCTCGATGAGGTCGGAGAAATTCCCGCCGAGACCCAGATCGCACTGTTGCGCGTTCTGCAGGAAAACGAATTTGAACGTGTCGGTGGAGTTCGATCCATCCGTACTGACGTTCGAGTTGTTGCTGCCACGAACCGCGACTTGCAGACTGCCATAGCAGCGGGCACATTTCGAAGCGACCTGTTCTATCGGCTCAACGTTTTCCCCATCGAGGTTCCTCCTCTGCGGGAACGAAGAGAAGACATTCCACTGCTGGTTGAGTACTTCATTGATCGTTACGCAAGGAAAGCGGGAAAGAATTTTCGGGCGGTAAACAGAAAGACACTCGATCTGCTCCAGGCATACGGCTGGGCGGGTAATATTCGCGAGCTGCAGAACGTCATAGAGCGATCTGTGATCGTCTGCGACACGGAGGAGTTCTCGGTGGATGAGAGTTGGCTTTCGCGATCGCCGCTTGGAACCGAAACAAAAAGCCAAATGGACCTGTCTCGAAGACTTTCCACCCAGGAGAAAGAAATGATCGAGGCCGCTCTTCGCGAAAGCGGAGGACGGGTGTCCGGACAATCCGGAGCCGCTGCCAAACTCGGTATTCCAGGACCCACGCTGGAGTCTAAGATTAGGTCACTAAAGATAGACAAGTATCGTTTCAAACCCGCGGTGTCCTCGCCTCGTCGCATTAAGTAATATCCCCCTCATAAGCAAGGAACGATTGCTCGTTGAATTTCATAAATTTGTGATAACTCACAATAGACCCCCGATTTAAAGGTCCTATTTTCAGTAAATTATGATGGGCTTCCAATTGCATCTGTAGATAGCGTCCGTGCTAAAAGCTGGGCAGCTGAGAAACACTTCAAAGTGGGGCAGATGCTGAAGATCCGAAGAGCAGCGAATGGAGAAGTTGTCTTTACGGTGAGCGGTTGCATGGACGCCGAAAACATAGATGAGATGAAATCATTATTTCAATCCGAAGAGAAGGGTCGACGTCTAGTCTTGGATTTACGAGACCTGACGCTCGTGGATCAAGCGGCTGTCAGTTTTCTTAAGCGCTGCGAAGCGGATAACATCCAGCTGAAGAATTGCCCAGCATACATCCGCGAGTGGATCGCGAGAGAACGACGTGGAAGTTAGCCCGAGCACCAGCCGACCCGCAGTCGATCGAAAATGCCAGCCACGCTGTAGGAATCGCAAGTGAGCGCCACATGAATGTAGAGGGGCAGCACCAAACCAGGGCGGAACTTGAGGAAGCCTTAGGAGAAATCAAGACTCTTAAGGACCAACTCTATCAGGAGAATCTTGTACTCAAAGAAGAGGCCGATCGACCTTCTATGTTTGAGGAAATTGTTGGCTCCTCAGAGCCACTAAGACGAGTTCTGATACAAGTCGCAAAGGTCGCTCCAACCGATTCCACAGTTTTGATTCTAGGGGAGACGGGAACAGGCAAAGAGCTGGTCTCGCGCGCGATTCATAAACGATCGCATCGCTCGCAACGGGCGTTCATTCGAGTCAACTGCGCAGCGATTCCGCAATCTCTTATCAATTCCGAACTATTCGGACATGAAAAGGGGGCCTTCACCGGAGCAACGCAGTGCCGTCTCGGGCGGTTTGAGGTGGCAGACGGCGGAACGCTGTTCCTGGATGAGGTAGGCGAGCTGCCAATGGAAACGCAAATCGTTCTACTGCGGGTTCTGCAAGAAAGAGAGTTTGAACGTGTAGGCGGCAATCAAACGATTTCGGCAGATGTACGGATCATCGCAGCCACGAATCGTGACCTCACCGCGGCCGTAGCTGCCGGTACGTTTCGTCGCGATCTCTTTTACCGGATCAACGTGTTCCCCGTCGAGATGCCATCCCTGCGTGAGCGAATCGACGATATTCCTCTCCTTGTCGAATATCTGCTCGATCGCTATCGAGAGAAAACCGGGAAAGGGTTTCGCAGCATAGAGCAGAAAACGCTCGACATCTTTCAGGGCTACGGCTGGCCCGGCAATATCCGCGAATTGCAGAACGTTATTGAGCGTACAGCCATTTTGTGCGAGGGGGATGTATTTTCGGTCGAGGAGACGTGGCTAAAGAGGGAGATCCCGCAAGGGTACGGCCCGGCTGTTCCATTTATTAGAACGCGCGCTGACAGAGAGCGTGAGATTATCGAGGCAGCTCTTGCAGAGAGCGGCGGACGGGTTGCTGGCCCCAAGGGGGCAGCGACAAAGTTGGGGATTCCGCGCCAGACACTCGATTCGAAGATTGCAAGCCTGGGCGTCGATAAACGGCGTTTTCAAAATCTAACTCGATATGCTCAGTTACTCAGAGCCTCGAACTTCGTGCCCGCAACCGCTGACGAAACACGATAGCGTGTATGATGCGACCGTCCTTCATTTCCAGCCAGCGAGATACCTGCTCCCCATTTCTTTGAGCTCTGCTCGATGCTGTTTGTGAAGGTTGTCGGGATCATGCCCCAAACATTCCTGTAGTTTCGCGCTGCGCGCGATCTTCTTTAGTGATAATTCGAGTTCCATCATTTTGACGCGCGCGTAGACTCGTCTTGATCTGCACCACAGGCTAAGCCTGCTCCTTCGCGTTCTGATTGGTTCCCTCCGAAATTTCGGCACTTCAGAATTTTCGGCGCGCTCTTCCGCAGCAAGGGCAGTGAATTCAGCGCCTCCGCATTGGTCACTCGATTGCATTTGTATCGGGCGGTTGTCAAGAGTTGGAGGAGTAGTTATGGCAGTACACAAATCGCGCAGGTCGATTCTTTCGTTGAAGAGCTGGCTGTTCACGCCCGCGACAAAAGCCGATCGGTTCGGCCGCGCGGCTGAGGTACATGCCGACGCCCTCATCATCGATCTCGAAGATGCCGTCGCCCTCTCGGACAAGCAGAAGGCTCGCACTGCCGCTCTTCAATACCTTGAGCAGCCCGCCGGAAGTAGGTTGCCCGCCGCGCTCCGGATCAATGCCCCCGTAACTCGGACTGGAATCGAAGATTTGCACTCGCTTCTCGAGTCTTCAGCTGCACCGGACTACATAATTCTGCCGAAGTGCGATTCCCCTGCGTTCATCAGGATGGTGCGGGTGCTGCTCGACCAGGCTGCGAAAAAGACAGAGATTATCGCCCTCATCGAATCGGCAAAAGGAGTCGAGGCTCTACCGGACATCGTGAAGAGCGACGTCAAACCGGTTGGCCTGCTTTTTGGAGCGGCGGACATGGCAGCAGATCTTGGCGCGAAGACGACGTGGGAAACGTTGTTTTTCGTCCGATCGCGCATCCTCCAGGTCGCTGCGTCGGCAGGTGTCGTTGTCGTGGATTCCCCCTTTTTTGACATCGCTGACTTGGAAGGTCTGAAGAGGGAAACCAAGGCCGCAGGGGATTTAGGATTTCACGGCAAGGCTGCAATCCATCCAAAGCAAATCTCCATCATTAATGAGGTTTTTACTCCCTCTGCAGAAGAGGTCGCGAGAGCGCGTCAGATCTTGACGGTGAATCAGCAAGGAGTGGGATCTGTCGATCATCAAATGGTGGATGAAGCGGTTGCGCGCAAGGCTAGGCTCGTTCTCGAAAGGGCGGGTATTTCTACTGCAGATTTAGTTACTCGGTAGAAGGCGAAGCGCAATAGCGAAGAAAGAGGGTCGAATGGAACGGACAAAGGGAGAAGTCATGGAAAAGACACTGTCGGCATATCGGCAATTAAGCCCAAAACGTTACCGAGAGACATCCGGTCTCTATTTCGAGGATTTTGAAATCGGCGACACATTCGAGCACCGTCCGGGCCGGACCATTCTCGACGTAGATAACACCTGGTTCACGCTGTTAACCATGAACACGCAAGAACTCCATTTCGACGCTACCTATGCGGCCAAGACGGAGTGGAAGAAACCCCTCGTGGATTCCACCTTCACGCTTGCCCTACTGACTGGCATGAGCGTGCGCACGGTGAGCGCAAAGGTTGTTGCCAACCTAGGCTGGGACAAAGTGAAAGCGACGCACCCCGTGTTCGCGGGCGACACGCTTTACGCAGAATCAACCATCCTGTTCAAACGCGAATCGAAGAGCCGACCCACGCAGGGAATAGTGACGGTCTCCACTCGAGGTGTGAATCAGGATGGGGTGGAGGTGATGAGCTTCGAGCGCACCATGCTGATCTACAAACGAGGCCACTCGCCAGAGGCTGCTGCGAACTACTAATCGGATCCGCATCGCGTTGACCGGAGAAATCATGTCTTACAAAAGTCAACCTAAAGCAAGGCTTACCGACAGCCACGCTCCTGTCGAGAAGGTCGGTAGCAATAGCACACATCTAGAGGTTAAGAGGTTGCGTTCAAAATACGCAGTTCTCCTGGCGGCAGCTATTGTTTTCCTCGCAGCAAGTGCACAGGGACAAGAAACCAATGGACTTCAAGGTCCCGAGGTCGCCACCGGGTCCGGCGCGGCGAGTGACACGAACGCGGCGAATAACCCGGTTAATCAACAGCTCACGATCGATTTGCAGAATTACGTCATGCCTTCCCCGGAAGGATATCCAGGCAGCGTTGGTGATCAGGGGCTGTTCCGAGTGTCGGTGCCGATGGACTTGTTCGGTCTTCATCAATTCGTACGCACAATCCTGCCGATTAACACGCCTGTGAGTACACCAGGCGGACCGACCGCTGGAGTTGGAGATCTGACGGTCTACGACTTGGTGCTTTCCAAAGTGCATGGAATCACGATCGGAGTCGGGCCGCTTATTGCGGCGCCAACGGCGAGAAGTGAAGCCTACGGTTCTGGGAAATGGCAGGCCGGCGCTGCGGGAATTGTGATCAAGCCCTTCAACTGGGGATTGTTGGGCGTACTCATCAACTACCAGCACTCTTTCTCCGGGAACAGTCCAAGCCCTGTCGGCCAGGTAACAACCGCACAACCAATTGCTCATTACAACTTCCATCATGGCTTCTACCTGCGGTCTACGGGAGTGTGGACATTCAATAGTTTTACTCACGTCCAGTACATCCCCCTTGGATTCGGAGCCGGCAAAGTATGGAAGCGTTCAAATGGCGACATAGTGAATTTCTACATCGAGCCGCAATACTCCGTATACCACACCGGTGTTGCGTCGCCTAAATGGCAGATCTTCGCCGGCGCCACGTTCAAGTTTCCGTTGGGAAAACGATAAGAAAAGAGACGCGCTATCTCATTGAACGGAGAAATGATGTCTTACGAACGCCAATACAAGACAAATCTCACTGATAGCCACGGCGCCGTCGAGCAGGTCGCCAGCAACAGCATCGTGGCCATAGGCCAGGCAGTTTGCCAGCCACCAGCACTGATGGAAGCACTTGCGGCTCGGGCGGAGGCTGGCTCCGTCGATAACGTGAAGGTGTACTACATGCACGCGGAAGAGAACATGAAGAAGTCTCTCCTGCGCTACGAGTTGATGGGCCGCATCAAGCCCTATTGCATGTTCCTGCAGGAGGCCGAACGAGGTCTTATCAAGCAGGGACAAGAGGATGGGGATCGTAAGGTCGTGTACTACGTGCCCAACTCGTTCAGCCAGTCGGTCCGCTTCTTCACAGAGCACATTCATGTAGACACGTTTCTAGTGACAGTGTCGCCCATGGATCGGAACGGTTATTTCACCTTCGGAACCAATAACGATTACACCAGTACAGCGGCGCGCACGGCCAAGCGGCTGATCGTGGAAGTCAACCGGCATATGCCGCGCGTCTACGGCAGTTCTGCACTGCATATCTCGGAAGTGGATGCCATTGTGGAAAACGATGCTTCGCTACTGACTCTGACTGAGCGACCGATTCAGGAGCACGAGCGAAAGCTCGGGCAGCGTATCGCTGAACTTATTCCTGAACATGCCTGCCTCCAAATCGGCGTCGGTGGAGTCCCCAGCGGTGTCTGCGAAGCACTAGTGGACCGCAAGGATCTGGGCATTCATACCGAAGTGCTCAACCCAGCCCTGGCACAACTGATTCAGAAAGGGGTGGTCACCAATCGATGGAAGAAGATCAACCCAGGAAAGTCCGTCTTCACCTTCGCCATGGGAGATGAAGCCTTCTACGACTTCCTGCATGACAACATCGCGATCGAAAGCCACCCCGTAAATTACGTGAACGACCCCGCCGTGATCGCCCAGAACGACAACGTGGTGTCGGTCAATTCAACGATTGAAATGGACCTGACGGGAGCCTGCAACTCGGAATACGTGAGGGGCCATCAGTTCACATCCACCGGCGGCCAACTCGATTTCGTCAGAGGCGCCTATGCCTCCCAGGGAGGAATGTCCTTCATCGCCTTCCAGTCTGCGATCAAGGACGGCAAGATCAGCAAGATTGTCCCGCGGCTGTCCGGCCCTGTCACGACACCTCGCACGGATGTTCATTACGTAGTTACCGAAAACGGCGTTGCCAATCTGAAGGGGCTCTCCTCTACGGAGAGGGCGCAAGCTTTGATCGCGTTGGCGCACCCAGACTTTCAAGACGGGCTCACAGCAGCTGCTGAGGAGATGCACCTTTTATGAGTCTGAGAAATTTGGCCAAGGCAGAGAGTATGAACGACCGATACGCGTATCCAAACACATCGACTATCGATTCCGATGTCCGTAGCGAAATGTTCAGCACGATTGCCATGCGACACGGGGAAATGAATGCGATCTCTGCATCGCTCACTCCCCCAGCCAAAGAGCATCTCCGGATAGGAAGAGGAGAGTGAAACGGCCATGCTAGACATTATTTTAAGCGCACTTCTACCAATGGTTGTCACCTTCTTGCTCGGTTTCGTGGCGGCCTGGCGACACGATTTTGGGTCAAAGGATGCGCCAACCCTGAATCGGATGGTCCTGGTCTACGCCGTTCCGTTGGCGCTTTTTACCGGAACCGTTACAACTTCGCGGGCGGCACTCGGTCAGGACATCCCGCTCGTGATCGCCTTGTGCGTCGCCATCATTGGCCTCTACGGTGTGGTGTTTCTGTTCTCCCATTTCGTGCTCCGCATGCAAGTAGGCATGAGCGCGCTAGCCGCGCTGACAGCTTCCGCACCAGCAGTGCCTTTCGTAGGTCCAGCCGTCCTCGGCGAGCTGTTTGGAGGGCTCAGCGCCATTCCGATCGCGATAGCCAGTCTCGTCATCAACCTCACAGTCGTGCCAGTCACGATTCTGCTTCTCGCATTGGATTCGAGAGGGAGAGACCGACAGGAAAACACTCCCGTCGGGGAGGAAGGAGAGCATTCGGCATCGTCCTCCAGGTCGTCCGCCTCGGTTTTCGCTGCCAAACTCGCCGAAACTCTCAAAGAACCAATCGTTTGGGCACCCGTTCTCGCTTTCATTATCGTGCTGAGTGGGTTCCCCTTTCCTCAACTCATCGTCCGCTCGCTGGCCTTGCTGGGACACGCATCAGGAGGCGTCGCCTTGTTTGCCTGCGGGATCGTGCTTGCATCCGGAAAAATCAAAGTCAATAGGTCCGTCTTGTTCTTAGTATTCCTAAAAAACATCCTGGAGCCTGCCCTGGTCCTGGGTGGTTTGCGATGGATCGGCTATGGGAATCCCATTGTCAGCGAGGCGGTGCTGACGACGGCCATTCCAACCATGCCGATTGTGATCATGTTTGCTTTGCAGTACCGCACGGCAGAGGCGGAGGCGGCCTCTGCTGTGTTCCTCAGCGTGATGAGCTCGATCGTCACGATGGGGGTTTTCATCGCCGTAACGCACTAAACAAATGAACTCACTTACTAGAAATGGAGAATTGAAATGACAACTCAAGTTGAAGCTCTCGCAAAGTATGCCGCCCGCGCTTCTTTCGCCGACCTTTCGGCCGAATCACGCAGGCAGTTGCCAATCCACATACTGGACTCCCTGGGCTGCTGCATTGCGGCTCTGGGCGCCGGCCCTGTCCAGGCCTGCCGCGAACAGGTCGCGGAGTTCGGCGGTACCGGCCCCAGCGCGCTGATCGGCGGCGGACAAGCAAACCCGATCTACGCGGCCTTCTGGCACACCGCACTCGTCCGCTACGTCGATTTCATGGACAACTTCCTTGCGCCGACGGAAACCTGCCACACGGCAGACAATTTCGGTGTGGCCCTGACGATCGCCGACTACGTGGGAGCCAGTGGCCGCGACCTGATGCTTGCTGTGGCACTCGGCTACACGGTGCAGTCACGGTTCGTTGATCAGGCCAACTTCATGAGCAGCGGCTTCGACCACACGTCGCAACTGGCCTTCTCGCACAACGCGGCCGCAGGGCGGCTGCTCGGCATTAGCGAGCAGCAGATTGGTCACGCCATGGCAATGGCCGCGGTCAGCGATGCGTCCTTCGCCGTCGTTCGGGCAAAGCCACTGTCGCAGTGGAAGGGTCTCGCGTCGGCACAGTCGGCGCTCGGAGCCATGAACACTTTGTTCCTAGCTCGTCGCGGAGTTCAGGGGCCGCTGCAAGTGATCGAAGGCCCGTTGGGCATTGATCACCTCCTGAGGATGAAGATCAACATCGACTGGGATAAACAGGGGTACGAAGGCGTCGTGGAGAGCACCATCAAAAAGTACAACTCCATGATCCACACGCAGTCCGCAGTCCATTGCATGGTCGAACTCGCCAGGCAGAACAAAATCGCTCCCGACAAGGTTGTCTCGATTGAAGCAGAGGTGTTCCAACTCGCCTTTGACTTTGCCGGCGGCGGCCTCTACGGCACGGACAAAGTCATCCGTATCAAGGAACAGGCAGATCACAGCCTGCCGTACCTACTTGCGGTGGCCTTGCTTGATGGCGACGTGATGCCGGCGCAATTCAAACCAGAACGCATCATCAAGCCGGACGTGCAGGGCTTGCTGAAGAAGGTTTCGGTCCGGCCGAACCATGAATACACCGAGGAATATCCCAAGAAGATGCCGGCCAAGATCAGCGTCCGGCTGCAGGACGGAAGCGTGATCGAACACGAGGTCCAGGACTACCCTGGCCTCGCTTCCCATCCGTTCACATGGGAGGACGCGATCCATAAGTTCGACACACTCGTGGCCGATCGCGTTGACGAGGGGCTGTCCGCCGAGATCAAGGATGCCGCACATTCGGTGGAAAACATCCAGGTCAGGGATCTGATGAAGCTGCTCGGCTCCGTCAAGACGGGCCAGGAGACGGCATCGTCATCGAAAGCCGCCTAAGAAACTACAGAAGCCAGATCACGAAATACAGAGCACAAAAGAAAAGGAGAGTTTCAAATGGCAATTACAGCTGAAAGTGTTCGCGAAATCTTTAAGGGACTTGAGAACGGCGACGGCGCTGCGTTCTTCGAACAGGTGGCTGACGACGTGGACTGGACAGTGATGGGAACCCATCCCCTGGCCGGCCATTACCCAAGCAAGAAAGCCTTTGTCGAAGGTACGTTCGCCAAGTTGAGCCAGGTTCTCCCGAAGGGCGCGCAGCTCCACGTGGAGGATTTGATCGTAAAGGGTGACGAGGCGGTAGTCGAACTTCATTCTCTGGCGACGGCCAAGAACGGCATGCGCTTCGACAACCGCTACTGCTGGGTGGTGTATTTCCGAAACAACGTGATCGTTCGCGTTCGGGCCTACCTCGATTCGGCCATGGTCGCCCGCTTGTTCGACGAGAACCCGATTGGAAGTGCCTGAGTCTTCGGATTCAGCCTCTTCCCGACACCGTGAAGCGAGACACAGCAACAATCCTCGAGTGAATCGCTTCACGGGTCACAGGCGCGAGAATGAAAATCGTATAGAACGGGGCGACGCCATGACGAAAAACATTGCGGAACTGATGGTGGAAGTCCTTGCAGGTGCCGCCGTGGAAAGAGTTTACGGACTATCCGGCGATTCACTCAACGGATTTACCGACGCAATTCGCAGGCAGGAACAGATTCGGTGGATTCACGTGCGGCATGAAGAGACGGCAGCGTTTGCCGCCGGCGCAGAAGCACACCTCACAGGTAAGCTGTCCGTCTGCGCAGGGAGCTGTGGTCCAGGGAACTTGCACTTGATCAATGGTCTTTACGATTGTCATCGCAGCCGCGTTCCGGTCCTCGCCATTGCTGCGCAGATCCCCAGCGCTGAAATCGGCAGCACATATTTTCAAGAAACTCATCCCGAACATCTTTTCGCACAATGCAGCCATTATTGCGAATTGGTGTCGCATCCCGAGCAAATGCCGCGTGCCCTGGAATTGGCAATGCAGACCGCGGTGTCTCGCCGGGGCGTTGCCGTAGTGGCGATTCCTGGAGATATCGCTCTGCAGACCGCAACGGCGGCCTCGCCACGCCTGCGCTTCCCGCCTCCGAATCCCAAAGTGTGCCCCTCGGACGAGGAGCTCGACACGCTGGCCAGAGTTCTCGATCCATCGAAGAAAATCACTATTCTAGGCGGAGCTGGGTGCGCGGGCGCACATCCGGAGCTAATTGCACTGGCTTCGAGATTGAACTCCCCGGTCGTGCATGCGATGCGCGGAAAGGAGTTCATCGAGTACGACAACCCGTTCGACGTGGGAATGACAGGTCTGTTGGGATTTTCGTCCGGATATTACGCGATGATGAATTGCGATCTCCTGCTAATGATTGGAACCGATTTCCCTTATCAACAGTTTTTTCCGCGCGACGCCACGATTGTCCAGATTGATATTCGCGGCGAACAGCTCGGCCGCCGTACGAAGTTGGATTACGGATTTGTCGGAGACATCAAAACAACGCTCGAAGCGCTGTTGCCAAGAGTTCGGCAGAACGGCGAGGGAACCCATCTGAAGGCTTCCCTCGAGCATTACCACAAAGCACGCAGAGGGCTTGATGAGCTTGCGGCGCCGGGATCGCGAGGAAAACAGATCCATCCTCAACACGTCGTGAGGACGCTCGATGAGCTTGCGGCCGATGACGCACTTTTCTCGTGCGACGTAGGCACGCCCACGATCTGGGCCGCGCGGTATTTGACGATGAATGGAAAGCGACGGTTGCTGGGCTCTTTTAACCATGGATCAATGGCAAACGCCTTACCGCAGGCCATCGGTGCGCAGGTTAGTCATCCTGGCCGGCAAGTCTTGGCGCTGTCTGGTGACGGAGGGCTTGCCATGCTCATGGGCGATCTGCTTTCACTGCGTCAATTGAAAGCTCCCGTCAAGGTTGTGGTCTTCAAGAACAACTCGCTGGCCTTTGTGGAGCTTGAAATGAAG
>Ga0210410_10001979_pt1 | contig 18637 bp, 14 predicted proteins | sample IncBWC4MmetaG_FD_161058 | JGI IMG/M metagenome (GOLD analysis project Ga0210410, IMG submission 161058) | Forest soil microbial communities from Barre Woods Harvard Forest LTER site, Petersham, Massachusetts, United States - Inc-BW-C-4-M | ecosystem: Environmental > Terrestrial > Soil >... | reverse complement strand
GAGACGCATGCTCCGCGAATCTTCTTCACCGGAACAAGCGGTGACATCCGCGCCGAGGGCGGCGTCCGCTCCACGGATTTTTTGCCCAACGGAAATGCCGTCCAACTCGCACAGGTCCCCGCTAACGTTACTTCTGACACCATGCAGGGCAACTCGAAAACGGGACGCGCCGTTTATCACGGCCACGCGCGTCTTTGGCAGGGCGATTCCGTCTTGGAAGCGGACTCCATCGAACTGCTTCGCGAAACAAAAATCCTGAACGCCGTCGGCAAAGTGCGCGCCGTCTTCCCTCAGACCCCCGCCCCCGAGCGGCCCGGCACTCTCGAATCTGGCACACAGCAATCAACCAGGAAAAAAACCGTTCTCTGGCACGTTAGTTCCGGCTCGCTTTCCTACAACGACGCCATCAATCTCGCCCATCTCGAAAAAGACGTCGTAGTTCAATCACCGGATCAAAGGATCCACGCTCCCGTAATGGATTTGTTCTTCACACGCGGCGCCAACAATCCCGCAGGCGGCTTAACCAGCAACACAAACGGAATGGCCTCGGTGCCCGGAGCCCAGCAAATCAGCCGCGCCGTCGGAACCGGCGGCGTCATCGTCGATCAAGCCGGCCGACGCGCCACCGCCGAACGCGGTGAATACACCGCCTCCGACGGCAAATTCGTTATGAGCGGCGGAAATCCCACGCTCTACGACGGTTCCGCGGGCACCACCACCGGCCGTCAATTGACCTTCTATTTAGCGGATGATACGATCATCGTCGACTCTGAAAATGGTTCGCGCACGTTGACGAAGCACCGAGTCGAAAAGTGACGCGGCCGCCGAGCGGCCGTTCGTGACGAGGTATGCTGAAACTCCAGGCCGTCGAGTTGAGCAAGTCGTATCGCGGTCGTAAGGTCGTTGATGACGTTGAACTGGAGATCGGCCAGGGTGAAGTCGTCGGGCTCTTGGGACCCAACGGCGCAGGTAAGACCACTACCTTCTACATTTTAGTAGGTCTTGCCCGGCCAGACTCCGGCCACGTTCTTTTGAACGGCGCCGAAATCACTGACCTTCCGATGTACCTTCGGGCCCGCGGTGGCATCAGCTACCTTCCTCAGGAACCCTCGGTCTTTCGACAACTGACTAGCGAGCAGAATCTGCTCGCCGTTCTCGAGACCCTCCCTCTCACGCCCGAGCTGCAACGCGACCGTCTAGAAGAGCTCTTGGTTCAAATGGGACTCGAAACCGTACGCACGAGCAAGGCCTACACTCTCTCCGGAGGAGAGCGCCGCCGCCTGGAGATCGCCCGCTCGCTCACCTTGCAGCCTTCTTTCATCCTCCTCGACGAACCTTTTTCCGGTATTGACCCTCTAACCGTGAAGGATCTGCAGGAGATCATCCGGGGCCTCAGCCGCTCCGGCATCGGTATCCTGATCACCGACCATAACGTCAGGGAAACACTCAACGTGACAGACCGCGCATACATAGTGAATCATGGCAAGATAATGGCTAAGGGCACTCCACTTGATCTGAGCAATGACGCCGAAGTGCGCCGCGTTTATCTGGGCGATCATTTCCGCCTGAACTAAACTGTAAAACTGGAGAGTTTGAGGGGATAATCGGAACGATCATGGCTTGGCAGGGACTCAAGCTCAACCTTCGAGTGGCGCAGAAGCAGATTCTGACGCCCGGCCTCGTCCAAATGGTGAGCGTCCTCGCGCTGAACCGCCTCGAGCTCCGCGAGATGATCAACCAGGAGATGATCGCCAACCCCGTTCTCGAAGAGCTCAGCGAAGAAGCCACCCAGAGCGACAACTACAGCGACGAAACCTTCCTCAAAGCCGAAACCGAGAAACTTCCAGAGAAGCCCGAAGCCAATCCTTTTGACGAGTTCGATGTCGGCAGTTTTTTCAACCAGTATCTCGACACCGGCGGCGACGGCGGCCAATCCCAGGAAAGAGAAGTCTCCGAGCGGCCCTCCTTCGAGAAGTTTCTCTCCTCTCCCAGTGGACTCACCGACCATCTGGCCTGGCAGTTGAGCATGACCATCTGCTCCGAAGCCGTCACGGAGCTCGCCGAAAGCATCATCGGCAACCTTGATGAAAACGGGTATCTAACCGCTTCGACAGAAGAACTCGTGCAGAATGGCAAATTTTCGCAGGACGATCTAGACGACGCCCTGGCTGTCGTCCAGGATTTCGATCCCATCGGCGTCGGCGCGCGCGACTTGCGCGAATGCCTGCTTCTCCAGCTGAAAGCTTTCGATCCGCAGAATACGCTGGCCCAGCAAATCGTCTCCGAACATTTGAAACAAGTGCAGTCCAACCAATTAAAAGAAATCGCCCGTGCGCTAAACCGTCCTCTGGAAGTGGTCAAACGCTCTCTCGAAGTCATCAAGAAGCTTGATCCCCGGCCCGGCCTGCGCTACAACAAAACCGAACCGCGCCTGGTCGAACCCGACGTTTATTTCCGCAGAGTCGACGACCAGTGGCAGGTCTTCTTGAACGAAGACGACATGCCGCAGCTCCGCCTCAGTCCCACGTACCGCCGCCTCCTCGCGCGCGACGCCGCCGACCGCGACGTTCGCAACTACGTCAAGGAACGCTTCACCGCCGCCATCCAATTAATGAAAAACATCGAGCAGCGCAAGCACACCATCCTGCGCGTCTGCCAATCCATCATTGCCCGCCAAGGCGAGTATCTCGATCACGGGCCCGACGCCCTCAAGCCCATGATGATCAAGGAAGTCGCCGAAGAAGTTGGCGTACACCCTTCCACGGTAAGCCGCGCGGTAGCCAGCAAGTACGCGCACACCTCGCAAGGCGTCCTCGAGCTGCGCTCCTTCTTCAGCGAATCGGTGAATGGCCCAGAAGGCAGCGGCATGTCGCTCCTCACCCTCAAGCGCCTCGTCAAAAAAATGATTGAAGAAGAAGACACCACGAAGCCCCTCACCGATGAACAAATCGCTAAAAAACTCGACGACGCCGGCATCCACGTGACCCGCCGCACGGTCGCCAAATACCGCGAAGATATGCGCATCCCCAGCACTCACCAGCGCCGGGTGAAGAGCTGAGCCGCGGCCTCACGTGAAGCCGTCCGCCAGAAACGATTCGCGCCACCTCGTCATCCTCACCGGCGTTTCCGGCTCCGGAAAAAGTACCGTCCTCCGCGCCTTCGAGGACATGGGCTTCTACTGCGTCGATAATCTTCCCGTCGAACTAATGCCCATCTTTGCCGAGCTGCATGCCGCCGGCGAAGGCGACTTTGCCCGCGCCGCCCTGCTGGTCGATGCGCGCGAAGGTTTGCAACTTGAAAAACTTCCCCCTCTGCTCAAGCATCTCCGCAAGGATCATCCCATCACACTGGTCTTCATCGATGCCAGCGACGACGCGCTCCTCCGCCGCTTCAGCGAGACGCGCCGCCCTCATCCGCTAGGCAAAGCCTTGTCCGTTCGCGAGAGCCTGCGTCACGAACGCACCCTCATGGAGCCCATCCGCAAGCTCGCCGATGTGGTCATCGACTCCACGCAATTCAACGTCCACGAACTCCGCCACTTCGTCACCGAGCGCTTCAAGAATCCCGACCAGCGTCCCATGCTAGTCTCCGTCGTCAGCTTTGGCTACAAATATGGCGTCCCCACGGATTCCGATCTCGTTTTCGACGTGCGCTTCCTACCCAACCCTCATTTTGTGCCCGCCCTGCGCCGCTACACAGGAAAAGATCCCAAAGTCCAAAGATACATCCGCTCATTCCCTCAAACAGCCGAATTTCTGCGCCGCATCGAAGGCCTCCTCACCTACTTGATCCCGCACTACATCCGCGAAGGCAAAAGCTATTTGACGATTTCCTTTGGCTGCACGGGTGGAAAACACCGCTCCGTCATGCTTGGCGAACAAGTAAAGAATTCTCTCGCCAAGCGCGGCTTCTCGACCAAGGTCACCCACCGCGACATCGAGAAGTAACTGAGCCGCAGCGAATCTCAGTCCTCGTATCATTTGGGTCCGGAAACTTGACATGCCGCGTAGCGGCGAATAGCGTACCAAGTAGGATGATCAGGGGAGTCTCGGGCGTGGCCTCTTTGCTTTCACCGCAACTAAAAAGACTATTGAGCTATGTCCAGCCTTATGCATTCCGGCTATCGCTCGGAGTCGTGTTGGTAGCTTTCGTCGCGCTCGCCGAGGGCATAGTCGCTTTCATGGTCAAAATAGCCGTCGACTACGTCCTCAATCCTTCCGTTTTTGTCACCAAACCCGTGCTGTTCGCGCTCCCCGGCAACCGCGTTATCTACTTGAATGATTTTCTCCCCTCCGGTCTCCACAACGTTGCAACTCTCTTTGCCGTCGCGCTGCCCACTTTGTATCTGGCAAAGGCCCTCGCCGAGTATCTGGGCATCACCGAAATCCAATACGTCGGACAGGCCGCGGTCACCGATCTTCGCAATCAGGTCTACGCAAAAATCATCCGCCAGCCCATCGCCTTCTTTCAGCACCATCCTGTCGGTCGCCTTCTCTCCGCCACCATCAACGACGTGGAACGCACCCGCGTGGCTCTCTCGGAGTATCTCGCCGACCTGTTTCAAAAGGGATTCAGTCTAATCGTTCTCGTGGGCGTCCTCTTTTGGCTGAACTGGAAAATGGCGCTGGCCTCCGCCGTCCTCCTTCCGCTTGTCGTTGTTCCCGTCGGAAAATTTGGCCGCAAAATCCGCCGTTCCGCGGAGCACAGCCAGACCCGCCTCGCCGACCTCAGCCAGATTCTCCAGGAAACCACCACCGGCAACCGCGTGGTCAAAGCTTTCGGAATGGAAGACTTCGAAATCCGCAAATTCCGCGACACCGCCCGCCAGTTGCTCCGCGATAACATGCGCTGGGTGCGCGCTGCCGTCATCACTCCGCCGATCATGGACTTGCTCGGCGCCATCGTCATCCCGCTTCTTCTCCTCTACGCCCGCGATCAAATCAGGACTCACCAGATGACTACGGGCACGTTCTTCGCATTTGTCTATGCTCTGTTTGGTGCGTATATGCCGCTCAAGCGCATGGGCTACGTCTATCAGCAATTCCAGGCCGCGCAGGGAGCTAGCATGCAAGTCTTTGCCTACCTTGATCGCGTGGAAGAAAAGCTCGAACTGCCCGGTGCAAAAATCCTTGCCCCGTTTTCTCAGCTCATCGAATTTGACAAGGTGGGCTTTGCCTACGAAAACGGCTCTGCGGTAGTCCTCGAAAACATCCGCCTTACGGCACACAGAGGCGAAGTCATTGCTTTGGTCGGTTCGAGCGGCGCGGGCAAGACCACCCTCGTAAATCTTCTGCCGCGCTTCTACGAACTGACGTCCGGCTCCATTCGCGTCGATGCCGTGAATATTCGCGATGTCACCATTCGTTCTCTGCGCGAACAAATCGCCATGGTGGCTCAGGAAAATATCCTCTTCCACGACACGGTCTGGAACAATATCTGCTACGGCCTAACCAATGTTCCCAAGGACCGCGTCGTGGCCGCGGCACAAGCAGCCCTCGCGCACGATTTCATCATGGAATTGCCGCTGCAATATGACACGGTCATCGGCGAGCGCGGAACCCGTCTGAGCGGCGGCCAAAGGCAGCGTATTGCCATCGCACGTGCCATACTTAAAGACTCCCCCATCCTCATTCTCGATGAAGCAACTTCGGAACTGGATGCGGAGTCCGAGATGTATGTGCAGAAAGCTCTCGCCAATCTAATGGTCGGGCGTACTACCTTCGTCATCGCGCACCGCTTGGCCACCATCCGCCGTGCGGATAGAATCCTCGTCCTCGAGGACGGCCAAATCCGCGAGAGCGGTACGCACGCGGAGCTGATCGCTCGTGGCGGAACGTATGCCCGCCTCCACGATTTGCAATTTGCGGACGATGGTATTCTCGCACCGGCACAGGCAGCGCCGGCCAGCGTAACGGCACCAGCGGAAACCCTATGACCCAATCTTCTGTACTACCAAAAAAAGTCGGCGAATGTTTTTCAATGACCGGCTACGCCCAGACACGCAGCGAACAAAATGGCTGGGCCGTCCGCATCAGCGTGAAAAGCGTCAACCACCGCTTCCTGGATCTGAAGCTCCGCCTTCCAGACGGTTTCGACGTCTACGAACTACGCTTGCGCCAGGTCCTGCGAGATCGTATTCACCGCGGCCACGTCGAGGTTCACGTCAACGTCGATCCCGCCGCCGGCGCGCCGGTCCAGGTGAACCGTGAACTTGCTCAGACCTACATGCGCGTGGCGGAAGAATTCCGCCAAGTGTCCAGAGCCGCGGCCGATGTGGACGTCGTCGCAATTCTGCGCTTGCCCGGAGTCATCGCCGGCCTTTCCGCCGCCGTGCCCGAAGCCGAGGACGATCAAGAACGCCTCGGGCAAGCGCTGGACGTTTGCTTGCTGGAGGCGCTTCGCAAGCTGGATGACATGCGCCGTGCCGAAGGCCGCCATCTAATCGAAGATTTACGCGCGCGTCTGGCGCGCATCGGCCAGGAGGCGGAAAAAGTCCGCGAACTCGCCGCCACGCTTCGTCCGGTCTTCGCGCGGCGCCTCGACGCGCGCCTCAAGGAACTGCTCGGCGGCGCCGGCATCGATTCCGTCCGGCTCGCGCAAGAAGCCGCCCTGCTTGCAGAACGTGGCGATATCAGTGAAGAGTTAGACCGCCTGCGCAGCCACCTACAGCAGTTCGGAAAACTCTTGGACGGCGCCGGCGAGATGGGGAAAAAGCTGGACTTCCTTCTGCAAGAAATGCATCGCGAAGCAAACACGCTGCTATCGAAAACGCCCGGCGCCGAGAGTGAAGCCCTCGCGATCACCGGGCTGGCCCTCGAGATCAAGGCCGAGATCGAAAAACTTCGGGAGCAGGTGCAGAACATCGAATGAGCAAGGAGAGAGAGCTTGCCCCGCTGGTGCTGATTGTTTCGGGACCATCGGGATCGGGGAAATCGACGCTGGTGCAGAGGATATTGGAGTTGCCCGGAACGATGCCTTCGGTCTCGTGTACCACCCGGTCGCGCCGGGCGACCGAAGCCACCGGGAAATGCTATGATTTTGTCACGGAAGCGGAGTTCGACGCCATGGTTGCACGCGGCGAATTTTTGGAATATGCGCGCGTCTTCGGCAAGTACTCGTACGGCACGCCGAAAAAATGGCTCGAAGAATCGCGGAAGAAAGGCCTCGACCTGGTCCTCGAGATTGATGTGCAAGGCGCGGCGCAAGTAAAGGAAAAGCTGCCCGAATCGGTGGCCATTTTCATTTTGCCCCCGTCGCATGCGGAGCTTGAACGGCGCTTGCGCAGCCGCGGGCAGGATTCCGACGAAGAAATTGCGCGGCGTTTGGCGAAGGCGCGGGACGAAATTGCGGCATTCGGACGTTATTACGATTATTGCGTCGTGAACGAAGATGTGAAACGCGCGGGAGATGAAGCGCAGGCCATTGTCGTTGCGATTCGCTGCTCCAGCGCTAGGCGCAGACCACGGGTGGAAGAACTTCTGGCATCGTTTGGGGGGATAGACTGAAATGACTGTGCTGACAAAAGCTCCGGAGAGCCAGTTTGCTTACGTTGTGCTTGCGGCGAGACGCGCGCGCCAAATTATGGCGGGCGCCCCGTCGCTCATTGAGAACCCGAGAACGCTCAAGGCGACTCGCATCGCCTGCGAAGAGCTCGAACACAGCCTGCTCGAGTACGATTTCGTCGAGCCGGATTCGATTGATGAAGACAAAGACGGCAACAAGCGCCGAAAGTAATCGGCCGCAGGCCGCTGTTCGAAAGGCCGTGCGTGGAATTTGTAGGGGCACAGTACGCCGTGCCCGAGCTTGGCAAATTGTATCGAGATAGGATCCGATGCGAATCACCATCGGCGTGACCGGCGGCGTGGCAGCCTACAAGGCCGCCGAGCTGGTCCGCCTTCTCCAACAAGACGGGTTCACCGTCGAAGTCGTCATGACGCGCGGCGCGCGCGAATTCATCACGCCGTTGACGTTTGCCGCGCTAAGCGGCCAAAAGGTAATCACGGATCTGTTCGAAAAATCCTCTTCTGGCGAAGCCAACGTCGAAAGCGCAATCGAGCACATCGCTGTAGCTCAGCGCAGCGATCTTCTCCTCGTGGCGCCAGCGACCGCCGACATTCTCGCGAAATTCGCACGCGGCATCGCAGACGATTTTCTCACCACGCTTTATCTGGCAACGACTGCGCCCGTAGTGGTCGCTCCGGCGATGAACGTCAACATGTGGAATCACCCCGCGACGCAGGAAAATATCGAAATGCTTCGCGCCCGCGGCGTGAAAATCGTGAATCCGGATGAAGGCTATTTGGCGTGCGGAATGACCGGCGCAGGCCGCCTCGCCGGACAGCAGGAAATCATCGCCGCAGTTCGCCAGACCCTCCACACACAGAAAGATTTCGAAGGCGAGACGATGCTGATCACCGCAGGTCCAACTTGTGAAGACCTTGACCCGGTTCGTTATTTGACTAACCGTTCCTCCGGCAAAATGGGTTATGCCGTGGCTGAAGCAGCCGCGCGCCGCGGCGCGAAAGTGAGTCTCGTGAGCGGTCCTGTAAATCTGGAAACACCCGCCGGTGTCGAGCGCGTCGCCGTGCGAACCGCCGAAGAGATGCGCCACTCCGTCCTCGACCGTCTTCCCGAAAGCACAATTGCGATTTTTGCGGCAGCCGTCGCCGACTATCGCCCAGCCGAAACGCAAACGGAAAAAATGAAGCGAAACAGACAGCCGCTGACCATCCGCCTCGAGCCGACGCCCGATATTTTGGCCGAAGCCGCGCAAACGAAAGGCGCCCGGCTCATTGTTGGATTCGCTGCGGAGACCGAGCACGTCGCCGAGAACGCCCGCAAAAAATTGGCTGCGAAGAACGCCGATCTTATCGTAGCGAACGACGTAACCGCCGAAGGCGCCGGCTTCGATCACGACACCAACATCGTTACATTGTTCTCACGCGATGGCCGCGATCTGGCCCTGCCGAAGCTGAGCAAGAGTGCAGTTGCCCAGCGCATCCTCGATGAAGTGTTGCGCTTGTGCGGCGTGTTGCGCCACAAAACAGAATCGCATCGCTCTGCTGTCTGATCCCGCCATGGCCGAACGGATCCCGGAAACTCTTTATAAGAAACTCTCCGAGCGATTGCATTTCTACGAAGACCTCGGCGTTCGCCTGTTCTACAAAGACCGCGGCGCCCCGCACGCTCTGTCAATCGCAACGCCTGCCGCAGAATCTTTCGAAGCACTACTCAGCCAACCAATCTCCTCGGAGGCAGTGGCTTTGCCAAAATCCATCCGAAACCCCGAATTATCCAAAGCCACACAACCTGCGCCGCGAGCCCTTCCCACGCAGGTCGCACAAACAGCGCCGCGAGTTACCTACCAGCCTGAGCCGCTGCCGGTCCCCGCGGCTCCCTCGCTCTTCGAGGCCTTTGGCAAGGTTCCCGACGACACGCTCCTCAAGATTCGAACCGACCTCGGCGAATGCACGCGCTGCAAACTCCACACCACGCGCAACAAAATTGTCTTCGGCGACGGCAATCCCAAAGCCGAACTCGTGTTCGTCGGCGAAGGTCCCGGACACGACGAAGACATGCAGGGCCTGCCGTTTGTCGGCCGCGCGGGTAAACTTCTGACCCAGATGATTGAAGCGATGGGGTTGCAAAGAAAAGACGTTTACATCTGCAACGTCGTGAAGTGTCGTCCCCCTGAAAATCGTGCCCCGGAAAAAGACGAAGTGGAGCAGTGCTCGCCATTCTTGCTGCGCCAGATTGATGCCATCGCGCCCAAGGTTATCGTCTGCCTTGGAAGCACCGCTGCGCAGACCGTTCTCGAAACAAACCGTGGCATTTCTCAATTCCGCGGCCAGTGGCTTGAATTTCGCGGAAGAAAATTAATGGCCACGTATCATCCCGCCTATCTGCTGCGCAATCCCAGCGCGAAAAGCGAAGTCTGGAAAGATCTGCAAAAAGTCATGGCGGTCCTCGGCCTGGAAGTGAAGAAAGGCAAGTCCGCCGAGGCGGGAAAGTCCTCGTAGTCCGTCATGGGGATTTTGCTGGGCCTCCTGACGGCTCTCTCCTGGGGCGGTTCGGATTTTCTCGCCCGTTTCGCCACCCACCGCATCGGTACTCTTCGAACCATGCTGTACATGCAGTTCAGCGGTTTCATTCTGCTTACAATTTTTCTCCCCTGGCTCGGCGGCTGGGGCCATCTCGCCGACGGTTCCGGCTTGCCGCCGTGGGCCTGGGGCGCGCTCGCCGGAATCATTAACGCTTTTCCAACGCTGTCGCTCTACCGCTCCTTCGAAATCGGCAAGCTGGCAGTTGTTGCGCCGATCTCCGCGAGCTATCCGGTCCTAACCGTGCTCCTTTCTCTTTTGAGTGGTGAACACTTGCGAGCGACACGCGCGGTGGGAATTGCGTGCACCCTGCTGGGCGTGGTGTTCGTAGCGGGAGGGGAAAGAGCGCCCGAAGACCACGATGTGGAAGGTTTGCGGCGCAGCGGACGAGGAATTGCGTGGGCGCTGTGTTCCGCCGTTGGATTCGGATTTTTATTCTGGCTGCTCGGCGTGCGCGTCGTGCCCGCTACCGGTGCGACGCAAACGGTTTGGCTCATCCGGCTGACCAGTTCAGCCCTCACCGCCGTTTTGATTTTGGCAGCTCGCAAGCCGATCAAGCCGCCAACAGGCCGCGTGGGTGGTTGGATTCTCGCCATGGGCCTGACGGATACGGGCGCGTTCGTCATGAACGACTTCGGAATGCAAATCGAGCAAGTGGCCGTGGTCAGCGTGCTGGCTTCGCTCTATGGAGCCGTGACCGTTGGCCTGGCCGCGATGGTTCTGCGAGAACATGTTTCGCGCTGGCAGTGGCTCGGAATTGTCTCGATTTTCGCCGGGATTTTTCTGATCAGCCACTAGCCGCTGCCACGGTCCCCGATCAACGTAAATCTAAAGCAAACTCAGGGGATCCATATCGACGAGGACCGCAGTCTGCGGAATTTCTTGCGCGTCGCAGAACGTCATGGCTCCGCTCAAAAGTTTTGTCAGGATCGAGCGTTTTGGCGATTTCAGTAAAAACTGGAAGCGATGTTCCTTTTTCAGGCGCGCCAGCGGCGCGGTCGCCGGACCGAGAATGCGCACGGTGTGTCCATCGTGCGGTGAAAAATATTCGGCGAGCTTCTGCGAGAAGCGAATCGCTTTTTCGAGGTTCACGTCTCGCACGATCACATTCGCCAGCGAAGTGAGCGGCGGATACGCCATCATGCTGCGGAAATGCATTTCACGCTCAAAAAAAGAAGTGTAATCCTGTTTCACGGCGTCTTGAATCGCGTAGTGCTCGGGATAATAGGTCTGGATTAGAACACGTCCCGTCAATTCGCCGCGTCCTGCGCGTCCCGCGACCTGCGTCAACAACTGAAACGTGCGTTCTGCGGCGCGAAAATCCGGCATGCTCAGCGACGAATCCGCGGAGATTACGCCGACCAGAGTAACGCGCTGAAAGTCGTGTCCTTTGGCGAGCATTTGCGTACCGACCAAAATATCCAGCGCGCCGCCGGCAAACGCTCCCAGCGTTTCCTGATATTGCCGTTTCGTTCGAGCGGTATCGCGATCGAGCCGCGCTATGCGCGCTCTCGGAAATTCCTTTCGCAATCTTTCCTCGAGATGTTCAGAGCCTTCCCCAAAAAAATAAACATATTGTGACTGGCATTTCGGGCATTGCTTCGGCACCGCCTGGATGGAGCCGCAATAGTGGCACTCCAACCGGTTGCGGCTCTTGTGATAGGTCATCGAAATGCTGCAGTTCACGCAGTGCACGCTCGCCCCGCAGCTCCGACACAAGACAGACCACGAATATCCGCGGCGGTTGATGAGCACGAGCGCCTGGGTTTTGTTGGCTAGGCATTCCTGTATTCCCGCGTGTAGCACTGCGGAAATGGGGCTGGTCTGATGCGTTTTCTGAAAGTCCTCGCGAAGGTCGACAATCTCCACGCTGGCCAGCGCGCGATGCTCGACCCTGGAAGACATAGTGAGCAGATCGTATTTTCGGTTGCGCGCGTGGTGATAGGTTTCTAGCGAAGGAGTGGCCGAACCTAGCAGCGCCAGCGCACCTTCGCTCTTGGCTCGCACGATGGCCACGTCGCGCCCGTGATAGCGCGGAGTTTCTTCCTGCTTGTAGCTGTTTTCCTGTTCTTCATCGACGATGACCAGACCGAGATGCTGTAGCGGCGCAAACACTGCCGAGCGCGTCCCGACCACGACGCGCGCCTCGCCGTTGCGGACGCGCCACCACTCGCGAGCGCGCTCGAGGTCGCTCAACGCGGAATGTAAAACCGCAACACCTTCGTATTTCGCTCCAAACCAAGATCGGCACTGCCGGCCGATCCATAAGGTCAGCGCGATTTCCGGCACAAGGATGATCGCGGTTTTGCCGCGCGCGAGAGTTTCCTGCACGCAACGCAAATACACTTCGGTCTTTCCACTACCGGTCACGCCGTGTAACAACTGCACGCCGAATTCCCCCAGCTCAAACCGCGCGCGAATACTCTTCATGACCCTTTCTTGTTCTTCATTCAATGCGTGGGCGGCTGGCGTGTAGCCCGTGTCAAACGGATCTTCCGCGGGATCGACCGGTTCTGCCCAGCTCTCCAGCAATCCATCCGCGAGCATGCGGTCAATCAAACTCCGGGAAACCTGCGCGAGCTTAAGCAATTGCGGCATAGGTAGCGGCCCGCGTTCGGTTTCAAGCAGTACCCGGACCTTTTCTTCGTTTTCCTTGAGCGTTTTTTCTACGCCGTCTCTAAAACCTTTCCACGCAACGATGGTTTGCGATTTCCTTCTCGTGTCCTGCAAAGTCTCTCGAATTTCGATCACGCCGAGCCGGCACAACCGCTGCAAAGCAGCGGAGGAGATGCCCATCGTCGTCGCCAGGCTGAATAGAATTGGGCCTTTCTTGGCGTTTGCTTTTTCCAGCAACGCCGCTTCTGCAGCACGCAAACCGTGAGAAAGCTCCCCGTTTCCGAGACTCTCGGCCGCGCTGCGTCCCTCCGAGGTCAAAACGATCTCGCGGCGCAAGTTCAGCTCTGTGACCGGGGGCAACATGGCGCGGAAAACTTCTCCGACAGGGGCCAGGTAATACTTCGCGATCCACTGCGCCAGCACGATCATCTTGGGAGTTAGAGCCGGCGCAAATTCCATGGCTTTGGTGATTTCGCGAAGCTTAGCGTTCGCGGGTGCCTGGTCGGCCATTTCGACGACGACGCCGACCATCGATTTCTTGCGAAAAGGGACAAGCACGCGCGTGCCCGGCTGAAGCGTGGCGCGCAGAACTTCTGGCACGGCATACGTGAACGTCGTGCGCAGGGGGACGGGCAGGGCCACGTTACAAAAGGGAGAACTCATTCCGAGTTGTAGTGTATCAGCAGCTCGAAGAGCGCTGCCGAGCGAGAGACGTCTTGCGAGTACGATTCCTAGACAAGGAGGAGAAAAGCGCGTGGACCGCCCGCCCGGCCGACTTCTCTTGATGTTGGTGTGCGCGCTGAGCATTTCCCGCACGGCTCGGTCCGCTCAGGATCATCCCAGCTATCCTTCAGCGGCATTCCGCAATCCGCAACGCGTCACAATGCCACAAGAAAGAAGGTGGCCGTGTCGTGATCTACCGCGTGACGCGGCTATTAGGCGCCGGCCGTCGTACCTAACCGGAGTTCGGAAATAAATCCAACTATTTATCCAGCCAGTACTTTTTCCATTCCGACCAATCCTTATCGTATCGCGCAAAATTACTGTCAGCACTTCCTCCGTCATGCGTGTACATCGTCACGCCCTGAAAGTAATTAAGAGTTGTGCGGTCCTGCGACCTGAGCAGAGCCAGCGCCTCCAGAATGCCGGGTGCGCCATGTGCAACGTTTTCTACGTCCGGATCGTGCGCTTTGCTTACGGTCTGGAACCCTGGGAGGCCGATCAGAACTCTTATCGCGTTGGTGGGACTGGGATGAGCCGTATCGATGTCCCGGGTCGCCCCGGAAACCGCCCGCAAGATGTGCGTGGTTTGATCTTTCATCCAGGGCTGGTACTTTGACTCGTCCTTCAATCCGCTATCATAAGTCATCGCGATAACATAGTCGATGTACCTTGCTACGGAGTGGTAGTCAGAGGAGTCCCAGCCCCAATTGGGCTTGGGAACTCGTTCTGTGTATTGCGGCGCCGCGAAGCCAATTTTCTTGTTTGCGAGCCCCATGCGAAGGAAAGAAGTGCGAAGCTCTGCCAATAGTGTCTTTAGAGACGCCAGAAACGCCGGATCGCCTCCCGGTTCAATATCGAGCACTATTCCGTCGAAAACGCGTTTCGATCCGCGCACGTAGCTGCCAGGAACGCTTGCGGAAACGTACTTTGCGCATTCGGCGACGATATGCGCCCTAACCGCGCGGTCCTCGAGATTTACTCTGAGGTTGGCGGCGTGAGCGGCGTCCTGGAAACTATAGGCGTTCAGATAAGGCATCAACGTAAACATTGTGCCCTTTGCGTGTTCGTACGCGTTGACATGCTCCAGAAAGATATTCGCGCTGAAGGGGGCGTGATCGAGCGTGCCGTCCGAATTCAACAAACCGCCGTTGGGGAACAGCAGCCTGACCTTGTATAACTCGTATGCTTTGCGGACGAAATCGTCCGTCATCGCGCCCACATTTTTCGCGTCGGTCAAGAATCTTCTGCTCAGAAAGGAGGCGTTCTGTTGATAGTTACCAGTTTCTATCCTTGCTTGCCCAAAAGTCGAAGCGCCCCGGCCAATCAGCAAACCAATAACAAGGGGCGAACGCCATCGCGCGCGGCCAGAATTTCTCATTTAGACTCCACCCAGACGGCACTGTATACCGGCACATTCAACTCGTTCTTCTGTGTTCTCCTCAGAAAGCCTGGGCATGAAACTTCGCTACACGTTCAGGATAAAGCCGCTTACCCGAAATTGGCCAGCGATGGCCCAGCGAGAAAACTAGGCGCAATCTGAGTTAGTTCCAGACTTTAAGAAGGGGCCAGGCTTCGCCGAGGGGTTTTTTGGCGCCGCGGCAAACGAGAATCGTGTAGTGCTCTTCCTGCATCGCGTATTGGGGATTGAGAGTTGGGCCTACCTGAACGCTTCGGCAACCCCGCTGGGCATCTGCGAGATCGTAGTGAAGAAGGATTAGGATTTCGCCAGTGTATTGGCGCGGGCCCCAATAGTAATAATTCTGATGGGGGCTGATCGATTTGGGCAGGCCGTAGCGGGGGCCAAAGAAATCGATGGCGCCGGCGTCGCCGTAGGTGCCGGCGAGGATGCCGGTTTTGGCGCGCTCTTCAGTCGGAAGCGAATAGAAGACCTGGGAGGTGGCGGCAACCATCTCTTCCCAGCCGAATTCGTCACCGAAGTGTTGGGGCAGCGGGCCGCTGTCTTGCACTTCGGTGCGCGACATTTTGATGCCGAGGGCGTTCATGTAGGGAACGATCTTGTCGGGCGACAGAATCGGGAGGTCGAGCGGAATCGCAATTACACCCAGCGCGAAGACGGCCGCCGGCAAAGCGACTTTGAGCCAGCGCAGGCGTGGGCGGGCGGCGACGGTGATTTCCCAGAAAACCCCACCGGCGGCGAAGAGCATGGGGTAAATGGGAGCGAGGTAGTAGTCCTTTCCTTTGAGAGTCATCATCACGGCTAGAAACACGAGATAAGTTATACCCAGGCACCGATATTTTCGTGCTTCGCTGCTGAAGAGCAAGAACGCGAGACCAGGAATCCAGACCAGGGCGGTGATTGGGAGCAACATCATGATTTGTTGGCGCAGAAAAGGGAGTGGAGGAAGTTCGATGTTCTTGTGAGTTTTTCGGACGTTGCTGAGGGCTTCGAGCGTGGGGAAATGGTGTGCGTATTGCCATATCAGGTTGGGGAGAAAGATCACGAAGGCGATTGCGGCGGCGAGCCAGAACCATTTGGAGAGCAGCAAGCGCCGGCTGGGCGAGAGCAGCAGGCCGATCGCGAGACTGACCAGAAAGAAGGCGGTGGAATGTTTGTTTTCTAGTCCGAGGCCGAGGAGAGCGCCTGCGGCTAGCAGGTATGGTGGTCGGTCAAGATTGATGGCCCGCAGGAGGAAGTAGACAGTGCCCATCCAGAACAGCGGCTCGAACGGGTTCATCGAGAGGCGCGTGGCGTTGCCGAGAATTACAGGAGCCAGCAGGACAGAGAGGCACGACAGAAAGGCGGCGAAACGCTTGCCGCCAAGTTCGCGGGCGATGAGTCCGGTAATGAGGATTTGAACACCTTGCGCGAGTGCGGGCAGAAAGCGAATGGCGTGCAGAGAATCGCCGAGCACTACGCGGCTAACGCGCGCAAGGAGAGCAACGAGCGGGGCGAAGTCGACGTAGCCCCAAGCGAGATGGTCGCCGCAAGCGAGGAAATAGAGTTCATCGCGGAAATAGCCGTAGCGGGCGTTGGTAAGCATTTGCAGCAGGACTGCAGCAGCTGCGAGAAGCCACGCGATGGAAAGATCGCTGGCGAGGATAGCGTTCGGATTGGCGTTCGCGGTGCTGGGCTGAGCCGTAGAGGTCATTTAAGGTTCGGATTATAAGTGACAGCGAGTGGCTGGATTAAAGATATTGCAACGAAAACAGTTAGCAGGCGAAATCAAAAATTTGATGCAGATATTTCTTCAAAGATGAGGTGTTTGTCCATGTCGAGCATTTGCTTTCGGTAGAAGTGGACCCCCAGAAGGATGACGCTTACGAGCGGGATGAAGACGATGGCGCGCCAGGGATTGGCTAGGGACCAGAGTTCGAGATCGGGAAGATAAGAACTGAAAATCGCGAAGCTGAAAAGATAAGCCACGAAAACCAGCGCGGAATGGCTTTGGAACGGCGGGTACGAGCAAGTGAAAGGAATTTTTCGGAAGCGTAGCAAAAGGAGTTCAACAAGTGCGATGGTACAAGCGGCAAAGACGGCGGAGTGCAAGAACGCGGTGCTTAAATCCCAGAGGATCCAGGAACTGACGAAGCAGACTGGGGCGAGCGGGAACAGAGAAAAAGTGAGAAGGATTTTTCTGGCGATAGAGCGCGTTTCAAGAGTGTTTGGGTCAATCCACAGGGCGAAGACCCAATTGGCACGGAGGTCCGTGGGGATTTCAAAGGCGAGACGGATTCCGACGACGATAGAGAAGCTCAGGATGAAGGGGATGGAAAGGATATCCGCGGTGGGACTGCGCAGCATGGCCGCGGCGTTCCCGCGGAAAGCCGACGCAAAGGATTGTGCGCTTACAACCAGCCCCATTGCGACAAAGGCTGACGCGACCTGCAGGTGTGCTTCACTCCGAAGCAGCGTTCGCGTGATGAAGTGGAAGCAGGCGCGTTGCGGCGGATCGCGAAGGATGGTGCGGTTAAGAAAAGTGCCGTGCAGCAAATGAAATTGCGAGCGCGGGAGGGGGCCGACTTCCGCAGTCTCTGGAATGCGGATGAAGGAGCGGCGAAAGCTGAGGGCGTAGGACAGGATGGCGACAACGAGTGAGATCCCGAGGGCGAGGACGGCGGTGCGAGTCATCGCTGCGAAAAACGGATTGTGGCCGTTCCCCCAGAGAGTCTGGCCTAGGCCCAGGAACCACACCGGCGGCAACAGATTGACGGCGAACTTGCTGATGCCTGCGAGCTGGCCGAGGAAAGAAGTAACCGCAAAGCTGGTGGCGAGAAGCGCGAGGAGGAAAAGCGCGATCAGAAAGCGGACGTAGAGCGAGATTCTACGGAAGAGCGCGTAAGGCAGGAGCGCCATAAAAAGGCCGACTAGGGCGAAGACAGCGAAGAAACTGAAAGTGCTGGCGAGAATGACGGTCAGAGCGTGGCCTGCGGCGAATTGCAGGAACACTCCGAGAGAGACCTGCGAGCCGACTACGGCCACAGGGAAAAGAATGAAGCTGGCGGCGTTCACATCGAGAGTGAGCGCGACGGCCAGGAGAAAAATGGCCGCGAGATTTCCGAGAAAGATGCGACGGAGCGAGATGGGCAGAGGAACGATGTTGGAATAATCGCGGCGGTCGAGGAACAGCGCGTCCCAGCGCCAAACGGCGGCGGCGCCGGTGACCACCATGCTCAAAACGATAAAGAAATATTCATCCGGGATGGTGGCGGTGAATGGGTCGAAGGCGCCATCGCCGCGCATCCAGCGGACGAGAGAGCCGTATTTCTCGAAGAGAAGCAGAGAGACGAGCACCCCGGGCATAGCGAGAAGAATGAGAATGACGCCGAGAGCGATATCCATCTCGGAAGCGCCGGAGTCTCCGCCTCCATGGAACACGCGGCCGATGAAGACGCGCAGAAGAGTCGCGAACGGCCGTCGAGAATAAGATTCCCAGGCCCCGCGGAGAGTCTGTTTTGCGCGGGCGATCAAGGCGAAACCATCACATCGACGATACTGTTCGCAATTTGCGCGACGTCTCTATCTTCCACCAGATGAAGGAAGATGCTTTCTAGCGAAGTCTGGCCGATGCGCTGGCGAACTTCTTCGGTGGAACCGCTGGCGATGAGTTGGCCCTTTCTGAGAATCAGCAGGCGCGTACAAACCTTTTCGACGACTTCGAGAACATGAGAGCAATAAAAAATAGTTTTGCCTCGTGCGCTGAGGGATTGAATAAGATTCTTGAAGATGAGAGCGCTAG
>Ga0210410_10001974_pt1 | contig 18671 bp, 13 predicted proteins | sample IncBWC4MmetaG_FD_161058 | JGI IMG/M metagenome (GOLD analysis project Ga0210410, IMG submission 161058) | Forest soil microbial communities from Barre Woods Harvard Forest LTER site, Petersham, Massachusetts, United States - Inc-BW-C-4-M | ecosystem: Environmental > Terrestrial > Soil >... | reverse complement strand
TTCGTTCGGAATCGCTCGTTGGGCTGCCGTGCGGCCCCGCCGCGTCGCAGAACACGGGTAAGTCTTCGAGGTTCAGATCAAATTTTCCGATTCCTTTGTAGGTTTCCCCGGAGCGGCCAACGCGAAAAACAATACCGCCCTGCACTTTGGCAAGGTCGTATAGGCCGATGGGCAGCCGGCTTTCCACCGACACCAGGTTAATAATGTCCACGACGCAGTTGATACTTGGGAAGTGCTTACCACTGATGATGCGGCGAAGCAGCGCCTCTGCGGACCCGCGATAGCGCGCGGGATCCTTGCCCAGCGCCCGATAACCTGAGCGAGTGGCTGAAATTGCTGGCGCTTCCAGGATGGCCCGCGGGTCGGCATTTTTCAGGATGCCGCCTTCGCACAAGTCCAGTTCGCCAAGAAGTTCCAGCGAGGAATCACCCGTGCGCACTTGCGCGGTGACGCATCCAAGCGCCACCGACGAGCATTTCTTTTTCAAGGACGAATCAATGGAGAGCTTCATCTCGAGATGCTCCGGGGTTTCAAGCGGGCGCTGAAATGCCGCAGAAACGGCGCCTGGTGAACCACATCATATCCGGGAATTGTGTCGCGCCGCCGCCAGACATCGAGAATCACCTCGACAACGTATTCGATATGGCTCTGTGTGTACACGCGGCGCGGAATCGCCAACCGCACCAGATCCATCCGAGCGTGCTCACCAAACATCAGCGTGCCAATTTCGACCGAGCGGATACCACCTTCGAGATAAAGTTCATTCGCCAGCGCCACCCCGGGGAATTGCGAGGGCGGGATGCGTGGCAGAAAGGCGCGCGCGTCGAGATAGATCGCGTGTCCACCCGGTGGCTGCACAATTGGCACACCTTCCGCCGCGATGTGATTCCCGAGAAACGCGGTGGAAGCAATCCGGTAATGCAGGTAGTCCTCTTCCAGCGCCTCGTTCAGCCCCACGGCAATGGCTTCGAGGTCGCGTCCCGCCAGTCCGCCGTAAGTGGGAAATCCCTCGGTCAATATCAATAGATCCTTTTGCTGTTGCGCGATGGAATCGTCATTGGTGCACAGGAAGCCGCCAATGTTCGCGAGCCCATCTTTTTTTGCGGACATCGTGCAGCCGTCGGCGCAGGAAAACAATTCGCGGGCAATTTCTTTGGGCGATTTGCCGGCGTAGCCCGGTTCGCGCAGCTTGATGAAATAGGAATTCTCCGCAAAGCGGCACGCGTCAATATAAAGAGGAATGCCATGTTTCTTGCAGATCCGCTTTACTTCGAGGATATTCGCCATCGAGACCGGCTGGCCGCCTCCGGAATTGTTCGTCACGGTCAGCATCACCAGCGGAATCTTCTTTGCTCCTTCGCGCTTGATTACCTCGGCAAGCCGCGCCGTGTCCATGTTCCCCTTGAACGGATGTACTTGCGATGGCTCCTTCGCCTCGGGAACCGGCAGATCGAGAGCCTGCGCGCCGACGAATTCACAATTGGCGCGCGTCGTGTCAAAGTGCGTGTTGTTCGGAACGATGTCGCCCTTCTTGCACATCACGTTAAAAAGGATGCGCTCCGCCGCGCGGCCCTGGTGCGTCGGAATTACGTGGCGAAAACCGAAGATAGCCTGGACGGAATCGCGAAACCTCGCAAAGCTCGGCGAGCCCGCATAGGATTCGTCGCCGCGCATCATCGCCGCCCATTGCTCCGTGGACATGGCCGATGTGCCGGAGTCCGTCAGCAGATCGATCAGAATAGCTTCCGAGGGGACTAAAAACAGATTGTAGCCAGCGGCTTCAATCAGCCGCTGCCGTTCTTCACGTGTGGTGGTGCGAATGGGTTCAACGCTTTTGATACGGAATGGTTCAATAATCGGTCGCTTGGACATGCGAAAGGCGGACTCTCCTTGCAGACACTACCACAACTTGGAGGATTCATTCGGCGGGGCAAACGGATGCGGCCGCGCTTCGCGCTCGAACTTTCATAGATTCCCGCCAGGAAAGCTACTTTTTCAGCGAGCGGATGAAACTTACCAGGTCTTTCACTTGGTCTGCAGTCAAGGACTTGAATGGCGGCATTATCGGAGGCTTGCCGTTCGTGATCGCCGCCGCCAGATCCGCATCGCTCATCTTTTGTATCTCCGCGGAGGTCCAGTCGTGTGTTTTCATGGCTGCTTTGCCTTTGCCGTCGGCGCCGTGGCATGCGGAGCATTTGGCCTTGAACAGCGCTTCTCCTGCTGCCGTATCGGCTTTCGCCGGCGCACTAAACAGGCCTGCGCCCGCCATGAGCGCTCCGGCTAACACCAGCGTCCCAAGCTTCTTCATTTTCGTTTGCATGTTGTTGCCTCTCTCTGATGAATTTTTCACTAGTGCGGCTGACATTGGCCACACTGCTGTGCCAAGAGAATGCCTGACTTACTGATAGTACGACCAATTTGCCCCGGGAATCCCGTGACGTATGAATATCCCAGGACTCCCGTCTTCAGTACGCAATATCGTAATAGGCCCGAAAGGTTCTTCCCGTCCAGTGATTTGCGCTGGCAGAGGGCTGTAGCCATTCTGCCGGATTCTCACAGCCTCTTCGTACATTCGGAGGAGCCAAGTTCAGCTTTCAATGCTCACGTATGTTGGATATACTGGAATTACTGCCCACCCTAAAGAAATAGACCCCTAACCCAGCTCAATCTAACTACGAAGGAGCATTGCTATGAACAAGCTCTGGGTATCGCTCGTTGCCGGACTGCTGGCCGTCACGACCACTCCGGCAGCCGACAACAAAAAAGAAGTGGAACGCGTGGAGAATTCCGGCACAGTGATTTCGGAGATCCTGGATATTCCAGACGACATTCCGCAATCCCTGCTGGATAAGTCGGAGTGCGTCATCGTACTCCCCAGCGTTTTGAAAGCCGCCTTCATTGTCGGAGGCAGCTACGGCCGGGGCGTCATGACCTGCCGTACCGGGGAAAAATTCACAGGTCCCTGGGGCTCGCCGACCATGGTCGCCCTGGAAGGCGGGAGCGTCGGTTTGCAAATCGGAGGTGAGGCGACCGACTTCGTTCTCCTGCTGATGAGCCCGCGCAGCGCCGAAAGCGTCCTGTCCACGAAAGTAAAGCTCGGGGCGGATGCTTCAGCCGCCGCCGGGCCGAAGGGCAGGGACGCCTCCGCTGAAACCGATGCCGCGATGAGGGCGGAAATCCTCAGCTATTCGCGCGCCCGTGGCGTCTTCGCTGGCATTTCCCTCGAAGGCTCAACGCTGCGCCCGGACAACGACGCGAACGCCAAACTCTACGGCAGCGAAGTCCCGGCGAAGGACATCGTGCTCAAGGGTACCGTGCAGCCGCCGGCATGCGCCCAGAAACTGCTCGCCACGCTGAACCATAAGTCGCCGAAGAACGCCTCCGGCGACTAATCGCTGTACCTAGATCGGGCGGCAGTTAATTTAGAGCCGTGTTAGCGAAGGGGCGCGTACTTCAGCGGGAATAATTTCCTCGGCGGTTTGAATCCATCTCCGTAGGAACCGCAATGGAACGCGCCTCATTTTTTCCGACCGCGCGCACGGCGAAGAAGTGGTTGTCAGTGGAAACCCCTTTCAACACCGCTTCCGTTCCCGTGGTAACAAACTCGTACACCTGCCAGCGAGCTTCCGTCGTCTCGCGCCACAGAATCTCAAAACCCGCGCGTTGCGCATCCTCGTCCGCTAGCCACGAAATTTTCGCGTCCGGCGTCACTGCGCCTGCAAGCGTTGCCTGGGTTGGAGGCGCAGGAGACATCGCCAGTTGCCGCAGCACCTCGGCATTGTCGAGGGCGACGTCTCCCATAAATCGAAAATTGAGGTATTTTTCCAGATCGCCATACTCCACACCGTTCTCCGTGCGCGGCGTCTGGTGCTGCTGTGTGTACTCTTCCAGCGGTTCGGTGAAGCGCACCGCCGGGATATCCGCCTTGTAAAAAGGATAGTGGTCGCCGCCTCGGCCGAAACGATCCAGACGGAAGATCATGCGGATCGCCCCGCGCCCGTCAATCTCTTCAATCGCGCGGGCCAGTTCTCGCGAAGAAGAATCGCAATCATCAATCCCCCCGTTTCCGGAGAATACCCGCACACGATGCGGCCCGCCCGGAGCCCGGTCCGCTCCCACAATGTCGTCGTCAAGCATTCCGCCGACCGTATAGCCTTGCTGCTTTAGCCATTCCACAAGGTGCGTGCTGCCTAGAAGACCCTGCTCTTCACCCGACACGACGGCGAACAAAAGCGTCGCGCGAAACGTTGCGTGCCCGCTCGCAGCCAGTTTGCTCAGCAGGCGCGCGCATTCAACGCTCACGGCCGTTCCCGAAGCATCGTCATCCGCGCCGGGCGCGTCCAGTTTTCGGTCCATCTCATCAGACGGTCTCGAATCCATGTGCCCGGACACGATAAACACAATCTTCGCAAATTTCGGATCCGAGCCGGGAAGAATCGCATACACATTTTCCATCGGCGCGGGATTTCCACCGGTGCGTTTGGACGTGGCTTCAAACTTATCCACGACCACCTGTAACCGCCCGCCGGAATCTTTTGCAATTTCATTCAACCGGGCAACCACTTGGTCGCGCCCGCAACCGACGCCGCGTTTCGGATCCGTCCACGAAGAGATCGTCAGCCGGGTCCCGCAAGCGACCATTTGATGGATTAACGCCCGCATCGACTTTTCGTCCACCAACTGCCGGGAAATCGCGCCCGCGGGCCGTGGAAGTAATTTCGGCTGAGGCTCTCCACGCAACGGCTCGGCCGGATCGCGCGGCGCAACCTGCTGCGCAGAATTTGGGAGCGCCAACAGAGCGGCCGCAATCAAAGCCACGGCACACCATTTCCAACCAGATTTGCAGACTGCAGTTTGAAGGATTTTCACGGAGGGTTCCCTTTGGCGAATTGGCTTGCACTCAAAGAATATATTCTAGCCCGAATCGGACATTATGAATTGGGTGGCTCCCGGCACATATTACCGGGAAGATTCACACTCACCTCGCAAGTTGCGCCTTCAGCCAGCTCATCACTAATTTCCCAGTCTCCGCTCCGGCACCCATGTGTCCGGCCTCGGGATAAACACGCGCGGACTTCGGCTCGCCAGTTTCCAGCAAAAGGTAAAGGTCTTGAATTGTGATCCAGGGATCCTTGACGCCATTCACCACCAGCATTGGCGCCGCCGGTTTGTCGAGCCAGCCCTGGGTCTTCAGGGACAGCGTGGGCGCCTGGTCGCGCAGTTCAGCAATGTCTCTTACGTGGTGCGCATACACCATCGAATCGAGGAACGGCCACAGATATAACTTGTCTTCTTGCAGATGCTGCAACCAGGGCTCTTGAAACGTGTAGTGGATCGGTCCGCCCCACTCCACGGCCGCCCGGATGCGTTTACTCTCCAAATAGGCCATCTTGCCCGCCCAATATCCGCCGTAGCTGCGGCCAACAATTCCCAGCCGCTTTCCATCCAGGTCGTCTCGTTTTTCCAGATAGTCGATCACGGCGGAATACGTGCTGCCGGCATCAGCGGTGTACCATTCGACGCATTCCCCATTTCCCGGCATGTCCGTCGAAAAAGCCGCCAGCCCTGCATCCAACAAATCCGAGGTGTCCCGCTCCTCCTTGTAAACGTCGATTCCACCTGTGGCAATCACAACTGGAGGCCGCGCCACTCCTTTCGGAATGCGCAGATAGCCGACAATCTCCCGGCCATCGAACGGAATCGTCACGCGCTCCAGTGGCGGATCAAAATAATGCGCCGCCTTCAAATACGTTTCGATGCATTTTCGGTAAGCAGCCTTTTTTGCCGGATGGTTGATGACCGGAAATTTGGCGACGCCGTAATACATGGACGCCTTCTGCAAAGCGTCTTTCGCTTCCTGATTTTTCCCCCGTGCAGCAAACTCCGCGCCTTTCTGCTCCCACGGCTCGGCTAGCCGCGTCCACTCATCCACCCATCGTTGCGGTTCCAGATCCGTCAGCCGCCGGAAGATGGCCTCCGCATCTTTCGAGTCCGCGCCCCGCTGAATAAATTGCGCCAAACGGAATTTCGCTCCCACCGCATAGCGCGGATTCGAAAGCAAATCGCCACCCGAGTCCTGCGACGAATCGGAGACGTTGAAAATCAGTCGTGACCCGTTCAGGTCTCGCGAAGCGGCCCAAGGTAGGCTCGCCATCCCGCCAATTGCCCAAACTGTGCCGCCTGCTATCTGTTTACAGAATTGCCGCCGCTTTGCTTTGCCCGTCATTTGCCTCCACTTCAAAAAGTAAGAAATTCGGGATGATCTGCGCGAAGTGTCTCCGCTTGGGACGCAGTTGACGCTCTCTTGATTGCCATGATTCAGACGTGAGAATAAGGCAAGGAGGAATGTACAGGAAGACAACCATCTAGGAAATGCTACCGAAAAAGCTGAATCAGGTTGCTGTAATCGTCGGTCCAGACCACCGGACGCCTGGCCAGATGGACTGAGGTGCTCTTTTCTCCCAAATTGGGTAGCTGGAGCATCGCAGGATTCCGCGCGAGCAACATCCATGTGCTCGTCCCATCCGACACGACGCTGTAGTGCAATTGACGCAACTCTGCAAGGCCCGCCACCACGGGCGCCAGGTCCAGGTAGCGGTTCGAGATGTGGAAGGCGAGCACCGAATCCGGGCCGCGAAGATGGAGGAGGAACACATCCACTGCTTCACGTGTCAGCAAGTGAACGGGGATAGCATCGCCGCTGAAGGCGTCGACTGCGAGCACATCGAAGCGTTGAACTTCTCCGCGATTCGCTTCCTGTTCCAGCGAGAGCCGCGCATCTCCTTCCACGATCTGCACGTTCGCACGGGAGTCCTGCACAAAATGAAAAAACGGTTTCGCGCCCGAAGCTACGCGAATGACCGCCGGATCGATCTCATAAAAACGGAAATAATCTCCCGGCTTGGCATACGCAGCCAATGTTCCCGCACCCAGCCCTATTAGCCCCACGCGGATGGGTTCTTCCCCTGATGAGCCTCTCGGATAATTCTGCAAGAGCAGGCCGATTCCACTGGTCCGGCGATAGTAGAGAGTCGGTATATCGCGTTTTAGGGGATCCTTAAGTTCGGCGCCGTGGTGGATGCTTCCACTCATTAAGTCGATCTCACTCAGACCATCCATCACGTATTTGACGCCGAAGAAGTCCCTCTCTTGAAATAGCACGTAGCCAGAACCAAATTGTGTATGGGTGTAGCTGATGATGGCGAACAGCCCCACTAGTCCCAGCGTCGCCACTGGCATCCAAGGAGTTCGAGGACCTTCGGTCAGGCGAGCCGAAACAGATTTTTGTGCTCGCCATCGTCCGCACACCAGGAGGAGTCCCACAGCCAAAACGCCGGTGTAATATTCGCTGCTGATCAGCCGCACCGAAGCGAGTTTTGGAAAGAGGCTTTGCAGATGGGGCACGAGAAACGCTGCTAGAATCGCTACCGCGGAAAGCCACAAGTACTCCTCGGATCTGCCAGTCGGATCTTCGAGAAAAAATCCTGCGATGAGCAGCAAACCACATCCGAGTAAAGCGATCTGAAATTCCCAAAACCCCGGGAAAATTTGGGGAGCAATGAGCACAACGAATATACCTCCCAGCGCCCCTCCGGCCGCCACCAGGCAATAAAACAAAGTCAAATGTTGCGTGCCGGGTTTTGATCGCGCAAGCTCTCCGTGGCACACCATGCACACCGCAAACAGCGCCAGGCTGTACACCGCGATTTGCATCGGCACGTTAGGCGTAAACGCTTCGAAGCTGGTCTTCAACCCCACGCCCAGAGCAATGAAATAGAGCGGCCAGAAGATTTTCCTTTTGTACCAGCGCGTGCTATCGAAAACCAGGATGAAGGACAAGAGATAGATACTCAGGGGCCAGACCCAAAGCAGGGGTATGACGGCGATGTCCTGGCAAAATAAGTTGGTCGTGGCCAAGAGCATCGTCGAAGAGCAAGTACTCAAAGCAATCCAGAGGAAGTAGCGGGATGGTTTCGGCCGTTTGCTTTCATCGGGGAGAGGGGAAGGCACTGCCTCCACACTCCGAAAGGCTGCGCTGTTGCGAGAAAGTTCCCAGGCAATCAAAACAGTGAGAACAATAAATATGAGGTAAGCGGCCGACCATACTGTGGATTGGTGCTTGGTTGTCAACGCCCACTCAAAGAAGAACGGGTAGCTCAACAGGCCGATGAGGGAACCCGCGTTAGAGAGTGCATAGAAGCGGTATGGTGTCGTCCCGCTCGAAATTCTGGACAACCACTTCTGGAGCAGGGGGCTGGTTGTCGACAAGAGGAAGAAGGGTAGACCGACCGTGATGCACAACAATTCGAGGATTTTCCAGACGGGATTGTCGCTGGCTTGCAGTTTCCACTCAGCACCAGGGGCAATCGGTGAACCCCACTTCGTCCAATGCACCAGCAACACGGCCGCGGAAACGACCAGTAAGAACGAATGCACACGTCCCTGCACAACGGGGTTCCTTTGCAGGGACAGAATATGGACGTATATATAGCCCAGGAGAAGAAGCATCTGGAAAAAAAGCATACAGGTGTTCCAGACTGAGGGAGTTCCGCCGAAGAAAGGAAGCAGGTACTTGCCAAGAACCATCTGCACTTGAAACAGCAAAAACGCACTCAAGAAAATGGAGCAGCCAAAGCGCAAAATGACGGCTTTGTTTGGGGGTACGGTCTGTAGATTAGGGAGAGTTGGGTTGAGCATGAGCCCACGGGCGGCTGCGTGAGTTGTCCAGCCTTTCCTTTATTTTCCCAAGACTCACGGGCACGTCCCAACTAAACCGAAACACATGTATCCAAATCGCCAGTACAAGACCGATTTCCTCTTGGTTTCCCCCGCGTTAATCAGCCGCAGACGCACAGTTTCAACTTGGTACGGAAAACGGGGCGGAATGGCCGATAAACAGGGTGCGAAAAGCGCGGTTGAGTCCAGCGAATGGGAATATAGCTCGTAGGGACTCGAATCCCAGACTCTACCGTCTCAAAGGGTAGCTATTCCACACCTTGAACAACTTACACAACGACGAGGACCGCCGAAGTACGGCGAAACACCTGCAAGACGATGCAACGGAACGGAGAACGGTAGAGGATTTCTTCAGACCACTGCGCTATAGTGCAGCTTCGCGTATCCGGCTTTTGCCGAGATGACGCCAAAGCAGTGGCGGCTATGGGAGTACGACACCATTTTCCAGAGTGTAAGTTTCCCCGTCACTTCTGGTGAAGACGATGTCTTGTGGCCCCGAAGGCGCCGCCGGAACTGTTAACATCAAGGTGTTTTCATCAGTGAAGGTGGTGGAAGCTGCCACCCCGCCGACCGTGGCGACAGTGCCTAAATCGAAGCCGCTTCCCCGCACGATGATCTGGGTGCCGGGTGACACATTCTGATGGCTGAGGTGCCCGATGGAAAGAGGCGCAGCACCAAAGTCAACCACCGTTAGTCCTTTATCCGTGATCAGGTAGATATAGCGGCCGCCTGAATCAATGGCAAGAGGAGAACCTGTGTTCTGGATCGTTTCCGTCAACGAGAAGCGCATCCTCAACGTGGCGTGCGCAACGTCAATGATCTCGAAATAATTCGGGTACGTGAAGTAATACAAACTACCGGAGGCATTGAGCCTAGGCCGAAGCAAAGGACTTGGCGGATTCGTATTGGAGTACAAGGGACCATAGAGCGGGACTGGGTGAGCTATGGAGCCGAGCATGTTTAAAAATACGTCGGCCAGAATCTGGTTTGAGCCGACTACATTTCCATCCGCAGATATGGCAATGCCAATGCCATTTAGGGGATACGGGAATGACGCTTGATTGTAAGAGGCGCTCTGCACAGAATAGAGGCAGGGCGCACCTCCGATCACTACAAAGTTTCCATCCCCACTTGCATCTACCCCTAGGCCGCCGCTGCATTGAGACAGTGCGACCGCATGCGTTTGGAGATTAACAATGTAGGCGGCACCGGAATTCGGGCAGCTAGGTGCGGGCAAACTGCCAGTGAGCACGAAGGCCTGGTTCGTATTCGTAGAAGTCGCAGCAACGTATAGCGGCCCGATGGAGCACCCATTTATCGGGGGCCCGGGCAAAGAAGGGACGGGAATAGCGTAGGTGCTCGAAGGCGCGTCGGGATTGATGACTGCGAGCGATTGGTCCAGCAAATCTGTAACTAACAATTGGCTCCCATCGGGAGTAAGTGCGAGTCCGCTGAATTGCTTTTGCGCCCCGAGAGCTGCCGGATGAAGCGGAGTAACGAACTGGTTGGATGAGGTAGAGAAGACGTCCACGTGATCGCCCGCAGCCAGATAGAGTTGATTTCGCTTCGCGTCGACGAGAACGGCAGCAAACTGATCTGGTGAGGAATAGTCGCTAACGCTCTTTGCATAGAAAATTGATTTAGGAAGCGCGCCACTACCGATCGGAGTGCTGATCTGGAGATCTGCCCAACCCGGCGCTCCCGCGGGAAAGGTGTACGCGAGGATCGTCGACGGGTAAGGCTCACCACTGAGCGGCGGATACTGGCCGGCCGTCGTCGTGATGGCCGCCGTGCTCCCTCCGACCGTCAGCGTTCCGCCGCTTGCATCCTGTGGGAGGCCGTAGCCAAGGACCTGCGCCGGCGCGCCACCGTTTGGCGAGGAACCAGAAGTAACCGCGTATTCGGGAAAGGTGGAATAAGAGAAAAGCTGCGGATAAAATGCCTGCTCACCATCGGGATAGATGAACTTGACGTTCACGGGTCCGGGTGTCGCGCTGGGCGGCGACGTAAAACTCAGCTGTCCTTGAGAAATACTGGCGGAGCCACGCCTTTGCCCCAACCAAACATCAGGAGTAAGGGCGGGGAAGGTGTACAGGCTCGAAACCGTGCCGCCCGAAAGCGGTCCACCAAAGGTTGAGAGGCCTGCAATACCTCCGTTCTGGTTCGGCATGTTCACGGCATAGTTCTGATAAAAGGTTGAGTCGTCAAATGAAATGCCGTAGTTCTGGATGCCGAGAACCATGCCTGTAGAGTCGATCGCGAATGGCGTGGCCGTGTTGGATGGCCCGCTTACTCCGACAGAGTTAGCAATTATGCATGGCGCGGTTCCCAAAACGTTCCGGCTCGCAGCACCAATGGTGAGGACAACTGCAACACCGTTGTATTCACCGATCTCATAAAGCTTTTTGTTGTCTGCGCTGAACAATACTCCACCGGCAAGGGGCCCATATCCTGGCAATGTTCCCGGCAAAGCACCGATCAGATTCAGGTTCCGATCAAATAGTCCCACGGGTACTGCAGCACCGGGAATCCCTGTATATAGTACGATCTGAGACCCGTCGTTATTGACAGCGATCAGATTCTCGTCAGCCGGCCCTGAATTGATCGTACTCGTGCTTTGCGAGCTTACGTCGTAAACCAATAATCCTGGCGTGTGCGGTACAGCATTCGTCGCATACACATGTGCGCCGTCTCCACTTCTTACTGGAATCCCCCAGGGAGAGTTCGGCCCGCTGTTGATCACGGTCTCCTGGTTTGTTTGAGGATTCCAAACCGCAACTAATGCACCGGCCGTGCTTCCCGAATCTTCAAACGAAACGAAGATCGTGCCATCCGAAAGCGCAAACAAGCGGTCGCTCGAGAACGATACAGGTAGGCCGGAGCTGGCGATGGTGTGATTAGGCAGGAGATATTGGTTTATCTGCAGCGACGCGGTATTGATTGCATAGACATTGAAAGATGCGCTCTGCACCCAAACATGGGAATTATCCTGGGTGATGTCCAATCCCCGCGGGGACCGAACCGGGATGCTCTTTATGATTTTGTGTGTGGCGTTCGAGATAACATCCACACGATTCCAGTCCGGATTGCTCGAGAAAATCAGATTGTGTGTGGCGTCGTAAGCGGCCGCATATGGAGTGCCCGCCGTGGGCACGAAGTCCGTGCGATTTCCCGGCAGTGAGCCGGGAGGTTGAGTGACGTCGGCAAAAAAGCTGGCTGTTGCGTTCGAAATCTGGGCGGAAGGCGTTCCTGTGAGGGTTACCGATGCATTCTGTGTCACGGGAGCATTGCTGGCAGCACTCAGCGTAACGGTCACACTCTGTCCCACGGAAAACACGCTTGGCGAGAAACTCGCGGTTGTTCCAGCAGGCAACCCGGTCACAGAAGGGCTGATGTCGAAATCCACGCTGGTGCTCGAACTCACGATTGTCCCGTACTGAATACTGCCCGATCCGCCGATGGGTACTCCTACCTCTGTGTGCAACGGTGTAACGAAACCGAAACTTGGCGGCGTTCCGGTGCTGACGGTGAAATTGAAGTCGCCTTTCGCGGTCGCCGTCCCGGTCGAACCATTCAGGGTCAGGTCGTAGGGCCCGGCGGCCGTGGTGCTCGCAGCCTGAAGGTGCACAGTGGTACCGCTGGGGGGGAGCGTCGCGCTTGAATTTGTGGAAGTGATCCCCACGGGCAAGCTTCCCAGAGTGAGGGTGCCATTGCCGCTGAGATTCACTTCGGAGGGCTGAACGGTAAAGGAAAAACTGCTGTTGGCAAAAACGGTGGTGGGAGATGGAGTGGCGCAGAGAGCCAAGGTAGGCGCAATCGTCGCAGGATAGGGGAACGGATTGGAGATGACCGGACCGAGGTCCGGATTCGTTACTGTGAAAGATAGAGCACCCGGTGCGCTAATAAATCCCACCGGCAAATAGTTGGTAAGGCTACTCGAACTTCCCCCGAAACCGACTGGAAGGGAAACGCCATTTGCCTGAATTGTCGAATCAGCAGCAAAGTTTTGGCCCGTAATCGTAACCTGCAACTGAGGGCAGCCCCCAAATGGCCCGGGTGTGCTCACAATGCTGACACTCTGGATGACGGGAACCGGTTCAGGTGTGACAGTGAGCTGTGATACAGGACTCGTGGATGCAGCCGGAGCAGGGTTGCTTACCGTCAAGGACCCTGTGCCTATGCTTTGAAGATCAGAAGCGCTGAGGGAGACCTGTAATACGGTAGTGCTCACCGCAATTGTGGGTCTGGTTGATCCATTCCACAGCACCGCCGAGTTTGATTCGAATCCCGTTCCTGTAACCGTGATCGTGGCTGGGCTTCCGGGCACAACATACCGCGGTGAAATCGACGAGATGACCGGCACGGGGCTATTCACAGTAAACGTCACCGCTGCCGAAGTTCCGCCTCCTGGTGCTGGGTTCTGTACAGCGATCAGACTCGCTGAACTGCCGGTTAGGTCCGCCGCTGGTAGTGTAGCCTTCGCCTCCGTTGCGCTCACAAACGTGGTGGTGAGCGCAGCGCCGTTCCAAGCAATCACGGAGGACGGAACAAACCCAAATCCGCTGATGTCCAGCACAGTGTCACCCGATCCGGCAAGCGCGCTAGCGGGATTGATTTTGGTGATAGCCGCCAACGGATTATTCACCGAGAAATCGACCGCTGAGGATGTGCCACCTCCAGGAGACGGATTGACCACAGTCAACTTTGCAATCGTTGCATTCGCCAGGCTACCCGCAGGAAGTGTGGCGCTCAACGTTGTTGCTGAACTATATGTGGTGACGATTGGTGCGCCGTTCCATTGAACTACCGAACTGGAAATGAATCCCGAGCCGGTTATTGTGACGGGCGTGTCCGTTGAACCGGCAACCGTAGAAGACGGAGTGATCGCGATGATGGCCGGCACAGGATTCGAAGTTGGTGGGGGATTCGTCGGAGCCGTAGTTCCTCCACCGCAGCCAGTCATAAACCACATCCCTAGAATGAAGATTACCCGCATCATTTTTGCCGTGGATTTTCGTTCCATAGTCGCCTTCAAGAAAATCAAAGCTGATATTCTCTCTCTCAAATCTCCCAACCAAGAGGGGGTGTCTAGCGGCTTATAACCAGAATTTAATATCGACACGGCTACCTCGAGCTCGAGATTTGATCCTCGATCTAGTAAAGTCGCGTCAGAGTTGGCCAAGACGGATGCCATCTTAGGTTGCTCTCGGAGGTAAGTCAACCGGAAGGGACTCACCGTTGGCGTGAACTTCCACGGTACGAAGTGGCTAAAAATATGGTGGAGAAAACGAGATTAAGTGCGGCGAAATAAAATGGTAGGCCCGTGGGGACTCGAACCCCAGACCTCTACCGTGTCAAGGTAGCGCTCTAACCAACTGAGCTACGGGCCTGCAACCTTCTAAGAATATCACGCCTCGGCGCGGCTGAGAATTTCGTCGACCGCCTTCAACTCTTCCTCGGATTGCGGCTGCCATGCTGCTCCCAATTGCGCCAGCCCGCTCTGCAACTCGAGCAAGGTCCGCCCCGAAAAAGCCTGCCGCAACGCGGTCCATTCTTCTTTTACGTTCTGAATCTGGTCGCCGCTCGCATCGGAAACCAGCGCCGCGAATGCCCGCGCGGCGGAGCCATACTCTACGCCAAAATCTTCGTGCAAATACGCCGGCAAAAATTCCATCAGCGCCGGGTAACTTTCCGGGTCAAAGTGATTCGATTTCTTCTCCTCGTCCGTCATTGGCGAGCCTCCGGGTAAGTGGTCAACACAAAAAAACTCTCTGGCCCGTCCGCGCGCAAAACAATCACCGCGCTGGTGCAGTACACCGTCTGCGCATCCCCGCGCCGCAGGCTGCGGCCAACTACACGCCCGGCATTATAGTGCAGAGCCAGATTAGGCCGCGGAAATCCACGCTGCACCCAGCTTTCCACACGGCTGCGTTCCGCGGCCAGAGTCTCCGCCACAACGGTCTCTGCCGTTTCACGGTCGGTCCAAGTGGAAGCCGCCGAGATATTCCGCTCCCGCGCGAGCCTTTCGCGCAACTCATCATCGGTGCGTGCCACATGGCGCGCCAGGGTATGCCCGCCGCGCGCCTCATCGCGCGCAAGATCGTAGCGCTGGCTTTGCTCGTGTAATGAGGGCTTCTCCCGCGGTTCGGGTCCACATCCGGCGATGGAAACCAATGCCAGCGCCAGCCCGAAAGCAATCGCCAGGCGAGATGAGTTCCCGTTCGAGATCTTGGTTAACACGAGTCTATCAGCCCAACTTCGTTTTCAATTTTCAATCGAGGCACCAAGTATACGAAAACACCCGCTTTCCGCACACCCCGCCTCCGGTTGTGAGCCCGCCAAACCGGATGCTATTCTCGTCTTTATGGCGAAGCTGTCAGACACATCTCCGGAAATCGCCCCTTCTTCGCCCTTGACGCAGCCCGTGCGGCAGTTCGAGGCCCTGCTCGAAGTTACCGAAACGATTGCCCAGCAGCGCGACCTCAAGCTCCTTTTCCACGAACTTTCCAATCGCCTCCATGCCGTCCTGCAATTCGATTTTCTCGGCCTGATTCTTCACGATCCTGCCCGCGGCACCATGCGGTTGCACATTCTGGTAACGCACGACCCCATCCCGCAGGAAGGTCCGGAAGAGATGCCGGTGGCCAACTCTCCCTCCGGCTGGGTTTTCGAGAACCAGGAACTCTTCCTCACCCAGGACACTTCCAAGGACGCACGCTATCCCCACTTCATGAAGAGGTTGCAAACCGTCGGCGTGCACTCCACGGCCATCCTTCCGCTCACCACCGCCCATCACCGCCTGGGCACCATGGTCTTCGGGCGTTACGTTCCGCAGGGCATCAGCGAAGCCGAAATCCAGTTCATGCGGCGCGTGGCCGCCCAGGTGGCCGTGGCCGTGGACAACGCCCTGAATTTCGAAGCCGCGGAAGCCTATCAGAAACAGTTGGCGCGCGAACGCGACCGTTTGCAGGTTCTCCTCGAAATCAACAATCTCCTGGTCAGCACGCGCGATCCCGCCACCGTTTTCAAAGGCATCGTCTCCTCGATCAAACCGGTTCTTCAGCACGACTACACCAGCCTCGCGCTGCTTGATACCGCCTCCGGCCTCCTGAAAATTCATTATTTGGATCTGCCGGGGAATTCCCCCATCTCCAAACCCGAAATCACCGTTCCACTCGAAGGCACGCCCGCAGGGCAGTGCTTCTCCAGCGGCCAGGTGCTCATCACGCGCGGCAAGGATCTCGATCGATTCCGTCACGACGCCTTGCGATTTCTGCGCGAGCAGTCGGTGCAGGCCATCTGCTGCGTGCCGCTGACCACGCACGGGCGCACCTTCGGCACCATCAATCTCGCCAGCCGAAATCCCGATGCGTTCACGCCCGCCGATGTCGAACTTCTGCAACAGGTCGGGGTGCAAGTCGCCATCGCCCTCGAAAATGCCTTGGCCTTCAAGGAGATCGACGCGCTCAAAGACAAGCTCGCCGTCGAAAAACTCTACCTCGAAGAAGAAATTCGCTCCGAGTTTAACTTTGAGGAAATCATCGGTGACAGCCCCGTGCTGCGCCGCACCCTGGCGCAAGTGGAGCTTGCGGCTCCCGCCGGAACCACGGTCCTCATTCAGGGCGAAACCGGCACCGGCAAAGAGATCATCGCCCGCGCGATTCATAACCTCAGCCCGCGCCGCGAACGCACCTTCGTCAAAGTAAATTGCGCCGCCATTCCCGCCGGCTTGCTCGAATCCGAACTCTTCGGCCACGAGCGTGGCGCGTTCACCGGCGCGCTCACACAGAAAATCGGCCGCTTCGAATTTGCCGACCGCGGCACGCTCTTCCTCGACGAAATCGCCGACTTGCCGCTAGAGCTCCAGCCTAAGTTGCTGCGAGTTTTGCAGGAGCAGGAATTCGAACGCCTGGGGGGCAATCGCACGCTGCGCGTCGACGTGCGCGTCGTTGCGGCAACCAACGGGGATCTCGCCCAACTCGTCGCCGAGCGCAAATTCCGCAGCGACCTTTACTATCGCCTCAATGTTTTCCCCATTCTTGTTCCGCCACTTCGCGAGCGCCGCGAAGACGTGCCGCTGCTCGTTCGCTATTTCGTCCAGACGTTCAGCCGCCGCCAGAACAAAACCGTTGAATACATTCCCGCTGATGTCATGGACGCGCTGGTCAATTATTCCTGGCCCGGCAATATCCGCGAATTGGAAAACCTCATTGAGAGAGCTGTCTTGCTCTCCCCAGCAAAGGAATTACGCGTGCCCATCGGCGAATTGAAGGCTGCCACCGCCGCTTTCTCAGCCGCTGCCGGCGCCTCGGAACAGTTAGCCAACCCGATGGCAATAACCACCGTTCCCAACGCCCTTTCGTCTCCCATTGCCACGCTCGAAGACGCCGACCGGCAGCACATTCTTCGCGCGCTGCGTCAAACCAACTGGCGCATCGCCGGCCCACAGGGCGCTGCAACCTTATTAGGCATGAAGCGCACCACCCTGCAAGCCCGCATCCGCAAGCTGGGTATCAAACGCCCTGTCTGACACGAAACGTCCACTTGGATTAACCGGGGGACTGTGCTTTCCTGAAAAGGTAGATGATGAAGCTGCTGCCAAGTCGCAAACACCACCTCTCACGGGCACTCGCGGGCCTCTTCGCGGTACTCGCGTTGTTTCCATTCGCCGGCTCCGCCCTTGCTCAACTTCCCGTCATCCGTTTTGTGCGCGACCCCGATCCGGCTCCTGAGTTCAAGCTCAAGGCTCTCGACGGCAAAGACCTGACCCTCGAAGCGTCCCACGGCAAAGTTATCCTCCTGAATTTCTGGGCCACCTGGTGCGGCCCGTGCCGTGAGGAAATTCCGGAACTAATCGCGCTGCAGAACCGCTACAAGGACCGCCTGCAGATTATTGGCTTGGTGGTGGACGACGACGATGCAAAAGAAATCCGTAGCGTGATCGCATCCGAGGGCATCAATTACCCCGTCGCGCTGGCGGATTCCGAAACACGATTTGCCTACGGAGGCATCGCCGCGCTGCCCACCGTATTCGTAATCAACGCCGAAGGCCGCGTCGTCCAGAAACACGTCGGCCTGTTCAATCCCGCTCTCTATGATACGGAAGTGCGCGCGCTGCTCGGCCTTCCGATTGCCGCCAAAGTGGAAACCTTTCAGGATGAGGGCGACATTTTTCTGAAGCACGCCGACCGCGCCAAGATTCTCCCCGGCGTGGACCTGTCCAAACTTCCCGCAGAGCAGCGCGACGCCGCACTGCACAAGTTCAACGCCGAGTCCTGCACCTGCGGCTGCAAATACACCCTGGCCCAGTGCCGCATTTATGACGCAGGCTGCCAGATCAGCCAGAAGCGCACCGCGGAAATCATCAAGGAGCTCTCAACGCAGGAAAGCAAACAACCGCCAAAAGATGCCGAGCAAGCACCCGCACCCGTCTCACAGCCTGCTCTCTCTGAATCACCAAAGCCTTAACAGGCTATCTGGAATTCTCTTCTCAGCGCCCTCTGCGCTCTTTCTCAGCGAACTCTGCGTTAAGTCCGTTCTGTTTCTGCCATTTTCGTAAATTACTTGTGAAGCAACTCCGTTGCCGCCCCGGTCATCGCCTTCACGCCCGTACGAATTGCCGGCTCCGGCAAGGGCGCAAACTCGCTCGAGTGCGGTCCCGGCAGTCGCGTTCCCTTTTCCTGGGCCTCTTTCCACTTCGCAGGATCCGTTGCCCCCAGCCAAAACATCGTAATCGGCGGCTTCGGGTCTTCCAGCGCGAACAAACTGAAATCCTCGCTGGCCATAATCGGCTGGCCCGGCCACACGTTTTCCTTGCCCAGCGTTTTCTCCAGGGCAAGCGCCACGCGCTGGGTCAGGGCCGGATCGTTGATCGTCGCCGGCACGTTGTCCTTTGCGATTTCAATGATCGGCGCGCGCTCCGCCGGAATCCCCGC
>Ga0210410_10001973_pt1 | contig 18676 bp, 14 predicted proteins | sample IncBWC4MmetaG_FD_161058 | JGI IMG/M metagenome (GOLD analysis project Ga0210410, IMG submission 161058) | Forest soil microbial communities from Barre Woods Harvard Forest LTER site, Petersham, Massachusetts, United States - Inc-BW-C-4-M | ecosystem: Environmental > Terrestrial > Soil >... | reverse complement strand
CAACATCCACCAGCACAGCCTTCTGCGGAATTTCCTTCTCCTCGGCGAATCCTAGCACCTCCGAAACAGCGCGAGTCAGCTGCGAGCGCTTCGCCGCCTTCAGTAAAAATTGGAAGCGATATTCCCGCTTCAGCCGCGCGAGCGGCGCCGCGGCAGGACCCATCACTTTTACGCCGCGCGCTTCATACGGCGAAAGAAACGCAGAGAGCTGCCGCGACCAGCGGATCGCATTCTCGATTTTCGTGTCGCGCACCAGAATGCTGGCGAGCGCCGTGAACGGCGGATAGTGCAACAACCGCCGGAACTGCGCCTCCTTTTCAAAAAACGACAAATAGTCCTGGCGGGCGGCGAGCTGAATCGCATAATGCTCCGGGCTGTAGGTTTCGACGAGTACCTCCCCGGGCAGGATGCCGCGGCCGGCGCGGCCGGCAACTTGCGTCAACAATTGAAATGTCCGCTCGGCCGCGCGGAAGTCCGGCAGGCTGAGCTGCGAATCCGCGGCAATGACGCCGACGAGCGTGACTCCCTGAAAATCGTGGCCCTTGGCCACCATTTGCGTGCCGACGAGGATGTCGATTTTGCCCGACGCGAAATCGCCGAGCACTTGCTGGTAAGCCTGCTTGGTGCGCACCGCATCGCGATCGAGGCGCGCGACCTTGGCCGCGGGAAACTTCTCGCGCAATTTTTCCTCGAGCTGCTCCGCGCCCGCGCCGAAAAAATAGACGTGCTCGGAATTGCACTTCGGGCAGCTCTCCGGCACGCGCCGGGAAAATCCGCAGTAGTGACATACGAGCCGCTCGCGCTGCTTGTGGTAGGCCAGCGAAATGCTGCAGTTCTCGCACTGGACGGCCGCGCCGCACGACCGGCAAAGCACAAACCAGGAATAGCCGCGGCGATTGATAAGAATTAGCGACTGCGTGCCCTGCTCGAGCCGCTCGCGGATGGCATCGCCCAGCCTTGACGAGATCGGCGAAACGCGATGCGTGGCCCTGAAATCCTCGCGCAGATCGACGATTTCCACTTTCGCCATCGGCCGGTTCTCGACGCGCGAATCGAGATGAAGCAGTTGGTATTTACCCAGGCCCGCATTGTGAAAACTCTCCAGCGACGGTGTCGCCGATCCTAGAAGCGCGACCGCCCGTTCCATCTTCGCGCGCACCACTGCCACGTCCCGCCCGTGATAGCGCGGCGTCTCTTCCTGCTTGTAGCTCGCTTCCTGTTCCTCATCGACGACGATCAGGCCCAGATTCTCCACCGGCGCGAACACCGCCGAGCGCGTGCCCACCACAACGCGCGCTTCGCCTCGCCGCACCCGCCACCATTCGCGCGCGCGTTCCACATCCGGCAGGGCGCTGTGTAAAATCGCGACACCCGCGCCGAACCGCGCGCGGCACAGTCTCCCCACCCACAGCGTCAGCGCGATTTCCGGGACTAAAATCAGCGCTGTCTTATTCCGCGCAAGCACTTCCTCAACTGCGCCAAGATACACTTCCGTTTTGCCGCTGCCCGTCACGCCGTACAGCAGTCCAGTGGCGAATTGCGCTGCCCCAAGCCAGTCTCGAATGACATCGAGTTCCCGCTGCTGATCTTCATTCAAAATATTCGACGGCGGCGTGTAGTCGGCGTCGAAGAAATCTTCCGCGATAGGGAGCGGCTCTTCCCAGCTTTGCAGTTTCTCCTGGCGAATCATCCGCTCGATGAGCGGGCGGGATACTTTGGCGAGCTTCGCGAGTTGGGGAAGGGGTAGCGGTCCGCGCTCCTCGGCGAGAACGTGAAACACTCGCGCTTCTTTCTCGGGAAGGGCAAGGCCGGCGGCAGCGTCGGCGCCAGTGGTTGAGGGCTGCGGGGAGTACGCCGCGTTCCACGCGACAATCTTCTGCACGCGGGCTTGCCGCCGAACCGCAACGTCCCGTGCCTCGAGTTGCTTGCGGCGCAGCAGGCGCTCCGCAGCGGCTTCGCCTCCGGGCAGCTTGCGTAAGCGGTCCGCTCGCACCGGCCGGCCCTCGATTTCCATGAGTGAAAGAAGCGCCAGCTCCGCGACTTCGTTCTCGCTGCGATTTCCGGCGGCGTCCAGTTCGGCGCGACGGGCTCGGCCCGCGTCCGTCAGAAGAAATTCGCGCTCGTGCCGCAGATCGACTTGCGGCGGCAGCATCGCGCGAAATACCTCTCCGATCGGCGCCACGTAATAGCCGCTCACCCATCGACCAAGTTCCACCAGGTTCGGCGGCAGCGCCGGAATCGGATCGAGCACCTCGACAATTTCACGCACTTGCTTGACGCGCGCAGGATCGGGCTTGCGCACGGGCGCGTTCACAACCACTCCGGTCATCGCGCGGTTGCGGAAGGGGACGAGGACGCGGCTCCCCACACAGACCGAGCCGGCAAGGCGATCGGGAATTTCGTAGGTGAATACCGAGCGCAGCGGAACCGGCAGTGCAACTTCACAATAATTGGGGGACATGTGCGGAGGACAGTGTAGCCGGAATTTCTCGCGAGTAGGACGGGCTTCGGGGGGCGCGGCTACGTCCACTCCGAAAAAGCCAGCGACTAGAGAGGATGCGGAAAATTCATATGTTGTCATTCCGAGCGGAGCGAGGAATCTCTCTGTTGGTGAATCTAAACCCAAGAGAGATTCCTCGCTTCGCTCGGAATGACAGTGCTTTGGATTTTTTACACATCCTGTAAAGCCGCTTTGATTGTCGGCGATTGCGGCACGGCTGGACGCAGTGCCCTACCAACATTTTCTCGCTGCCACGCAGGCTCTGTCAGCCTGCTCTACTGGGACGCTTTCTTCGCCTTCAGACCCAGGTGCGTCATGACCTTCTGCAAATCTTTCCAGACGTCACCCTTCGCGTTCGGGTTGCGAAGCAAATAAGCTGGGTGATACGTCACGAGCAGCTTCGTTCCGCGGAAGTCAAACCATTGGCCGCGGTATCGAGAAATAGAGTCCTTCGTTTTCAAGAGCGCCTGCGCGGCGGTTGCGCCGAGGCAAACAATCGCTTTCGGCGCGATCACTTCCAATTGGCGGTAGAGGTATGGCGAGCACGTCGCGACTTCGTCGTCCTCGGGCTTGCGATTTTCGGGCGGGCGGCATTTCACGACGTTGCAGATGTACACGTCGTCGCGGCGCAAACCCATCGCTTCGATCATCTGCGTCAGCAGTTTTCCGGCGCGGCCCACGAACGGGAGCCCCTGCACGTCTTCATCGTGGCCCGGGCCTTCGCCGACGAATACCAGTTCGGCGCGGGGATTCCCTGCGCCAAAGACAATTTTATTGCGCCGCTTGTGGAGGCGGCAGCGCGTGCATTCGCCCAGATCTTCGCGGATACGCTCGATGGTGTCGTTCTCGACGCGGTCAATCGCCTCAAAAAGAGACGTCTCACTTACGACTGGAAGCACCGATGGCGGTGCTGGCTTTGCGTGCGGCGCGCTCATAGGAATGGGTTTTGAAACGGGCGGTGCTTCGATAGGTATGGCAGCCGCCGGCTCGGATTGAGCGGCTCTCTCTCCGGCGCGTCTTCGGTCGTTGTAAAACACGCCGAGTCCGAGATCGTCATAGTAACGAAGCCAGGCCTCCAGTTTTTCGCGCTGTTTTGGCGTGGGAGCCGGATCCATGGAAGGTCTCAACGTGCGTGCTGCGACGCGGTCGCCTGCCCCACAGGGTTCCGCAAGGCGCGCAGGTGATCGAGGATGCGATGCGCCGCGTCGATTTTCGTCAAGCGCGCAAAGGCTTTCTCGCTTCCGTCACGGAAATAGAGGGTGATGACGTTCGTGTCGTGATCGAATCCCGCGCCCTCGGCGGTCACGTCGTTGGCGACGATCAGGTCTGCTTGCTTGGATTCGAGCTTGGCGCGCGCATGCTCGGCCACATTCTCGGTCTCGGCCGCAAACCCGACGATCACCCGGTCACCCTTGGCGCGCGCCACGTCGGCAAGAATATCCGGCGTCGATTCCAGCTCCAGATTCAGCCGGCCATTCACGCGCTTCATCTTTTTCGCCTGGGGCGCCACCGGGCGGTAGTCCGCCACCGCTGCGGCCATGATCACGGCGGTCGCGCGCGGAAAATGATCGAGCACCGCGCGGTGCATCTCCTCGGTGCTGCGCACAGGGACAAATGTAACTCCCGCCGGAGGATCGAGCCGCGTCGGTCCGCTGATCAGAATCACGCTCGCGCCGCGCCGCGCCGCAGCCTGCGCCAGCGCATATCCCATTTTTCCGGAAGAACGATTGGTCAGAAAGCGAACAGGATCCAGATCCTCGCACGTGGGGCCGGCTGTGACGATGATGGTTTCTTGCTGTAAATCATGCCCAATTCCAAGGCGCGCACGCACCGCGGCGACAATCGCCTCGACGCTTGCGAGCCTGCCCGCCCCGGTCATGCCGCACGCAAGATAGCCTTCCTCCGGCGCCACAACATGAACGCCGCGGGCGCGCAGCGCTTCAATATTCTCCTGTGTGGCCGGGTGTTCCCACATGTTGACATTCATGGCGGGAGCGACAACAACGGGCGCCGTCGTCGCAAGATACAGCGTGGTCAGAAAATCGTCGGCGACGCCGCGAGCCATTTTCGCGATCACGTTCGCGGTCGCGGGAGCTACAACCAGCAGATCGATTCGCTGCGCTACCGCAATGTGCTCGATGGCGCTCTCGACGTTGGCTCCCGCCGTTTCCGTGCCGAACATTTCCGTGATGACTTTTTGCCCGGTCAGCGCAGCGAAGGTAAGAGGCGTAACAAATTCCTGCGCGCTCTTGGTCATGACCGCTTGCACGTCGATGCCTTCCTGCTGGAGCTTGCGCACAAGTTCGGCCGCCTTGTAAGCAGCGACTCCGCCGGAAACACCAAGTGCCACGCGCATATAAGTGTCGGCGCGCTACTCCTTGCGCCGCTTGCCGTCCTTGTCCAAAGCGTCGCCCGGGAGTTCGGGCAACTGATACTCGAGCACTCCCGCCCACAACTCTTCAATCGCCACGCGAGTGGATTTATGAGAGCGGGGATTGGCCACCAGAGGCGACGCCCCCATCATCAATTGCCGCGCTCGTCGCGCCGCCACCACCACAAATGCAAACTTGCTGTCCGGTGCCTGGGTCTCGGCCGTCATGAGATCGCTATCCTCCAAAAGATTCCAAAATGTTTCGCGCCCGCTCGCTGAGGCAACTGCGAAGGCAGCGCGCGGCCACGGTAATCGCCTGAATCTCCCGCCCGGCGCGCTCCACATCGTCATTCACCACGAGAAAATCGTATTCCGCATAACGCTGCATTTCCTGCCGCGCGCGCTCGAGCCGGCGCTCGATCGCCTCTTCCGAATCCTGCCCGCGCGCGCGAAGCCGGCGCTCAAGCTCCGCCTTCGCGGGCGGAAGAATAAAAATTGCCACGGCGTGGGGCAGCTTTTGTTTTACCTGTTCGGCGCCCTGCACGTCAATTTCGAGGACCAGGTCCAGCCCTTTGCGTTGCGCCTCATCGAGCCAGCGGCGCGGCGTGCCGTATTGATGCTTTCCGAAAACGCGGGCATGTTCGAGAAACTCGCCCGCACGAACCCGCCGGTCGAATTCCTCCTCGGTAACAAAATCATACCATTTTCCAGCGTGTTCCGTGCCTCGGGGCGGCCGCGTTGTACTGGATACGGAAAACATCGTCCCGGGCACTTCCAGCATCTTTTGCACCAGCGTGGACTTGCCCGATCCCGAGGGGCCGGACACGATGAACACCAACGGCTGCTGTGCCTGTGCCAGCGTCATTCGACGTTCTGCGCCTGTTCGCGCAGCTTTTCGATGTCGGATTTTACTTCCAAGGCGAGGCCCGTAATCGCCAGGCCCTCGGACTCGACGCCCGGCGTTTTGGAAAGCAATGTGTTCGCTTCGCGCTGCATTTCCTGCAACAGAAAATCGAGCTTCTTCCCCGCTTCGCCCGCGCCCATGAGCAGCTTCCGAAACTGTTCGACGTGGCTGCGCAGCCGGGCCAGCTCTTCGCTGACGTCGCTTCGCTCCGCCAGCAGCGCCGCTTCCTGCGCCAGACGCAGAGGATCGAGCTGCACGCCCTTCAGAAGCTCTTCCAGCCGTTCCGCCAGCCGCCCCGCGATCGCGGGACGCACGCGCTCGGCGAACGACTCGATTTCCGCGGTTCTCGTGGCGATGCGGTCCAGAATTTGCTGCATCTCTCCGGTCAGCGCCTCGCCTTCGGACTTGCGCATGGCTTGCAGCTTCTGAAGCGCCTGCTCCAGGCACGCGTCGAGTTGTTCTCCGAGTTTTTCCTGCTGTTCTTCGCTCCGCAGCCCGCTAGCGTCTCCCGGCGCCGCGACTACGCCGGGGAGCCGGAAGAGAGCGACGATGTCCGGCTCGCTCTTGATGCCGAATTCCTGGCGCAGGCGTTCGGCAGCCCTCATGTAGGATTCGACGAGGTCGTGGTTGACTTCGACGGTTCCGGTGCCGCCCGGCTCGTAATACACGTTCACGTCCACATGGCCGCGGCGCACCCGGTTTCGAATCGCCTGACGGATGCGCGATTCGAACACTTCGAAACCGTCCGGCATTCGTAGGTGAAGATCGAGGAACCGGTGATTGACGCTGCGCAGGTTAATTCGAACCGACGCGCCGTCGCGCTCGGCGCGGGCTTGCGCGAAGCCGGTCATCGAGCAAATTCCCACGGGCGCCACGGTGGCCTTCATCGCTCCGCCTTTGGCGCGGGAGCCGCCGCGTCGTCCAGGTCCGCGAACTGCATCTCGTAGAGGCGGGCGTAGATTCCGCCGCGCGCCAGGAGTTCCTGATGCGTCCCTGTTTCCGCGATCGCGCCGTCTTCGATAACGATGATCTTGTCCGCGCGCCGGATCGTCGAGAGACGGTGGGCGATGACGAACGCCGTGCGGCCCATCATGAGATTCGAGAGGGCGCGCTGCACAAGCATTTCGGACTCGGAGTCCAACTCGCTGGTCGCTTCGTCGAGAATCAGGATGGGGGAATCTTTCAGAATGGCGCGGGCGATGGCGATGCGCTGGCGCTGGCCGCCGCTGAGCCGCTGCCCGCGATCGCCCAGCACCGTCTGATATCCCTGCGGCAACTCCAGGATGAAGTCGTGGGCCAACGCCGCGCGCGCCGCCGCTTCCACGCGAACTTTGGGCAATTCCGGCCGGCCGTAGCAGATGTTGTTCCAGACGGTGTCGTTAAACAGGATCGTCTCCTGCGTCACGATAGCCATCTGTTCGCGTAGCGAGCGCAGCGTCACCTCGCGCACGTCCACGGCATCAATGAGCAGCGATCCCGAAGTCACGGGATAAAATCGCGGCAAGAGATTCACCAGCGTGGTTTTTCCAGCCCCGCTCGATCCGACGATGGCGATCACCTCGCCGGCTCGCGCCTCGAAAGAAATTTCGCGAAGGATGGGCAGCTCGGGATCGTATCCAAAGCTCACGCGGTCGAACTCCACGCCGCGTGAGAACGGAGGAAGCGCGCGTAGCCCGGGCTCCGCGGCCGGCTCTTCCGCACAGGCCATATAGTCGAACACTTTCTCCGTGGCTCCGAACGCCAGCTCGAACTGCTGGTATACCGTGCCCAAACCCTTCACGGGTTCGTACGACTTGAACAGCGCATAAACAAAAGTGACAAAAATCCCCGCGGTCATCGCGCCCATTTTGATTTGCACGCGGGCGTACATCAGAACGACGACGATCACGGCGGCGCCCAGCAAGTCCATGAGAGGAGAAGTGGCGACGGCCGCGCGAATCCAGCGCATGTTCTCGCGAAGCAATCTTCCCGCCGAGACACGGAATTTTTTGATCTCGAAATCCTCCATCCCAAACGCCTTCACGACGCGGTTGCCGCTGACCGTCTCCTCCAAAATCTGGGAAAGTTCGCCCACGCCGGCCTGTATCTTCTCCGTTGACCGGCGAATCCTCTTTCCCAGTGTCCGCACCGGCCAGATGACCATTGGCAGGAGAATCACCGAGCCGAGCGTCATCTTCCAACTTGTTGCCAGCAGCACAGCAAGGAGAAAGAACAACGTGAAGATATGCCGGAACCCAAGCGACAAATACTCCGAAAATGTGTTCCGGACCCGCTCGACGTCGTTGATGACCGTGGATAGCACGCGCCCGGTGGGATGGTGCTGGAAAAAGCCGATCGGCTGGCGAATGATCTTGGCGTACACCTGGTTTCGGAGGTCCGTCACACCCGCAATTCCCGCGTATTGCACCAATACGTTGCCAAGGAATTCGGCGAGTCCTTTGCCGATGAAAACGACGAGAATGGCGATAGTAAACAGCGTCCCTACGCTGTGAATCCTCGACGGAAGAAAAGAATTCAAGTAAATCGCTTCGTGGGTCACCGGATTCCTGATCAAGAGTAGCTTGGAATCAGGCGCCTGGGGATTGAGCACCCGGTCGAAAATCGGCGTGATCATCAGGGCGATCAAGCCTTCCGCCAGCCCCACGACGGAGAGACACACGACGCCCACGCCAAGCCGAAATTTATACGGCAGGACGTAGCGCAACAGCCGGCCGAGTTCTTCCCGCTTCGTCAAAGGAATTGCTGACCCCTGGAAAACCAATGAATCTTGCAGGCGACGTTACGCTACGAATCGCCCACGTATTTGTCAAGCCGCCGCTCGCTAGTTAGTGTCCCGGTCTCACGCCAGCGGATTTAGGAGGGCCGTTTAGGGCGTCTTAGTCGTGGGCTTTTGCCCTGAAGCTTCACGGGCTAAAGCCCATGCAACCGGATCGCGCTTTCGGCGGGACTGAAGTCCCGCCCTCCTAAGAAAAACTCGCCTCACCAGTAAGACTGTCTTACTTCGCCAAATCGCGGTGCACGACTTTCGACGCATACCCCTTTTTATGCAGCGTCTTACGAACGGCTTCCGCCATCATGACAGAGCGATGCCGTCCGCCCGTGCAGCCGAACGCGATCGTCAAATAGCTCTTCCCTTCGCGGATATAGTGGGGGATCAAATAAATCAGCAAGCCCTCGACGCGACGCAAAAATTCTCCGGTTTGAGGAAACGACCGGATGTAGCGCGCGACGCGCGGATCGCGCCCGGAATGCTTGCGGAGCTTCGGCACGAAGTGCGGATTCGGTAAAAAGCGTACGTCAAACACGAGATCGGCATCTGGAGGGATCCCGTACCGGTAGCCAAAGCTCACGAGAGAGACCATCATCGGGCGTCGATCGGTTTTTTGGAAGCGGCGAATGATGAATTGCCGCAGTTCGTGGACGTTGAATTTCGTCGTGTCGATGACCACGTCGGCGAGCTTGCGAATCGGCTCCATCAGCAGGCGCTCGTTGCGCAAGCCCTCGAGGACGGGCCGATCGTGCCCGAGCGGATGCGGCCGGCGCGTCTCGCTAAAGCGGCGCAGCAGGGCATCCTCATTCGCTTCGATGAAGACGAGCGCCGCGGGATTTTCGCCGCGCAGTTGCCGCAGAATCGCGGGCAGTTTTTCCAGTTGCCCGCCTTCGCGCGCGTCCACCAGCAACGCCGCGCGCTGGATGTCTCCGCCGGCCTGCATGTGCAACTCGCTAAAGGTGGGAATCAGCGCGACGGGAAGATTGTCGACGCAATAGAAGCCGAGATCCTCGAAGGTTTTGAGAACGGTGCTTTTGCCCGAGCCGCTCAGCCCGGTGAGAATCACCAGTTGCCGGGCGTCACGCGCGTTTCGGCGCTTCACTCGGGCCGGCCTACGCCTTGACCCGGCGCTGGTGCGTGCTCGGAATGCGGAGGTCTTCGCGATACTTCGCCACGGTGCGCCGGGTGACGTGGATTCCGGCGTCGTCCAGCTTCTTCGCGATCAAATCGTCGGTGAGAGGGTGGGACGTGTCTTCCTCGTCGATCATTTTCTTGACGAGGCGCTTCAAGGTCTGCAGCGACATATTGCTGCCTTCGGGGCCGTTGACCGACTCCGAGAAAAACGACCGCAGCTCGAGTACTCCCTGCGGCGTGTGCGCGTATTTGCTCGAGACGGCGCGGCTGACGGTGGACGGGTGCACGCCGACTTCCTCGGCGACTTCCTTGATCATCATGGGCTTCAGGTGGTCGGCGCCGTGATCGAGATACTCGAACTGTCTCTGAATAATGATTTGGCAGACTCGTAGGATCGTGTGCTTGCGCTGCTCGATGCTTTTCATCAACTGCATCGCGGCCGTGACGCGCTCCTTGACGTAGTTGCGCACCTCGCGGTCCGCCGCGTCGCGCGCCATCAAGCGGCGGTACACGGGCGAGAGGCGTAGTTGCGGCACGTCATCATCGTTCATGAACACTTGCCACTGATCGTCCACCTTGCGGAAGTAGACATCCGGCTCGACCAGGCGAGGTTGCGTCTTGTTGTATCGCAGCCCGGGGCGCGGATCGAGCTTCTTGATCACGTCCACGGCCCGCTTCACAAGCTCCACGGGGCGATTCAGGGCGCGCGCAATTTCCTTCAGCTGGTTCGCTTGCAAGAGCCGCGCGAGAGGCGTTTCCGGGTTCAGCTCCTCGGCCTCGCTCGCGGCGAGCGGCTTCTTCGGCAGGCATTCGGAAACAATCTGCATCGCCAGCGCGTTCTGTCCATCGAGCGTGCGAAGCTGCGTCAGCAGGCACTCACGCAAATTCCGCGAAGCAACTCCGAGCGGGTCGAATTCCTGCACGACCGCCAGGGCTTCCTCGACGTCCTCCAGCGAGTATTTTCCGTTTTGCGAGACTTCCTCGAGCGATGCGCTGAGGTAGCCGTTCTCATCGAGGTTTCCGATGATGGCCTCGGCGATTTCACGCACCACTTCATTGCAGACTGTCACGCTCAACTGCCATGCAAGGTGTTCAGTGAGTCCCTGCGCCGAGGAGAGGAATTTGTCAAACGACGGCCGCTCGATGACTTCCTGCTCGCCTCGCTCCGGATTGCCGCCTCCGCTGTCCAGGTATTGGTTGAAAAACGATGCGACGTCGAATTCTTCGAACGGATTCGGGGGTTCGGTTTCAGGAATTTTTTCAGTTTCGGCTTTCAGGAAGGTTTCGTCGCTGTAGTCTTCCGGGGTGACGCTCTCTTCGGATAATTCCTCGAGGACCGGATTCTCGATCATCTCCTGGTTGATCATTTCCCGGAGCTCGAGACGGTTCAGCGCCAGCACGCTCACCATCTGGACCAGGCCAGGCGTGAGGATCTGCTTCTGCGCGATCCTCAGGTGAAGTTTTGGCTGAAGCCAGCTCATAAGCGTCAATTCAAACGGAAATGCTCGCCGAGGTAAGCCCGGCGAACCTCGGCATTGCCGCTCAGGTCACCGGGTGTCCCTGCGGCAAGCACCTTTCCGTGCTGCACAATATAGGCGCGGTCAGTCACGTTCAGGGTTTCACGGACCTGGTGATCGGTAATCAATACGCCGATTCCCTCACGGCTCAGGTCGGTGACGATTTTTTGGATGTCCACTACAGTCAGCGGATCGATTCCGGCAAACGGCTCATCCAGCAGGATAAATGCGGGCTCGAGGACCAGCGAACGCGCGATTTCCAGGCGCCGCCGCTCGCCCCCGGAAAGGGTATAGGCTCCGTTCGACCGCACCGTCTCCAGCTTCATCTGCGCCAATAGCTCCTCAAGACGGTCGCGCTGCTGCTCGGTGGTCAGAGGCAGCGTTTCCAGGACCGCGACCAGGTTTTCCTCGACCGTAAGCTGCCGGAATACCGAAGGTTCTTGCGGCAAATAGCTAATCCCACTGCGGGCCCTGAGGTACATGGGGAGGTCGGTGATGTCGTCCCCGTTCAGGAGGACCCGGCCGGAGTCGGGCCGGGCTAGACCTACCAGAATGTAGAACGTCGTTGTCTTCCCAGCGCCATTAGGCCCCAGAAGCCCTACTACTTCTCCTTGGCTGATCTCCAGGTCGAGGTCATCTACGACTTTTCGCCCTCGGTACGATTTGCTGAGCTCAACAGCCTGGAGCTTGAGCATGCCACGTCATTTCTCGACCGAGTGAAGCGTCACTGTCTTCGAACCATCGGCAGAATCCACAACGATCCTATCATCAGCAAAATAGAAGGTCAATTGACGCCCCGTGGTGGTGTCGCCTGTTGAGCTATGTAGAGTTGGTTTACCCTCGGAAAGAACAAACTTGCCTTCCGAAGCCGTGTATTCGGCTCGATCCGAGGTCCCCCGCCGGTCCTGCTGGCGCACGGTGACGTCACCGCTCGCCACCGAGCGCGACAATTGCTTCGTTGCGTTTGCGGCACCGCTGTCTGAAAAATAGAGGTCGATCTTATCGGCTTGGATCGAACCTTGCTCGGAGTCGACCCGTGCGCCCTGCTCGATTCGTCCCCGCGATTCCATGTCCCAATAGGTCAGCAGCCCTCCACGAACGTGGCCGAGCTGCGCGGGCGCCCGCCCGGACGGCCCGGAAGTTTTGTTTGAGACGGACCTGACGGCCCCGACAGGCAATGAACCGAGCGCAGTGGTCGACTTTGGACTCCAAGGTGCCTGAGGAAATACGCCCTGCACGTGGCCCTTCGCTTGCAACATGTGTGTCCCGCTGTCCAATTCGATTGTGTCTCCCTCGATCACCGACTGACCCTGCCAGAGCCTTCCTTTTCCCGAATAGATCGCGTGCCCGCGCGAGGTATCCACCACAAGGTGTTCCGCAGAAATGTGAGCCGGCTCCGGCGCAAGATTCGAGACGCTCCCGGCATCGGGGCGCAATTCAGTCGTCATCACGTGGCCGTCCACATGCAGCGTGTTCGAGCCCTGCGCGAATGACGCCGACTGTGCCGCAGTCCTCGTCGAAGCATCCGTGAGAATCACAGAGCCATTGATCTTGACCGTATTCGAGGCGCGGTCGACGCGCGCGTGATCGGCCTGTCCCTTGCGCGGGCCCTCGTCGAAATGGACATCTCCGGTTTGGTCGATCGTTGCCCATTGGCCAGCCTGGTCAAACTTCGCGGCGAGTTCGCGCGAGGACGTGATCTGTTCGGCGGCATCGCCGAGCTTGCGCTTGACCACCACGCTGCCCGCGCTGTCGAGCTCCTTTAGTTGATTCTGCGCATCAAATACTAGCTTCATTTGCTTGCCCGACATTTCCGTCGATTGCGGCACCGGCTTGCCGTTCACGATGTCCTGGTTTTCCCAGTCGATGCGCGCCGGGGCGAGCGTGTTCATGGTGTCCAGCACGGTCTGACCGGGACGTGAGTTTTTGGAGAAATGGATTTCGAAACCATCCGTCTCGACGTGCCGCGTCCCGCCGTTAAACGCGGCGCTGGTGGAGTTCAGCTTCACGCCCTTGCTCGCCGTCAGCAGGCGAGGCATGTTGTCATCGGTGGCAAGGTCCAGCCGAATTTCTCCCGCTTCGATTGCCTCCCCTTCCTCGGAGGTATTCCGCGTGCCGCGCACGCTGCCCGTGGCGACGATGGTTTCGATCGATCCGTCGGTCCTTAGGTTGGAGGTGATTTCGTCGGCGCTTAGCGCGATCGGCCCTTCGAGACTCAAATCGTGCAATTCCGGGCGCCCGCTGGCCGCGAATCGCCTGGCTTGAAACGAAGCATCCAGCTCCATTGAGACTTGCGCCGCGGTCAATTCGTGAGTCAGCTGCTGCGCATGAACATTTCCGTCCACGGTGACGAGGCGCTGGTCCCTGCGAAAGGACATGCTGTCACCCGCGATGTGAACAGTGTTGGCTGCGGCGGGATCGGGTTTCGCGCTGGGAGCTTTCGGCGACGGGTAAAGGCTCAGCTCGACACCCTGGCGCAGCCGCAGAGTTCCGGCGCTGGAGGCGTAGCTCATACCGACGGCGCGCCCCTCTCCCGCCGGCCAATGAAACGTGACCGGCTTGTCCGTGCGCGCTTCGCCGGAATCGCGGTCAAAGGTCACGGCCGAGGTTGCAACCTGGACGGCATTGGCGCTGGCCGATGGCGCGCTGGCTGCCTGCAGGCTGATTTGCACTTCCCCGGCGCAGCCGATTTTTCCGGTATTTGAAATGAAGTCGCAGGCGCGCGTGCGCAAAGTGTCCCTGCGGTCCCCTCTCTTCCCATATACGACGATGTCGACATCTTCGAGGAGATTCCGGTTACCTTCCTTGAACTCGGTCGCCCGCGACGCCTTTATGGTGTAAATCGTCCTTTGGCCGTCCACCTTTGAAAACGAAAATTCGTTCGAACGCTGTTCGACGGCGGGTGGGACGGCAGGCGGCGCCTTTTTTTCCGCCTGGCGGGCAATGAAAACATTGCGCAGGTAAACGCCCGCAACAACTAACGCAAGCAGCCCAGCCGCCGCGAGCGACCATCGCGCGTATCTCTGCGCTTCGCTGTTTCGCATCGATTCAGAGCCTCGAAGCCTTAGATGACGAGTATAGGGGACGCGATGGCGCGGAACAATCGAACTACTGGGTAGCATCGCGAAGACGTAAGAGGCTCCCGATCTACCGTGAGAGCTGTTCGAGTAGGGCGTCGCGCTGCTGAATTGCCTGGCGCGTGGTTCCTTCGAGGATGAGCCGGTACAAGGCAAACGCCGCGGCGCTCAAGGCGATGTATGCGACTGGGAGCAGCCACGGACCAGCGAGCCAAATGCAGAGGTAGGCTGCCCCTGCGATCACCAGCATTTTCGCGAAAAATACCCCAAAGGAAATGATGGTCGTGAGTCCGGACGGGCGCTGGCGCCTCACACCGAATTCAAATCGCCTCGGGAATTGAAGCGAAAGCCAGTTCCCCGCCCCTAAATCAATCAATGCGGAAAACAAAAGCGCCGACCACGTGGCCAGGAGAATAACCGCGCTCGGAGGATGTCCCATTACGCTGACCAGAATGAGGGCAAAGACCGACTCAAGTGCCAGCAGCGCTCCGTGAAAAAGATTCTTGCCCAGCATCACGTCTCGAAACTTCACCGGAGCGAGATACAATCGCTCAATGCCGCGGCCTTCATAGGCCAGATTGTTTGGGCAGAAATTCATCATCAGGAGAGCGATGTAGGCGACGGCTGCGGGATATGCGAAGTCGCCGCCAAACCTGCTGAAAAAAGACGGCGCGCCCGGTCGCCGCTGCATAGATGAGGGCAGGATGAAAAACGCGATCAAAATCAGCGGCATGAACATGTTCATCATCAGCATCGAGTTGCGGTAGAAATAGCGAAGCTCCTTGATGAAAATGGCCTCTACAGGCCCGCTGAAAATTCCCGATCCAAGCGACGATGCCCGACTCACGGGCGCGCCTTGCGCCGCCGCAGGAGCAGCGATGCGCTTCGCCGTCGGCCTTGGGCGCGCGGGCGCCGCGCTCTCACCCAGATCTTCTCCTGTGAATTGCGCGCGGACTCGAATCGCGTAAAACGCGCCGAACGCCGCCGAATAGATCCCGAGAAGTCCGACCGCCCGAAGCGCCGCGAGCGAATCGTCGGCCGCGGCTTGCTCGATCGCGGTACCCGCAAGCGCGGGAGGCAAATTGCTCCAGACTCCGGCGGTATTTCTCAACGCGCGCCTCACCGCCGGTCCTTCGCGCTGCAGCATGAATCCGGAAAACTGCAGGCCCACAAAGAACAGAACAAAGAGCGCCGTCACAATCTCCCGCATCAGGCGCTTAGCGAGGATTCGCTCCAGCCAGGAAAATATCAGCCGGTTGAAAAGCAGATTCATGATTACGGAAACGCCGAGCGCCAGGGCGTTCCACCCGAACAGATCCGGACGCGCGATCGAGATGCCCACGCCCATGGCCGCGTGCCACAGAATTCCCGCGATCGCAAATGGATCGGCAATGCCGTACGCCAAGTTCAACAGGAAAAACGCGGAAAAACTCAGCGGGAATCGCAGGAGATTTCGCCCGTCGAATCCCGGATTCATTCCGGAAACCATGACCGGCGCAAGCTGCCAGAAAAGGAAAATTCCCCACAGTAGGAGCGAGAGGACTATCCAATTCTGGGTTTTCACGATTGCATAGGAGCCGAAGCAAATCAGCGCCGACCCTCCCAGCGCCAACACGGCATAAAACAGCCCGAGCACGACCGAGCCGAGCGTATGCACCGCTTCGGACGAGCTTCGCAGCCCGTTGCGGAAAATCTGCCAGCGAACCGCGACCACCAGCCAGAGCTGGCGGGCCGGCCCGGGAAGATTCGCTACCGAAGCCACGAGAGCTCTTCCTCCGATTTGCGCTGAACGCCTTCGTGCCCCACGACGGCCAGAAAAATTTCTTCGAGCGTGAGTTTCTGGTCCGGAGCGGCGTGGCCGCCGTCGACGTGCGCGGCCGCGGCCACGCCTGCACGCAATTCGTCGAGCGAGCCCTGCGCGATGATTCGCCCCTTGTTGATAATCGCGAGGTGAGAGCACAACCGCTCGACGATCTCGAGCACGTGCGAGGTCAGAAAAATGGTCGCGCCCCGCGCGGTCATATTGTGCAGCATCGCCTTCAGCGTGCCCGCCGCAATGGCGTCCACGCCCTCAAACGGCTCGTCCAGGAAAAGTATCTTCGGTCCGTGGATCACGGCCGCGGCCAGCGCGAGCTTTTTCTTCATGCCGTGCGAATAATCGACGACCAGCGTTTTTCGCCGGTCGGCCAAATCCATGAACTCCAGGAGCTCCTCCGTGCGCTGCGCGGACGTGGCGCGGTCGAGACCATACATCTGCCCCACAAAATTCAGGTACTCGCTCCCCGTAAGGCGATCGAACAGCGCCAGACCCTCCGGCACCACTCCGATTTGCCGTTTCACTTCCGTCGCATTCGCTTCGAGGTCAAGCCCCAGAAGCTCGACGCGGCCGGAGCTTGGCGCAAGCAGGCCGGTCATCATGCGAATCGTAGTGGATTTCCCGGCGCCATTTGGACCGAGGAAGCCGAAGAATTGCCCAGCGTCCACGCGCAAATCCACCTGATCCACGGCAACCAGGTTTCCGAAGCGCCGCGACAAGCCAGCCGCCACAATCGCCGGCTCAGGCATCTGTCCTCCCGCCGGAAGTATCGCATTGATGACTCAACTTGTCTCTTATGGTGGGAGCTAAGAGGAGATCATTCGTCGGAACTTCGTTACTTCGCTGTTCCGAATTGCATCAGCCGGAGGTGCGGACTAAGGCTCGTTTGATCTTGTGAACCATTCTCGCGGGTCTACGCTTCCTGCAACCGCCTTTGCTACGAACTGGTTGAATTAATACCTCTGCAGGAATACCTAACTTCTCGTGAAGATTACGAATCATACTCAAAGACAGCGGGCGAGCTCCTCGCATGACCTCGTACACACGGGTCCGCTGACCGATAATGCCAATCAGCGATCGGAGGTCTTCTCCTTTCTGGTCGAGCCTGAATCTAATCGCGTCGATTGGGTCGGGAAGATCAATCGGATAGTGGTTGCTTTCATACGCGTCAATCAAGGTTGCGAGGATGTCAAGCTCATCGCCCTGCGGCGAACCTTTCGGCGAATTCCACAGTTCCTCGACTCGATGGAGCGCCCGTTCGTAGTCCACTTCTGTTTTAATCGGCCTGATTTCCATATTTCACCGTTCTGACGTCGATCCTGTCATAGTCCGCATGCGAACCGATCCATTTTATGAATACGATTTGATGGACGTAGCTGATCGCTACCACCATTCGATAAGAATTTCCCTTAATGTTAAAGACCACCCGATCGGAGGCGACAATACTTGCATTCGCGTACGATCGAATTACGTCCGCAGGTGTTTTCCATTCCGCGTTGACGGCTTCGTGAAACCAGGACTCGAGCGCCGCCTTTACCGCTCTTTGGTCCTTGTTCCCTTTGAGCGAGTCGCCAAACTGCCTCAGCGTCTTTCGAGCAATGATTCGCACGGCCTGCCATCAAACGGCGCTCCGAATATGATACCACTGCTGTGCCCAAAATGGGTACAATGATAATTTCATCTGCGGCTCAGCCCTTCATTCCGAAATCTCCCCTATTTCATTGGCTTAGGAACAGCCGGCTCGGTGATTCGATTGGCGAAGGATTGCTCCTCCGACGGGACGCAAATTTCCTCGACTAATTCATCGCGCGGGCGCAGCTTCATCGTTCGGTGAGGACCGACGACGGGCTGCGTGTAGGCCTTGGGATCGGTGACGGTGATGTCGTAAGCGATGGTGTCGTGGTCGATGCGGCGGTAGCGCTCGGTGACGCGCATGTCTTCGCTGTGGGGATAGCCGGTCGAACCGAGCCAGGTCTTGTCGTTGTAACCGGCGGATTTGACGACGAGCGTGTCGTCTCCCTCCCAGTGGCCGATGGCGTAGCCGTACCACGTGGGATCGGGGTCGTTTGGCAGGGAGCGGCTGTCGGTCCAGATCGTGCGGTATTCGTGTTCGTGCTCGAAAAATTGGATGACACGGCCCGGCGCCTGCACGAACTCAAACGGCGTATTCAGAAACATGATGCGCGGGAAGCCGATCGGATCGCATTGCAGGATCGGGTCGTTGCCTCCGGGAGCTCGCCTCGGGCCGTAGCCGGGGCGCTCCGCGTCAAATCGCGTCTTCGCCCAGGAAGTCATTGGCGGAATCAGGCTGTCGGGCGCGATGGGCTCAGAGCCGCCCGTGCCTTGATAGTGCCAAAGGCCGGAGAGGTCGCGCTTCGGAGCGGGCGCGGGCGGTGCGGCACTTTTCTGCGAAGGCGCGTACCGGGCAGCAACCAGTTGCGCGAAGAGCAGCGGCACGATCAGCATTGCCATTTACTTCGCCGGTTTGGGCGTCGCGGGATTTCGGATTCTTTGCGTGAATTCGTTTTCTTCCGACCAGACGCAGATCGACTCGGGAACTTCGACGCCGGTTTTCAGTTTCAAGGTT
>Ga0210410_10001972_pt1 | contig 18679 bp, 17 predicted proteins | sample IncBWC4MmetaG_FD_161058 | JGI IMG/M metagenome (GOLD analysis project Ga0210410, IMG submission 161058) | Forest soil microbial communities from Barre Woods Harvard Forest LTER site, Petersham, Massachusetts, United States - Inc-BW-C-4-M | ecosystem: Environmental > Terrestrial > Soil >... | reverse complement strand
GCTCAACAAGCAAGTGGCCGGCAACGGCTGACTGAGCAACGCGATAGCCTACCCTGTGGAGACGACGATCGCGCTGTCGCACCTGATTTTCGAGGGGACGTTCGACAAATTCCCCGGACTGAAGGTGATCGCTGCGCACGGCGGCGGTTTCTTGCCGTCCTACGCCGATCGTTCGGATCATGCCTGCCTGGTCAATCCCGGCGGATGCAATCCCGATATCAAGCTGAAGAAGCAGCCGACCGAATACCTCAAGCAGATCTATTTCGACTCGCTGGTCTTCACGCCCGAGGCGCTGCGTCATCTGGTGGCCCAGGTCGGCGTCAGCCAGGTAGTGCTCGGCAGCGACTATCCGTTCCCCTGGCAGTTGCAGCCGGTCGACCACATTTTTGCTTCGACGTCGCTCAGCGACGACGACAAGGCGGATATTCTGGGCCGGACGGCAGAGAAAATTCTTAATTTTGGTTCGTGAAAGCGAAAGCAAGGCGGCAGGTTACGCCTCCGGCGAACCCGCCCTATGCGCTGAGTTTGCACCGGGTATTGCTGTCGGCGGTTGCCATCAGCGCCTCTATTTTTCACTAGCGGGTCGGAGCGTCGTCTATGCACGATATAGCCACCAGCGAAAATGAGATAAGATGAGTTTGGAACCAAAAAGAAATCCCAGTTGTCTTAAGGCGAGGAAAAAAAGGCCAGCGTCTTAGAATCAGAGTCCCGTTCTCGCACGAAAATCGAGGTTGGTTGCGGAAATGGACGACGGGCATCACCTGAATGGTTCGTTGAACGAAAGTACTGGGAGATTCCTAGGGCTTGGTTCAACGACTTTGTTGAGAGGGCGCTACGGAAGTATGGAAGATTATATATTATTCAGCCCTACCGCGAACAGGAAAAGTGCGCCCCTGCATGCCAGCATGCGATTGGTCACGAGTGCCAATGTTCATGCATGGGGGCCAATCATGGCGCCGGCAACGATGGTAGCTGGTTTGAAGTGTCGGAAACTTTCGCCACCCGTTGGGGAGGCCAGCAAATTGCTTGTCGATTAATGAATATCAGACCGACAGCTCGTCGAGTCGATTAGCGCACCGCAATCCGCCGCTCGTTGGCTACCTCTGATCGCCGTCACGCTTGCTGTAAGCGATCCCGCGCAAACGCCAGATACCAATCCAGGCATGCTGGATTGGCCATCGCGTCCCTGTTGATGACCTTTTCCAGTGGCTGGCCGAGCAGCAATTTCTTGATCGGCAGTTCCTGTTTCTTTCCCGACAGCGTTCGTGGAATCTCGGGAACGGCGATGATTTCGTTGGGAAGGAAGCGGCGCGACAGGCTCGCCTCGATCGCAGCATTGATCCGCGCCTGCATCGCGCGGTCCAGCGTCACGCCGTCGCGCAGCACCACGAACAGCGGCATGTAGCTTTCGCGGCCGAGATATTCGAGGTCGACGACCATCGAATCGAGCACTTCCGGCAGGGCTTCGATCGCCGAATAGAGTTCGCTCGTTCCCATCCGCAGGCCGTGCCGGTTGATGGTCGCGTCGCTGCGGCCGTAGATCGTGCAGGTGCCGTCGGCGCCGATCTTGAGCCAGTCGCCATGACGCCAGACCGCGCCGCGGCCGCTGCCGTCGAAATTGTCGGGATAGGTCTCGAAATAACTGCCGCGATAGCGGGCGTCGCCGTCGTCGTTCCAGAAGCGCAGCGGCATCGAGGGCAACGGTTCGGTGCAGACGAGTTCGCCGACCTCGTCGATGACGGCGCGGCCCTGTTCGTCGAAGGCTTCGACGGCGCACCCGAGCAGCCGGCACTGCATGGTGCCGGCGGCCTGCGGCAATTCGGGATTGGCGCCGATGAAGGCGCCGGCGAAGTCGGTACCGCCCGACATGTTCGCCCAGCGCATCTCGGCCTGCGCCTGGTTGCCGTTGATGGACGACAGTGCGGCGAAGCGTTCAGTGAACCAATCCTGGATATCCCTGGCGAGCGGCGAGCCGGTCGATCCCAGCGCGCGCAAGTGTGAGAGATCGCCGACGGCCGCGAGGTCGATTTCGGCTTTGGCGCAACTGGCGAAGAAGGCCGCGCCGGCGCCGAAGAACGTCGTCTTGGTGTCGGACACGAAGCGCCACAGCGTGGTCCAGTCCGGCTTTTCCTTCGATCCACCGGGGCTGCCGTCGAAGATGCAGCACGTCGTGCCGGCGAGCAGGGCGTTGACCTGGCAGTTCCACATGATCCAGCCGGTCGAGCTGTACCAGTGGAAGCGTTCACCGAGCGAATTCGGCTGGTAGCTGCAACCGATATCGTTGTGCAGCACGTTGAGCGGCAGCACCACGACCATGACGCCGCCGTGGCCGTGAACGATCGGTTTTGGCAGTCCGGTGGTGCCGCTGGAGTAAACGATCCAGAGCGGATGATCGAACGGCAGCCACACCGGTTCGAAGGCGTCGATCTCGCGACCTTTGCCTGCGACGATATTTGACAGCAGAGGCCCGGAAGCCGGCGTGCCGTCGGCGACGTCGCTATGCAAAATGAAATGCTCAACGGTCGGAAGCGACCGGCGCAATTCCTCGACGACCGGACGCCGGTCATGCGGGCGTCCGGCATAAATGACGCTGCCGGTGGCGATCAGCACCTTCGGTTCGATCTGCTTGAAGCGATCGATCACGGCGGGAGCGCCCATGTCGGGCGCACAGACGCTCCAGATCGCGCCGATGCTCGCGGTGGCGAGGAAGGCGATGATCGTCTCGGGGCTGTTCGGAAGGTAGGCGGCGACCCGATCGCCGGCGCCGACGCCTTGGGCCTTCAGATGAAGGGCGAGCGCTGCGACCTTGCGGCGCAATTCGAGCCAGCTTGTCTCCGTTAGCACGCCGTCTTCGCCGCTACTGACGATCGCAGGCTGCCCCGCGGCTTCCGCGACCTCGACATGCCGCATGACCTGGCGTGCGTAATTGACCTGCGCCCCCGGAAACCAGACCGCGCCCGGCATCTTGCGCTGCGCCAGCACCGCGCGGTGCGGCGTCGGCGATTGCAGGTCAAAATAATCCCAGATGCTTTGCCAGAAGGCGTCGAGGTCGGTAACCGACCATCGCCGCATCGCCTCGTAATCCCCGAAGGTGAGGCCGCGTCGATCGGCGAGCCAACGGCGGTAAAGCGAGATTTGGGGAATGAAAGGGGGCGTCATCGTCTTTTTCGGCATTTTGCGCGAACGTCCTCCGGGTACGACGCTGGCGATCATTCTACCCCAATCGCTGGTCCCGTGCGTCCTGGCTATCTTCGGTGGCAGCCTTCACCGCGGCGCTTGCTGCGCCCTTGCGGCTGGAAATCTCGACCGCCTGGCGCCCCGAAATCTCGTGGCCGGCATCGTCGGGCATCTGCCAGAAGAAATACGACGACACCGCCGAAATGACCGCGACGACGATGAAGGCCGGCGCGAATACGCCGGCCGTCAGTTCGGTGGCGTGATGCAGGGCGAGATTGGTTTCCACCGAGAACGCGCCGACCGCGACGCCGGCGGAAACCGCCAATTGCTGGTTGACGCTGACCAGCGTGGTGGCGCGGCTCATCTGCGCCGGTTCGACCTCGGCATAGGCGACGGTGTTGATCGCGGTGAATTGCAGCGAGCGGAAGAAGCCGCCGACCACGAGGATGATGAAGATCAACATCAGCGGCGTCGTCACCGTGAACAGCGCGCAGGCCGCCAGAAAGACCGAACTGACGACGGCATTGATCGTCATCATGTTGCGGAAGCCGAAGGTGCGGATGATGCGCGCGGCAAGCGTCTTCATCCCCATGGCGCCGACCGCGGAGGAGAAGGTCACGAGGCCCGACTGGAACGGGGAGAGGCCGAACCCGACCTGCATCAACAGCGGCAGCAAAAAAGGCAGCGCGCCGATGCCGAGCCGGAACAGGAAGCCGCCGATGATCGCGGCGCGCAGCGTCGGCAGCCGCAGCATCGCAAAGTCCAGTACCGGCGATCTCGTCTTCCGCGCATGTACGACGTAAAGCGTCATCGAGATCGAGCCGATGGCGACGAGGCCGGCGACGATCGTCCATGGCAAGAGATTGAGGCCGGCGACCGAGAGGCCGAAGGCGATGCCGGCCAGCCCGATGCCGGCCAGCAGCAGCCCCTTGAGGTCGAAGCGCTCGGGATCCTCGCTGCGGATCGGGTCGATGTATTTCATCGCCATGTAGATGCCGAGCAGCCCGATCGGGATGTTGATCAGGAAGATCCAGTGCCAGGAGAAATAGGTGGTGATGAAGCCGCCGAGCGGCGGACCGATCACCGGGCCGATCAGCGCCGGCACCGTCACCCACGCCATCGCATTGACCAGCGCGCTCTTGTCGATCGAGCGCAGCAGCACCAGCCGTCCGACCGGCGTCATCATGGCGCCGCCGAGGCCCTGCAGGATGCGCGCGATCACGAAGTCCGTGACCGAGGTCGACAGCGCGCAGCCGATCGATCCCAGCATGAAGACGCCGATGGCGATGGAGAACACCATCCGCGCGCCGAAGCGATCGGCGGTCCAGCCGCTGGCCGGAATGAACACCGCCAGCGACAGCAGATACGAGGTGATGGCAAGCTTCAGCGTCAGCGGGCTGGTGCCGATATCGGCCGCGATCGCCGGCAGCGAGGTCGCGATCACCGTCGAGTCCATGTTTTCCATGAACAGGGCAGTGGCCACGATGAGTGGGATCAGGCGTTGTTTGTTCATCGAAATCGGGGAAGGCAGAAAAACCGGGAGTGGAAGGGGGGCTTAACACCGCATTGCCGATCAGGCTATCGCGGAACGTCGTGCGACGCCTAAATCCTGCGTGACCCGTCGCCGCCTTTTCCGATATCGCATTGCGCGATTTAATGGTTGATTTGTTCATCGCAATATGCGATTGTCGATCTGTGAAATAGATCGAGTTCACGTCCGCCGCCGTCCGCCAATGGCGCAAACTTTCCGCCGCTACGCGCGCGCAGATCGATCTCAAATTAACGGCATTCGCGGAAACCGGGATCGGCGATGTGAAAGCGCTCAAAGGCGCCGCCGGAATGCGGTTGCGATCCGGCGACTGGCGCGTCTTGTTCACGATGAAAGCCAATACCATAACGGTTCACGCGGTCGGGCACCGCCGCGAGATTTACGACTGAGAGGACACTATGGCAAAAGCCGGTTCCGCAAAAAGCAATGTCCAGTTCATCCACACGCCCGGTGGTGACGATCTCGCCGTGCTGCCGCGCAACGAGTATGACCGGTTGGTTGCCCTTGCCGCCGAGGCACAGGAAGACGCCGCCGCGAGCCGGATCGTCCGCAATTCCGCGCGCGCCCTCAAGGAAGGCCGCGAAGTCGTGCTGCCAAAGGCCGTGGCTGATCGCCTGGCAAACGGCGAAAACGCGGTGCGGGTCATCCGCGAATGGCGCGACATGATTCAGGGCGAGCTGGCTGTGGCGGTTGGCATCAGCCAGAACTATCTGTCCGAGATCGAGACTGGCCGGCGCAAGGGACCCGCCGAATTGCAGAAGAAATTCGCCCGCGCGCTGGGCGTGCCGATCGATCTTCTGATCGATTAGGATCGTACCGCTCACGACGCCCGCCGCGTTTTGGCCGTGGCAGAGGTGGGTTCCGCTATTGTTTGAGGTGGAGGACCACCTAAATCCTGCGTGACGCTGGTATGCACCGTGCCGGGTGCCCGAATCTTGCGATAACGAGAGGCTTGCGATGATCTACGTGCTGGCCGCTTTGCTGCCGCCGCTCGGGCTGCTCCTGAACGGGCAGCCCTTTTCGGCGATCTTCAACCTGGTCCTGATGGTGTTTTGCGCGCTTTTCGGGCTGGTTTTCCACGTCCTGCTGCTGGTGCCCTCGGCGCACGCGGTGATCGCGGTCCACATGAAGCGGGAAGACCGCCGGCACCGGGAGGTGGTGGAGGCGATCCGCCGGCACGGCCAGCCGCGGGGTTATCCTCGCTAGCGCTGCGAAAACCGGGTTATCCTCGCTGAGCCTCCAAGACGGCCGGATTCGCAAAAAGCCTGTGCATGGCTGGCAAACGCTTTGATTCGGCGTCCCGCCATGCTATCGACCGCCGTCAACCCCACCGATGGGCTTCGATTCGACGGCGATGCCGGTAGCATCGCCGAAGGCGACGTTCATCCGTAAGTCATATCGCGGCGGATGGCCGCCAAAAGGAGTTGGCAATGGCGCAGGGACTTCAGGCAATCCGCGAAGCCTATACGTTCGACGATGTGCTTCTAAAACCCGGTCTCTCGGACATCCTGCCCTCCGAGGCCGATATCCGCTCCCACGTCACCCGCGCGATACCGCTCAATATCCCGATCATCGCCTCGGCGATGGACACGGTGACCGAAGCGCGCATGGCGATCGCGATGGCGCAGGCCGGCGGCGTCGGCGTCATCCATCGCAATTTCGATGTCGACGGCCAGGCCGCCCAGGTGCGGCAGGTCAAGAAGTACGAATCCGGCATGGTGGTCAATCCGTTGACCATCGGTCCCGACGCCATGCTGTCGGACGCGATGGCGCTGATGAACGACCACGGATTCTCCGGCATTCCCGTGGTGACGGGCGCGACCAAGGGTGTGCCCGGAAAACTGGTCGGCATCCTCACCAACCGCGACGTGCGCTTCGCGACCGACCCGCGCCAGAAGATTTCCGAGCTCATGACGCACGAAAATCTGGTCACGGTGCGCGAAGGCGTCAGCCAGGACGAGGCGAAGCGGATGCTGCACAAGCACCGCATCGAAAAACTGCTGGTCGTCGACGATCAATATCGCTGCGTCGGCCTGATCACCGTCAAGGACATGGAAAAGGCGGTCGCCCATCCGCTGGCCTGCAAGGACGCACAAGGCCGCTTGCGCGTGGCCGCGGCGACCACCGTCGGCGAGGGCGGCTACGAGCGTACCGAACGGCTGATCGATGCCGGCGTCGATTTGATCGTGGTCGATACCGCGCACGGCCATTCCTCGCGCGTGCTGGAGGCGGTCAATCGCATCAAGCGGCTGTCCAACGCCGTGCAGGTCATCGCCGGCAATATCGCAACCAAAGAGGGCGCGCAGGCGCTGATCGATGCGGGCGCGGATGCGATCAAGGTCGGTATCGGGCCGGGCTCGATCTGCACCACGCGCATCGTCGCCGGCGTCGGCGTGCCGCAGCTCACCGCGATCATGGATGCGGTGGAAGCCGCGAAGAAAGCCGATATCTCCGTGATCGCCGACGGCGGCATCAAATATTCCGGCGACCTTGCAAAAGCGCTCGCCGCCGGCGCCGATATCGCGATGGTCGGCTCGCTGTTGGCCGGAACCGACGAGACGCCGGGCGAAGTGTTTCTTTGGCAGGGCCGCTCCTACAAGGCCTATCGCGGCATGGGTTCGGTCGGCGCTATGGCGCGCGGCTCGGCCGACCGCTATTTCCAGCAGGACATCAAGGACACGCTGAAACTGGTGCCGGAGGGCATCGAGGGCCAGGTGCCGTACAAGGGCCCGGTCGGCAATGTCATGCATCAGCTCGCCGGCGGCCTGCGCGCTGCGATGGGCTATGTCGGGGCGCGAAACCTCGCCGAATTCCACGACAAGGCGCAGTTCGTGCGCATCACCGGCGCCGGCTTGCGCGAGAGCCACGTCCACGACGTCACCATCACGCGCGAAGCCCCGAATTATCCGGGTGGGGTCTAGTTGAATGGTCGATTGGTCGGACGAACGAATTGCCGCGCTTTCAAAACAGGATTTGAAAAACCTGCTCGCCAATGCCGAGCGGAAATCCGCCGCCGAGATCGTCGCGCGATGCAAGGCCGAGATGGAGAAGCGCGATACGTCCAGGCCGCGCAACCCATCGAAGCCGCGTACCGAGGTGAAAGAGCTCGAGCACGCCATGTCGGAGCAACTTGCCGAAATCGGCAAGGCGATGGCCGCCAAATACGATCTGTCGGAGGAGACCGCGAAAGCAAGATCCGCGGGCGTCAAGGGCTTCAAGGCCCACAAACTGCTGGATTCCAAAGGCTACGCGAAACTGGGCGGCATGCAGCGCGACGGTTCGGTAGCGGTCGACCGCTATATTTCATACCGGCGCGGCAAGGATATCGTCTCGCTCGGCGTCTTTCTCTTGAAGGACCAGCCGGTCGAGGCCCACGAGTTTCACGTGATCGCGCCGCTGACTCTGCTCGACGGCGGAAAGCCGATCGCGGAGATTCGTCCCACCGCGACCGAAGCGCAGAAGCAGACCGCGGATGGCGGGCTTGCCTTCACGGATCTGCCGAGCGCCGCTGCCGCGTTCGAAGCGGCACTCGCCAAAATCGCGGTCTGACTAGAGATCGTCATTGCGAGCGTAGCGAAGCAATCCATCTCTCCCTTGCGGAGCTATGGATTGCTTCGCTACGCTCGCAATGACGAAATAACAATAAACCGGAGGAAACAATCATGTCGCAGCAAGCCAAACGCGTCGTTCTCGCCGCTCGCCCCGTCGGCGAGCCCAAGGCTTCCGATTTCCGCCTTGAGGAATACACCGCTCCCACGCCCGGTCCGGACGAGGTGCTGTTGCGCACCATCTGGCTGTCGCTCGATCCCTATATGCGCGGACGCATGAGCGACGGGCCGTCCTATGCGGCGCCGGTGCCGATCGGCGGCGTGATGGAGGGCGGCACGGTCAGCGAGGTCGCGGCATCCAACAATCCCGGTTTTGCCAAGGGCGACATCGTGCTGTCGCGCGCCGGCTGGCAGACCCATGCCATCTCCGACGGCAAGGGGCTGGCAAAGATCGATCCGAAGATCGCGCCGATCTCGACCGCGGTCGGCGTGCTCGGCATGCCCGGCATGACCGCCTATACCGGCCTGCTCGATATCGGCAAGCCGCAGGCCGGCGAGACCGTGGTGGTCGCGGCCGCCTCCGGCGCGGTCGGCTCGGCGGTAGGACAGATCGCGCAGATCAAGGGCGCTCGCGCGGTCGGCATCGCCGGCGGCAAGGACAAATGCGACTACGTCAGACAAGAACTCGGCTTTGACGATTGCCTCGATCACCGCGACCCGCAGCTTGCGGCGAAGCTGAAAGAGGCCTGCCCGAAAGGCATCGACGTCTATTTCGAGAACGTCGGCGGCGCGGTGTTCGAGGCGGTGTTCCCGCTGCTCAACGCATTCGCGCGCGTGCCCGTTTGCGGCCTGATCGCGCACTACAACGACACCGAGGCATCAGCGCCGAAATGGGCCTCGGCGATGATGCGCAACGTGCTGACCAAGCGGCTCACCATCCGCGGCTTCATCGTCAGCGATTTTGCCGCGCGTCACGGCGACTTCCTGCGCGACATGTCGACCTGGGTGCGCGAGGGCAAGGTCAAGCACAAGGAATTCGTCACCGAAGGCCTCGACAGCGCGCCGGCCGCCTTCATGGGCCTGCTGAAGGGCGCCAATTTCGGCAAGCAGCTGGTGCGCGTTGGGCCGGACAAGGCGTAAGCGGCGCCTATCGCTTCAACAAGGACTCCAGATCGATATCGACCTGGCCGGGCGCTCTGACGTAACGCACCTCAAAGCTGTCGGGCGCAAAGCGGTATTCCACCAACCCGGTTTGCTTGATGCCGATCAGTTCCTGCTTCGCATCTGAGATGACAAAACCGGCGGACGGCGCCCAGACATGGCGGACATGGCGAAAAGTGAAATCGCGGCGCTGATGGACGTGGCCCGAGGCGACCAGCCGCAGATCGACCTTGCCGAGCATATTGATCAGCCGCCGGCGCGCGGGCTCGGGAACGTAGCGTATCGCCGACTCGGCAAGTTCGGGATCGCCGGGCGTGTTGAGAAAAAGCGGCTTGTGCACGAACAGCGCCACCGGCTTGCCGTTGACGTGCGCGAGCCGCGAGGCCAGCCAGTCGAACTGCTCGGCCTCGCTATCGAGCCCGGTGTTCATGACCAGCGAATTGAGCCCGATGAAGCACCAGCCGGCCTCCTCGAAGCGCCAGCGGTCCTCGCCGATGACCGAACGAAAGGCCTGCAGGCGTTGTTCCGTCGTCGGGTGGGTGGGAACAGGCCCCACCGCCGTCGGGTTGTCGCCGATGTCGTGATTGCCCGGCAAATGGCGGCACGGCACGGGCAGTGCTGCGTGCAACGTCCTGGCGAATTCGAGATCGTCGGGATGGGTCGGGGCGTCGAACGCGAGATCGCCTGAATTGACGACGAGATCGGGCCGCGTCGCGTTGATATGTTCGCTGACGCGGTGAAAGTTTTCGGTCAGGGTTGTCAGGCGGCGGGCGAGATGGGTGTCGGAAATCTGGGTCAGGCGGAATTCGGGCATGCATTATTCCTTCCGGTGCCGATTATATATTTGTCGGCGACGGATTGATGAAATTCCAGCCGTCATTGCCGGCGCGATCGGAATTGCAGTGAAGGTTGTTTGAAGGGTTGTTTGAAAAATTGTTCGAATCGAGAAGCCGCAGCCGGCGCGTCGACGTTCAGAGCACGCGATAGCGGATCGCAAAGGCGTCGTTGGCCGCGGCCGGCCCGGTCACGGAATCGCCGGGCAATTCGGCGATATGGGCCGCGCCGGCCAGGATCGGGGAGGTGAAGTTCATCGCGCAATCTCGTGGGGTCGCGTCAAAGCTGAAATCACTGGAACTCACCGGAGCGCGGGTTGTGGTTCAAGCCGGCCGGACCGGGTTCATTGTCAGGGGGATGCGCGGCCGCTATTGCTTAAACCTCGCGCTTCACCTTGGGGGAGATTCTCATGTCGGTTCAAATGGTTTTGCTGCCGGTCTTCGTGCTGGTCGGGCTCACCTTCGCCCTGCTGCTCTGGATGGCGTCGGCGCGCTCCCGCGCGATCACGGGCCGGGAAATCAGCCTCAAGGACATTGCGCTCGGGCAGCCGAACTGGCCGGAACGCGCCACCCAGATCGCCAATTGCTTCAGGAACCAGTTCGAGGTTCCGCTGCTGTTTTATGCCCTTATCGCGCTGGCGCTGCCGCTGCGCCACGCCGATCTCTTCATCGTGCTGATGTCGTGGGTATTCGTGGTGACGCGCTTTGCCCATGCCGGCATTTTCGTGACCTCGAACGATGTCCGCACACGCTCGCTCGCCTGGTTCGCCGGCGTGCTGGTGCTGCTCGCGATGTGGATCTATTTCGCGCTGAAGATTTTGCTGTTGATCTAAAGCGCGCACGAACATGATCCGGAAAAGTGGGTATCGGTTTTCCGAAGAGATCATGCTCAGACAGAAGTCCAACCGAAAGCCCTAGATGACTCCAGCTGCCCGGCTGTCCGCAGCCATTGAACTGATCGAAACCATCGACGCCCAGCGCGTTCCCGCGGCGAAAGCGCTGAAGGAATGGGGCACCGCGCACCGCTATGCCGGCTCCGGCGACCGCGCCGCGATCTCCGGCCTGCTCTGGGACGTGCTGCGCCGGCGCGCCTCGAGCGCGTGGCTGATGGACGCCGACACGCCGCGCGCCCGTGCGCTCGGCATGCTCAAGCTCGAGCGCGGCATGGACGTCGATGCCATCGCCGCGCTCTGCGACGGCGGACGTTTTGCGCCGGAGCCGTTGAGCGAGGCCGAGCGCGCGGCGCTGACCTCGCGATCGCTGAAGGGCGCGCCGGCCCACATCGCCGGCGATTATCCGGAATGGCTCGATCCCTATCTCGCGCAGGTGTTCGGCGACGATCGCGTCGCCGAGGCGACCGCGATGGCGAGCCGGGCGCCGCTCGATCTGCGCGTCAACACGCTGAAGGCTACGCGCGAAAAACTGCTGCCGCGGCTCAAGCATCTCGGCGCCCGGGAAACGCCGTGGTCGCCGATCGGCTTGCGCATCGAACTCGGCGCCGACGCGCGCAATCCCGGCGTCCATGCCGAGGAGGATTTCATCAAGGGCGCCATCGAGGTGCAGGACGAGGGCTCGCAGCTCGCAGCATTATTGTCGGCGGCAAAGCCCGGCGAGCAGGTGATCGATCTCTGCGCCGGCGCCGGCGGCAAGACGCTGGCATTGGCGGCGATGATGCAGGGCAAGGGCCGCCTGATCGCGACCGACCTCGACAAGCGGCAGCTGGCGCCGATCTATGAACGGCTGTCGCGCGCCGGCGTCCACAACGCCGATGTCCGCACGCCGAAGGGGCCGAACGACACGCTCGTTGATATCCATGCTTCCGCCGACCTGGTGCTGATCGACGCGCCCTGCACGGGGACGGGGACATGGCGGCGCAACCCCGACGCCAAATGGCGAATGCGCCCGGGCGCACTGGAAGTGCGGCTGAAGGACCAAATCGAAGTGCTCGATCGCGCCGCCCCGCTGGTCAAGCCGGGCGGGCGGGTCGCCTACATCACCTGTTCGGTACTGCCGCCGGAAAACGGCGACCAGATCCGGGCATTTCTCGCGCGCCACCCGGAATTTTCGGTGGTGCCGCCGGAGCAGACCGCGGCAGTGCTGTGGGACAAGGCGGAAGATTTTGCCAAGGCGGCGCTGCAGTCGCTGGAAGGCTGGCTGATGACCCCGCGCCGCACCGGGACGGATGGGTTTTTTGTCTCGGTGCTGAAGAAGGCGTGAAGTCGTAGGGTGGGCAAAGGCGCTCTTGCGCCGTGCCCACCATCTATCGACCGCGTGACTCTTATGGTGGGCACTGCGCTTTGCCCACACTACGACTCCATCAACGTCATTGCGAGGAGCAAAGCGACGAAGCACTTTTTGCCGCGAGATGGATTGCTTCGCTGCGCTCGCAATGACGTGGTGAGAGCGTGGGTCTGCCCATCAATCCACGATAAAAATCTTCGCGCCGGTTTTGGTCGACGAGCGATGCGCGGCATCTTCGAGGTCCGAGACCTGGTAGCTCATGCCCGGCAACAGCTTGAACGTCCGGCCGTCACGCAATTCGGTGTGTGCGGGACGTCCTGCGTTGTCGGTGTCGAAGAAGGCGTCCTCTTGAGAATCCGACTCCATCAACGTCATTGCGAGGAGCAACGCGACGAAGCAATCCATTCTTTCGTTACGCTGCGAGATGGATTGCTTCGCTGCGCTCGCAATGACGGGGATGGACCAATGCGCCCGTCAATCCACGTTGAAAATCTTCGCGCCGGTCGTGGTCGACGAGCGATGCGCGGCGTCGCCGAGGTCCGAGACCTGGTAGCTCATGCCCGGCAACAGCTTGAACGTCCGGCCGTCGCGCAACTCGGTGTCAAGCCTTCGACGACGTACAGCACGTGGCTGCGGTCGCACCAGTGATCGGCCAGATAGCCCGGCTTGAGAATCCGACTCCATCAACGTCATTGCGAGGAGCAACGCGGCGAAGCAATCCATTCTTTCTTCTTGCCGGAAGATGGATTGCTTCGCTGCGCTCGCAATGACGTCAAAGTTAGGTCAATGATACTGACCTAAATACGTCATGTCCATGCCCGCAGAAGCATGTGGGCCAGTGCTTTGCCGCGGTTGCGAGCCAGCCCCCCGTCGCGTATCTGCTTGCCATGACAGCAGCCACGCCCGCCCGCGAGTCGACGCCAACAGTGGCCTCGGCGCATGACAAGATTCTGATCGTCGATTTCGGCAGTCAGGTGACGCAACTGATCGCGCGCCGGGTGCGCGAGGAGGGCGTCTATTCCGAGATCGTGCCGTTCCAGAAGGCCGAAGCGGCCTTCAAGGAGATGAAGCCGAAAGCGGTGATCCTCTCCGGCGGGCCTGAGTCGGTGCATGAGGCGGGCTCGCCGCGTGCGCCGCAGGCAATCTTCGATTCCGGCGTTCCCGTGCTCGGCATCTGCTACGGCCAGATGACCATGGCCGCCCAGCTCGGCGGCGAGGTCGAGGGCGGCCACCACCGCGAATTCGGCCGCGCCGACGTCGAGGTCAAGGCCCAGAGCAAGCTGTTCGAATCCGCCTGGGGCATGGGCGAACGCCATCAGGTATGGATGAGCCATGGCGACCGCATCACCAAGATGCCGCCCGGCTTTACGGTGGCCGGCGTGTCGCCGAACGCGCCGTTCGCGGTGATCCAGGACGAGAAGCGCCGCTACTACGGCCTGATGTTCCACCCCGAAGTGGTGCACACGCCCGACGGCGCCAAACTGCTGCGCAATTTCGTCCGCAAGGTCGCCGGCCTCACCGGCGACTGGACCATGCGCGCCTTCCGCGAGGAAGCGATCGAAAAGATCCGTAGCCAGGTCGGCAAGGGCAGGGTGATCTGCGGCCTCTCCGGCGGCGTCGACTCCGCCGTCGCCGCGGTGCTGATCCACGAGGCGATCGGCGACCAGCTCACCTGCGTGTTCGTCGACCACGGCATGCTGCGGCTGGATGAGGCCAAGACCGTCGTCGACCTGTTCCGGCACCACTACAACATCCCGCTGGTCCACGTTGATGCGTCGAAGCAATTTTTGGGCGAACTCGAAGGCGTCACCGACCCCGAAGTGAAGCGCAAGACCATCGGCCGCCTGTTCATCGACGTGTTCGATGTCGAAGCCAAAAAGATCGGCGGCGCCGACTTTCTTGCGCAGGGCACGCTCTACCCCGACGTGATCGAGAGCGTCTCGTTTACCGGCGGCCCGTCGGTGACCATCAAGTCGCACCACAATGTCGGCGGGCTTCCGGCGCGCATGAACATGAAGCTGGTCGAGCCCTTGCGCGAATTGTTCAAGGACGAGGTCCGCGTGCTGGGGCGCGAACTCGGTCTCCCCGAAATCTTCGTCGGCCGTCATCCATTCCCCGGCCCGGGCCTCGCGATCCGCTGCCCCGGCGAGATCACAAAAGAAAAGCTCGACATCCTGCGCAAGGCCGACGCCGTCTATATCGACCAGATCCGCAAGGTCGGCCTCTACGACACCATCTGGCAGGCCTTTGCCGTGCTGCTGCCGGTGAAGACCGTCGGCGTGATGGGCGACGGCCGCACCTATGATTTCGTCGTGGGCTTACGCGCGGTGACGTCGACCGACGGCATGACCGCGGATTTCTATCCGTTCGACATGAAGTTTTTGGGCGAGACCGCGACGCGGATCATCAACGAGGTCAAGGGGGTTAACCGGGTGGTGTATGACGTGACGAGCAAGCCGCCGGGGACGATTGAGTGGGAGTAGGGGGCGAAGTCGCCTGCGCGAATTAAGCGCCCAGAGTTTTATTTTCTGGAGAGTTGTCGCAAGGACTAAATAGATTTCGGGAAAGGCCGTACTGAAAAGCTATGGGATTTGGGGTATTCATTCATCGCTCAGACTCGATCTACGACGACAGTCCAGCTGAACAATATCAATTTCCCAGCCAGTATCTGCGTCGCGTTGAGGCCTGTGTCGGGGATTGGATAATCTATTATGAGCCGCGCAAGATCGCGGAGACGCGAGGCTACTTTGCAATTGCAAAGGTTCGTGAAGTCATTTCCGATCCTGGCGCTCCCGGAATGTATCTCGCTTTGATTGAGCCCGGAAGCTATCTCGATTTTGCTAATCCGGTCCCTTTCAACGGAGCCACAGGACCAATAGAGCAAGGGGTTCTCAATGACCAAGGACGGATTTCCGGACGCGCTCAATCGGCGGTCCGCCCAATCTCTCCCAGCGATTTTAAGAGAATAGTCGATCTCGGCTTTGAGGAAAGGGTGCCTCTGTTGCCCCGGCTCGACGACGCCCTGTCATCGGCTGGTTTTGACGAGGAGCAGACGCCTTTTGAATTTGACCAGCAGCGTGACCGTACTAGCGTCACCGTATCGAGGATTTTACGCGATAGAGTCTTCCGTCGTGTTGTGCTGCGCGCGTATGATGAGCGCTGCGCCATCACAGGCCTAAAGTTCATCAATGGGCGAGGGCGGGCCGAAGTCGCTGCGGCGCACATCCGTTCGGTCGAAGCGAGCGGGCCAGATATTATCAGCAACGGGATTGCCCTTTCAGGCACGGCGCATTGGATGTTTGATCGTGGCCTTATTAGCTTGGCTGACGACTTGGAGATATTGATCTCTCGACAGACGAACGATCCGCAAGGAGTGCGGTCGATAATTAATAAATCCGGCCGCGCGCTTGCGCCGCGGCGTCTGTCGGATCGTCCACATCCGCATTTCCTGAGATGGCATCGCGAGCATTGTTTCAAGCAATGAGATACGGAGTCTGGTGTCGAAGCGCTCAGCCGGCGGGGCGGCATGTCGCGATCGACGTCCGCTCTGAGGTTCCAGGACCTATTTCAACGGCAGGGACGCGCGTGTCTGCTTCAGGATTTCCTTCGACAGCCGCTCGTCGTCGACGAGACGCGCCAGCACCATGGCGCCGACCATGGCTGACCAGGCGGCGATTCCTGCGCGCCGTTTCTCTTTGGGTGTGTCGCCATCCGCCTCAACGCTGAGGTGATCGATCCGGCTGCGGACGGCCTCCGTCATTCTGTGCCGGAGATCGGCCGAGCCACGCGCGGCTTCCGTTCCCAGGCTTGAAAACAGACAGGAGGTGCCCCGGTTGTCGCGGTGCCTGACGCTGAGATAGCCGTCGGCATAATCCGCCGCCGGGCGGCGCGGACGGGTTTTATCGGGAGCCTGGGGCAGGGCTTGCCCAACCGCTTCCGCGATGAGCGCTTCCTTGGACTGAAAGTGCCCATAAAAAGCGCCGTGCGTCAGGCCGGCTTCCTTCATCACTTCCGCCACGGTGACGTCGTCGAAGCCGCGCAGCCGGAACAGCCGCGCGGCGGCGTCCAAAATCCGTGTCCGGTGCTCTGCAACCTGCTCCCTGCTCACTTTCACGTGCGCGCCTCCAAACCGTTTTACTTTATACATGACGTATATCATGAATATGATCATGATGACTATCATTAATGGGAGCGGTGTTATGGGCAGCCAACTGTCAGCTGTGCGTCAGTCAGAACGATGTACGTCAAGGCTTTCGACCGCGACCGCGGTTCTCGCCGTCGTCATGATGGCCGTGCTCGGCGCCAATGCCTCCGCCGCCACGGACGAAACCGAGGCGCGCGCGTTCTTCGCCAAATTCGTTGCCGCGCAAAATGCGCATGACGCGAACGAGGTAAAGGCGATGCTGTGGAATTCGCCGGGCATGCTGTGGTACGGCCGAGGCGTCGAAACCAGAGGGCGCGAAGCCGTAGCCGATCGCTTCAGGGAATATTACCAAGGCACGTGGCATCTCGAACCCGACATGTCGCAATTTCATGCCACCGTGATCTCGAACGACGTGATGCAGATTCTCGTCCCCATCGTTTTCACGCGAGGCTTGCCGGGCCAGCCGTCGCAGGACAACAAGTTTCTGATCAGCCAGACATTCGTTCATGACGCAAATGGCTGGCACGTCGCTTCGATCATGCCGATTGCCAACACGCAATTGAAATAGCCGTGGGGGCGTGCACGACCGGAAGGAGTATCATTTGCTACTCATCGCGGTGATCCCGGCGCGGTGTGCATTGTCTCCAGCAGGTCTCTCACTTGGTCGCCCGGCAACGCGGCCATTCATGCCGCATGCGTGGTTACGCGTTTGATAGCCCGGCTGCCCGACGGGCAAATCACTTGCCGATCATCAAAATCCCTTTGTCTACCCCCTTTTTCAAAAATATTTCGCTTCACCCCGACGGGCAAATCAAGGGCATAACTCCGCGCGTCTCACCCAAGAGAGGGGCGGGTCGCGATCGTCACGAACGTTGCGGTGGGATGCGGTGGACGTGTGAGTTGCGCAAGACGAACGCAGCTGACGCGTACGGCGAAGTCGTGTGGTCCTGACGCCGCGGTGCTGGTGTCAAGCTTTGCGGAAGTATCCGCGAGGCGACGGTGGCAAGAAAGCCGTTCACCGGGGAGAGCACGAAGTAAGCCGTAAAACCATCGCGCAGGGAAGGCCGGATGCTCTCCGCTGAACCTGTTTGCTCGTGTGCGCATTCTTGATGCACATATGCACGCGAGACCGCGGGTGCAGCGCGCACCCGGCTTTCCCTGCGCCCTCTACGTGGTGAGAGGGTGAAAAGTTGCGCAAGCCTCGGGCATCTCATGCCGCGAGAATGCGGACGCACATCCTCCAGCCGTCATCGTCCGGCTTGACCGGGCGATCCAGTACGCCGCGGCCTCTCGGGTCAAGCACCGGCGTCTCTGGAATACTGGATCGTCCGCCGGAGCCTGTCATCGGGCGGCCATTCGGCCGACCCGTTGGCGGACGATGACAACGGAGAGGCTGTTTGAAATTCGAATCGGAAACGGTTGCGCGATCGATGCATTGCGTCGACTGGAATGGCCTGGTCGCTGTCTTCAATTTATTCCGGTCCGCGCCTCCCCACGTCAGCGCATTTTCGTCCCGCGTGTTCGCTTGTCATCGATGTGACTTCGGGTTTTGCTGGCAGCGCCCGAGCGGCTCTTCACGTGATCGATGAAGGCTCGCAGTTTCGGCGTCATTTGATGGCGGCTGGGATAGTAGAGAAACACACCCGGCGCCATCGGCGCGAACGGCTCCAGCACCTGCACGAGTTTTCCTGCTTTGACCGCGCCGGCAGCGATCGGCTCGGGCACCTGCGCAAGGCCCAATCCTTCGACGGCCGCGCCAAGCATTGTTGGCATGTCGTTGGCGATCAAAGGTCCGGAAACGACGACTTCGACGGCCTCGTTGCCGTTGACAAAGGACCAGGGCGCAATCGACCCGTTCGAGCGGCGCATGCGCAGGCAGGCGTGGCGGCGCAGATCGTCGATGCGTTCCGGCCGCCCCCGCCGCCGCAGATAGTCGGGGCTACCGACCACGGTCAGCGGGTGCGACGGCGTCAGACGCACCGCGATCATATCGGCCTCGATGAACTGGCCTTGCCGGATGCCGGCG
>Ga0210410_10001969_pt1 | contig 18685 bp, 16 predicted proteins | sample IncBWC4MmetaG_FD_161058 | JGI IMG/M metagenome (GOLD analysis project Ga0210410, IMG submission 161058) | Forest soil microbial communities from Barre Woods Harvard Forest LTER site, Petersham, Massachusetts, United States - Inc-BW-C-4-M | ecosystem: Environmental > Terrestrial > Soil >... | reverse complement strand
AAGTGGGGCGACTGGTGATTGCCGGGCCGGAAGGCGAGTCAGGCTATGTGACGAAATTGCGCGAGCTGGCGCGAGGAAAGCGCATTGAAGATCGCACAACTTTCACCGGGCCCTTATACGCCGAGCAGAAAAAATCCGCGTTGGTGGACGGCGACATTTTCGTGCTGCCATCGCGTTATGAGAATTTCGCGAACGGAGTTGCCGAAGCGATTGCCTGCGGAATGCCGGTGATTATCAGCGATCACTGCGGAATTCAGGAATTTGTGGCCGGGCATGTGGGGCTGGTGATACCTCTGGAAAAATCCGCACTGGTGGAGGCGCTGCGCCAATTAATTTCTGACCAGGCGCTTTACGAAAAATTCCGTGTCGCGTGCCCAGAAGTAGCCGCGGAGTTGAGTTGGACGCGGCTTCTCGGTACGCAGGAAGAAATATACGCGCGCTTGCGCAAGGATGGACATGAGCCTCGTTAAGGAAGCGACGTTCTACGACGACCATCCGTTCGACTGGTTTGAAAGTTATCAGGGCGAAGACCGGCGCAAAGTTATTTCGTCACTGCTGTTGGAAGTGATAGACGCACTTCCCGGCGGCGCGCTGGTGTTGGACGTGGGATGCGGCCCGGGGCGGGTGCTTTCGTATCTGGGATTTCGCGGGGTTAAATGCATTGGACTCGATCGCAGCGCAAATTCAATTTCCATTATTGTTTCGCGCTACAAATTGCCCGGCGCGGTTGCCGATAATCTCCGGCTTCCGATTTGCAGCGCCGCCGCGGACGTGGTGATTACCGATGGCGTGCTGCACCACACGGATGATCCGCCGCGCGCGTTTTCGGAAGACTGCCGCATCGTGAAACCGGGCGGGCAGCTTTATCTTGCGGTGTACCGGCCCGGCGGCCGCTACGAATTTCTCTACAAATATCCGGGACGGATTATCCGAGCGTTGGTGAGAAATTCCGCGACGCGTTGGATAGCGCACGGAACGGCTTTACCACTTTACTACTTAGCGCATTCCTGGAAATCCGGCGGCAAAATTACTTGGCGTGGCGCGCGTAACTTATTCTATGATTACTTTGCTTCGCCGACGGTTGCATTTTTATCCCGAGACACAGTCGAGGGGTGGGGCACTGAGCACGGTATGAAATTATTGCGCTACGAAGGAAACCCCACACAAAACGTGCACTGTTTTTTGTTTCAGAAGTTGTAACAAGCAGCGCAATCGAGTTCTGCGCTTTGAGAAAGGCCAGAGGCGAGGGAACAACTGAATTGTTTACAGGAAGTAAGGTTTTGCGACGGTCGGGGATCGCGAAACACATACATTCCGAGCGGCGATTAGCCGCTGAGTTGGAGTTCATAAATGAAGCGTCACCCCGTCTACCGCATCGTTTGGATTACCACGAATTGTTTTCTGGCGATTGCCGTCGCCGCCTTTATTGCCTCTGCAGTTTGGGAATACTCCACGCGGCAATATTTGAAGGGTTTTTCGGACGCCGTTGTCCCGCATGACGTTGCTCCTCAACAAAAGGTGGAATCCATTCTGATGTGGATGGCGCACGGGCCGGCGCGGGAAGGTTTGCAGGACCCCGATGAGATTCTCGCGCGCGATCCGCGAAATACTTTGAATTACGAAAAACTGCTGGACGTTTGCGGCGGAGCCACGAACGCGTTTCTGAATTTGTCGGTGAGCAGCGGACTTCGCGCGCGGCGAGTCCTGCTTCTGGATTCACATCGCATGACAACACATGTGGCGGCCGAAGTGTTGTTGGATGGCCGCTGGATCGTGGTGGACCCGGCCTTTCGCGTGATCATGCGCGACGATTCGGGACGAATGCTGACACGAGATGACCTGGAAAATCGGGAATCATTTCGACAGGCCACCAGCACGTTGCGGGGATATCTGCCGGTCTATAATTATTCAGTCACAGCTCACGTCCGCGTACCCCGCATCCCGATCATCGGTAACTTTCTGCGCAGCGGGCTCGACTGGGCGTGGCCACACTGGCAGGAGTTTCTCGATTGGACTTTGATTCTGGAGCGCGATTCACTTGCGGCGTTTTTCTGTTCCTTCATTGCGTTGGTTTTCCTAATGTTCACGCGCCTGATTCTAGGGCATTATGGTGAGAAGAAACTGGGCGTGTCACACGTGCGCCTGCGCAGACAAGTCTGGCAGGCGGGTGTGATGCTCATGGGGAATCAACGAATATAGATGTGCGGTATTTGCGGCATCGTGGGAATGGAAAGTGCGGAGGAATCTGGGCGCGCAGTTCACCGGATGACCGCCGCGCTGGTGCATCGCGGGCCTGACGAAGATGGATTTTTGATTGCGCCGCAAGCGGCACCGCGCGTCGCGCTGGCCATGCGGCGGCTGAGCATCATCGACCTACCGGGGGGGACCCAACCAATATTCAATGAAACGGGGGACATCGCCATTTTTCAGAATGGCGAAATTTATAATTTTCGCGCGCTGCGCGCGGAACTGGAATCTTTAGGCCACGTTTTCCGTACGAAATCCGATACCGAAACAATTGTGCACGGATATGAGCAGTGGGGCGACGCCTGCGTGGAACATTTGCGCGGCATGTTCGCGTTTGCATTGCTGGATATGCGCGCGAGCAATGCCAGTGGGCCCAAAGTGCTTTTGGCGCGGGATCGGCTGGGGATTAAGCCGCTTTATTATTCGCTGCGAAATGGCGCGTTAGTTTTTGCTTCTGAAGTGCGCGCGTTGCTTGCCAGCGGATGTGTGCCGCGGCAGATTTCCGCGGGAGCACTGGATTCATATTTATTATTTGGATCGGTTTGCGAGCCGATGACGTTGGTTGACGGAGTATTTTCGCTGCCGCCCGGTCATCGGATGAAAGTTTCTGCATCTGTGAGCGTGACGCGTGCTGTTGCCGAACCGTACTGGACATTTGGCGAGGCGGCTTCGCGGAAATTAAGCGACGCGCCGGCCTCTCTCGAGGATGCGGCGGTGCGATTGCGTCCGGTATTGACTGAAGTTGTCGCTGACCATTTGATTGCCGACGTGCCGCTGGGAATTTTTCTGAGCAGCGGATTGGATTCCACTGCGATCGTGGCGCTGGCCAGCGCGGCGCAGTCGGGTCTGCACACGTTCACCGTAATTTTTCCCGAGCAGGAATTCAGCGAAGCTGAGCCGGCGCGCGCGACCGCGAAAAGATTCGGGACGCATCATGAGGAATTGCTTTTGGATGGCGCGGAAATGCTGGCGCATCTGGATGACGCGGTGGACGCGCTGGATCAGCCCAGCATGGACGGCATCAACACGTATTTTGTTTCGTGGGCGGCGAGGCGCGCTGGATTGAAGGTTGCGCTTTCCGGCCTGGGCGGCGACGAAATTTTCGGCGGGTATTCCACGTTTACGTCGGGGCCGCGCGCAGTTCGTGTGGCGGCACTGGGAAAGAAATTTTCGCGCGGAGTGCGCAAGGCAACTGCGTCGGCTGTAGGGCGCGCCGGCGGAGGACGCGGCGACGGCGGGAGAAAACTTGCGGCGTTGTGGAGGAATTCAGAAGCGCTTCCGCATCCTTACTATTTTACGCGGACGCTTTACACGCCGGATCACGTTGCGGCGTTGCGCGGAACGGACGTGCTTTCCGGCGACGATGGTCCGTGGCGGAATTGGATGGCGGAATCGGCACGAGAGGCTTCGGCGCTGGATTCGTTCAACGCGATTTCCTGTTTGGAAGCGCGATCCTATATGGTGAACACTTTATTGCGCGATACGGATTCGGTGAGCATGGCGCATTCGCTGGAAGTACGCGTGCCGCTGCTGGATCATGTGCTGGTGGAATTTGTTTCAAGGCTTCCGGCAGTAGTGAAAACTAAGCGCGGAGTGAACAAAGCGTTGCTGGTGGAATCGTTGAAGGGGTTGTTGCCTTCGGAAACTGTGAGTCTGCGCAAACGAACGTTTACATTTCCGTGGGAGCGGTGGCTGCGTGGTTCGCTGGCGGCACGTATCAGTGCGGGACTTAGCGATCCGGCTCCGGCGCTCGCGGCGCATTTGAATTCGGACGCTGTGCGCGCGGTCTGGCTGGCGTTTGAAGCGTCAAAAACAAATTGGTCGCGGCCGTGGAGTCTGTATGTGCTGAATCAGTGGTGCCGGAAGCATTTGGAAGCGCGGCCGGGCGAAGAAAAACTGGTGGCAAAGGCCGGCACAGCAATGGGTTCCAGATGAAACGCGTTTGACACACGATTGCCTGAAAAAATCAAAGACAGTATAGAATCGGTGCAATGAATATTCTGGGGATAAACTCGTTTCACGGAAATGCTTCCGCCGCAATCGTGTGCGACGGGCAACTGGTTGCTGCGGTGGAAGAGGAACGCTTCAATCGCGTGAAATATGCCGCGGGATTTCCCGTGGCCGCGATTCGATATTGTCTGGAAACCGCCGGACTGAAGATGACGGAAGTGGATCATGTGGCCATTCCGCGAAATCCCTGGGCGCGCATCGGAACAAAACTTTTGTACGCGATGCGTATGCCGAGTTTTGCGCGTGAGCGCATGAAAGTGCTCTCGCAATTCGCGGGAATTCCGGAATTGTTGGGCACCGCATTTGAAGTGGATCCGAAGACGCTTCGTGCAACATTCCATCGCGTGGAACATCATCAGGCGCATCTGGCCAGCACATTTTTTGTTTCGCCGTTTGAAAATGCCGCGGCGCTTTCCGCGGACGGCCTGGGCGATTTCGCCAGCACCATGTGGGCCAGTGGAGAAGGCGCGAAGCTGAACGTACTTGGCTCCATCGCATTTCCGCATTCGCTGGGGATGTATTACACCGCGCTTACCCAGTACATGGGTTTTTGGAAATTCGGCGATGAATACAAAGTGATGGGGCTGGCCGCGTACGGCGAGCCGGAATTTCTGGAAGAATTCCGCCACATCGTGCAGACCAATGGCGGTGATGGATTTAAGCTGGGATTGGATTATTTCACGCATCACCGCACCGGACCGGAAATGAGCTGGCGTGACGCCGACAAAACTCCGGTACTGGGTCGCATGTTTTCGGAATACTTGGAAAAGCGATTGGGACCGACGCGTCCCGCGGAAGAGCCGCTCTCGCAGCGCCATCACAATCTTGCGGCCACCATGCAGGCGCGCCTGGAAGAAGTTTATTTTGAAATGTTGCGCAAATTGCAAAAGCGCACAGGACAGAAATCAATTTGTCTGGCGGGCGGCGTGGCATTCAACTGCGTGGCCAACGGGAAAATTTTCGAGGAAACGCCGTTTGAAAAAGTTTACGTGCAGCCCGCCGCGGGCGATGCCGGGCTGGCGGTAGGCGCGGCGTACTACGTGCATCACCAGATTTTGAATCAGCCGCGCAAATTTGTGATGGAGCACGCTTACTGGGGGCCGGAATTCTCAGAAGCGCAAATTCGTTCTGCAATTGAAGGCAGCGGGTTGACGGGCTCGGGTTATCAGGTGCGCGCGCTTTCCGAAGAAGACACCGCAAAAGAAACTGCGAAACGAATTTCCGAAGGGAAAATTGTGGGTTGGTTTCAAGGACGCGCGGAATGGGGTCCGCGTGCGCTGGGAAACCGCAGTATTGTGGTGGACCCGCGCCGAGCTGAAATGAAAGATATTTTGAATGAGCGCATCAAGCACCGCGAAATGTTTCGTCCTTTCGCGCCTTCGATTCTGGAGGAAGCAACCGGCGAATATTTTATGCGTAGCGATCCTTCGCCGTTCATGACCTTTGCCTATTCGGTGCGGCCGGGAAAGCGTGATCAAATTCCCGCGCCGACGCACGTGGATGGCACTGGGCGGCTGCAAACAGTCGGTCGCGCTGCAAACCCGCGCTACTGGCGGTTGATTCGCGAGTTCGGAAATCTTACTGGCGTGCCGGTGGTGTTGAATACTTCGTTTAACGATAACGAACCGATTGTTTGCAAACCGGAAGAAGCGATTAATTGTTTCCAGCGTACGCGGATGGATGTGCTTGTTCTGGGAAATACGATTATTGAGAAAAGTGCGTCGAGCGATTCCTCACTTGCTTCTAAAACTTAGCGTATAGTACTTCCGCAGATACGGTAACCACCTCGCGAGGGAATTAATTTAAATGAAGATACTGGCGGCGGCGTTCGCCTACAACGAAGGCGATAAGATACGCCGCACCGTCGCGCGTCATCCCGAAAATCGCAATTACGATTTGATGGTGATGGACGACGGCTCGACGGATGGCGCGGTGAAGGCATTGGAGTCCGATCGCGTGCTGGTTCTGCGCAACGAGAAGAATAAGGGCATCGGCTTCGCCATGAAGCAAGTGTTTCAGTACGCGATCGATCACAATTACGACGTGCTGGTGATTCAAGCAGGGAATGACAAGGATGATGCTCTGGAAATTCCACGTTTGTTGGAGCCGATTTTTTCGGACCAAGCGGACATTGTGCAGGGTTCGCGATTTCTGCCCGGCGGAGGATACGGAAATACGCCGTCGTACAGAATTGTCGCCACGAAATATGTGCACCCACTGATGTTTTCGCTGGTTGTGGGAAAGCGTCTGACGGAAACGACAAATGGTTTTCGCGCAATTCGCACCACAATTTTGCGTGATCCGCGGATCGAATGGCGCCAGGCCTGGCTCGATAAATATGAGCTGGAAGTTTTTCTTTTGTACAAAGCGATTCGATTGGGATACCGGCACATGGAAGTGCCGGTGACAAAAGTTTATCCGCCACACCAGCAGGGATACACTAAAATGCGTCCCATCACCGGATGGTGGAGCATTCTCCGCCCAATTGTTCTTTTGGGTTTGCACATAAAGAAATAAGATGCGCTAAAGATTTTCAAGCGCCGCGAGGAAGTGGGAGCTGGAATTGCGCGCGCAGAAAGGAATTCGATGACCGGCATCGCGATAATCGGTTGCGGACAGTGGGGTCCGAATCACATCCGGAATTTCCAGCTGCAGCCAGGCGCGAAAGTGATCTCCGCTGTTGACGCAGATCCGGCGCGGCTGGATCGCGTGCGTTCTCTTTTTCCTGGCGTTGAATGCCACCAGGAGTTCTCCAAGACGCTCAGCGACGATCGTGTGCACGCAATCGTGCTGGCCACGCCGCTCAGCACGCATTATCCGCTGGTGCGGGATGCGTTGAATGCCGGCAAGCATGTGCTCTGCGAAAAACCGCTGTGCGAGACTACTCCGCAAGCCCGTGAACTTGTGGATCTGGCGAAGAAACAGAATCTGATCCTGATGACCGGCCATGTTTTTCTTTTCAATCCGGGAATTATTAAAGTGAAGGAGTTGGTGGATAAAGGCGACGCGGGCCGATTGTATTATCTTTCGGCGGTGCGCACGAATCTGGGCCCGATTCGTCAAGATTGCAACGCCGCTTTCGATCTGGCCACGCACGACGTTTCCATTTTTAATTGGATCATGGGTTCGGAGCCTACCGAAGTTTCCGCAACGGGAGCTTCTTTCCTGCGACCCGGGGTGGAAGATGTCGTATCGATCTCATTGAAATATCCCAACGAAGTTTTCGCCATGATTGAAGCGAGCTGGTTGAATCCCAAGAAAGTTCGCCAGATAACGGTGGTCGGCAGCCAACAAATGATTACCTGGGACGATTTGCAGCTCGGCGCTCCCGTGACGTGCTACGACAAACACGCGGACATCAGCAAGGATTACAACGATTACGGCGAATTTCTGCGCGTTTCCACCTGGGAAGGCGACGTGCACTTGCCGCGAGTGACCGCGGAAGAGCCGCTGAAGTTGCAAGGCCGATATTTTCTGGACGCGATTGCGCGTGGCTCAATAGAAACTTCCGGCGGAGAATTTTCGCTGGGAGTAGTCCGCGTGCTGCAAGCAATTGCTGGTTCGCTGAAAATGAATGGCCGTCCGGTGGAGCTGACGCGATGAATGTTATGAACAACGACGTGATGATTCATCCGAAGGCGCTGGTGGAAACGGATGACATTGGCGAAGGCACGCGCGTTTGGGCGTTTGCGCACGTGATGGCCGGCGCGAAGATCGGAAAGCATTGCAATATTGGCGATCATTCTTTTGTGGAAACCGGCGCGGTAATTGGTGATCAGTGCACAATTAAGAATGGCACGATGATTTGGGAAGGCGTCACGCTGGGCGAAGGTGTGTTCGTCGGGCCGAACGTGCTTTTCACGAACGATTTGATTCCACGGTCACCGCGCTTGCCCGACGCACGCACGCGCTACGCGGAAAAGAAAAACTGGCTGGTGCCAACAAAAATTGAGCGCGGCGTGGCCATCGGCGCGGGCGCGGTGATTCTTGCCGGAATCACCATCGGAGAATACGCGATGGTCGCAGCCGGCGCGGTGGTCACCAAATCCGTTCCGCCGCACCGGCTGGTGATTGGTTTTGGCGCAAGAGTCAGCGGATTTGTTTGCCGCTGCGGCCACTCGCTGCAATTTCACGCGAAGTCCGCGATTTGCAAGAAATGTAAAACACGGTATTCATCCACCAAGGAGGGCATTCGTGCCTCAGTCTCCCGCAAATCCTGAAGCATCCGCACACAAAATAATTCCGTTCGTGGATCTGCAAGCGCAATACCAATCCATTTCCGCGGAGTTGCTTGCCGCGACGGAGGAAGTCCTCTCCAAATGTAATTTTATTCTTGGCAAGCAGGTTGCGGATTTCGAAGAGGAATTTGCGCGGTTCGCCGGAGCGAAGCACGCGGTTGGAGTGAGCAACGGTTTGGACGCGCTTAGAATTGCGCTGACTGCACTCAATATCGGTCCCGGCCACGAAGTTATTTTGCCCGCAAACACTTATATCGCTACGGCTTTCGCGGTGAGCGCCGCTGGAGCGAAGCCCGTGCTGGTGGACTGCGATCGCGAGAATTTCAACATCGATCCTTCAAAAATTCAGGCTGCAATTACGCCGCGCACAAAGGCGATCATGCCTGTACATCTCACTGGGCAGGCCGCGGACATGAATCCGATTTTGGAAATTGGCAAACGGCGCGGGTTGCACGTAATCGAAGATGCAGCGCAGGCTCATGGCGCGCAATCGCACGGAAGGCCATGCGGCTCGATGGGAATTGCGGGATGCTTCAGTTTTTATCCCGGGAAAAATTTGGGCGCGGCGGGGGATGGCGGCGCCGTCACCACCAACGACGCGAATCTTGCGGCACGCATGCGGGTATTTCGGAATAACGGCGAGACTAAGAAGTACGAGCATGTGGAAAAGGGATTGAACGCGCGACTAGATACTTTGCAGGCCGCCATTCTGAAGGTGAAACTTTCGCGGCTGGCCGAATGGAATCGTAAACGGAACGCGCATGCGGATCGCTACCGCGCCCTGCTTTCCGGTATCAACGGACTGCATTTGCAATCGCTGATTTCCGGCTCAACTCACGTCCATCATTTATTTATGGTGCAGACGAATCACCGAGATGAATTGAAGAAGTATCTCGAAGTGCGCGGGGTGCAGACGGGAATTCACTATCCAACTCCGATTCATCTGCAAGTGGCTTATGCGGATCTAGGATACAAGAAGGGCGATTTTCCGAACGCGGAATATTTGGCGCCGCGAATTCTATCGATTCCCATGTTTGCTGAGCTGACGGACGATCAGATTGTTTACGTGTCCGAACAAATCCGATCATTTATGAAGGGAAAGAACTAGCGAGAGAATTTTCCGGGCGGACGGGCAAATACCTATAGCATCAACTGTCCGCCATTCACTTCAATTGTTTCGCCAACCACGAAACTGGCGGCATCCGAGGCAAGGAATGCAATTACTTTTGCAACTTCCTCGGATTTTCCCATTCTGCCCACCGGAATTTGCGCAACGAAGCTGCGAATCATTTCCGGCGTGGAAAATTGCTCGTGAAAAGGCGTGTCAATCACACCGGGTGAAACGCCATTCACGCGAATTCCGAACGGCGCCAGTTCCTTGGCCATCGATTTCGTAAGCGTGATGAGCGCGCCCTTCGCGGTCGCGTACGCGCCCGCGCCGGGGCCTCCGCCATTTCTGCCGGCGATGGAAACCACGTTAATGATCGCGCCGGATTTGCGATCCATCATGGATTTCGCCACTGCTTGCGAGCAAAGCATGGAGCTTTTCAAATTTATATTCATGATCTCATCCCAGCGCGCTTCCGTTGTTTCCAGAAGTTTCATGCGCTGCACCAGCGAGCCCGCGTTGTTCACGAGAATATCGATGGGGCCAAGGTGTTCGGTGGCGCGCGTCACCAGCGAGCGCACTTCGTTGCTTTGCCGAACGTCAGCCTGAATCACAGCCACTTTGCCGCCGGCCGCAGTGATGCTTCGCTGAACTTCTTCAATGCCTTTCTGATTGTGGTGATAGGCGATGGCCACGCGCGCGCCCAATTTCGACAAAACAATCGCGGTCGCCGCTCCAATGCCCGAGGAGGCTCCCGTAATCAGCGCGGTCTTCCCGCTTAAATCCAGATAATTTTCCACGCCCTATCTCCCTTGCTTTTCCAACGGCGAGCAGCGCATCTTGCGCGTTCTTCATTGCGATTCGTTTTCATACGGTTTTACGAGATACAGATCCCGCCCGGCATCCTCGACAATTTTCGCGTCTGGATCATTTTCATATTTCGCGCGATTGAATGTGCGCGGATCCATGTATCCAAGATGTACGCGGCGGCACACCTCTTCCGGCACAGCAGATGCGAGCGTAATTCGATATCGCGGCACGACGCGGCCTTCGGCATCTCGCGAGCCGCTGTAGGCCACATGCGCAAGATGCGCGGCGATGGCCAGATTCGCGCGCAATTCCGGAGAACCTTCGACCATTTCGCGAACCGCTTCCAGGGGCGCGTAGCCATATTTTTCAATTAATTTTCCGTGCGTCGCGGAAATTTGATTCAAGTGCGGCGCGTAAATAATCAACTCACCGCCTTGCTCGATAATGCCGCCGAGTTTGTAGCTGGCTTTTCCGCCCACCCACATCTCGTCGTAGTGCGTGTCCAGCAGCGCGACCACCGTGCGATATTTGCGGCCCGTATATTTGATGTGAATTTGGCGGCTGATTTCGGCGCCGCGACGCACGGCTTTACGTATGTCGCCGGCAAAAAGCGCGAACGTGTGAAAACCAGTTTCATCGCGCGTGCTGACGGAGGTGAACGAAATGACCGGTGTGCGCACAAACTCCGCCGCTGCTTCAATCACGCGGCGCGTCGGCGTTTCCACGCGGCCGATCACATTTTCAATTTGCGCCATGGCGCCGAGCCAGTGCGTCATGTGCGTAAGTTCGGGCCCGGCCACGCCGGGGAAAAAATATTTCGCGCCTCCGGCAAATCCGGCCACTTCATGCGGCATGGTCGCGCCGAAAACCAGCACCAGATCGTAGTTTCCCGGCGCAAGAAGCGAATTCAGTTTCACGGGAACGGCGTCATGCATTAGTCCGCCGGTCAATTGTGCGATGCGTTCGCCGCTTAGTTCGCCGAGCGTCACCAGGGATTCGGGTTTGTCCCAGGCGTGGTCAAAAATTGTTCCCAGATTTGGGGTTTCCGTGGCACCCGCTCCGATTTTCGCGCGCTTCTGCGCATCGCTCATGGGAGCGTGTGTGCCTTGCGCCACCAAAACATCGAGCTTCGCAACTTTTCGCGCGGCAAGAACTTGTGACGCCATCGGAAACAGCAGATGCGTATTGTCGTCGCGCGTTTTATCGGGAACGATGGCTAGCACGCGGGTGCCGCTCGCCACATTCTCAAGCGCTTGTTCGACAATTTTCCGCAAGTCGGAATCGGAAAGCGCTTTTGTGGCGCTTCCAACGCCAATCACGCGTTCCGCAACGCTCTCAGTCATATGGATTGTCCGCCCGCAGAAAATAAATGTGCTGTTTCATATTGTGCCACGGCGCGAAGCGCTTTCATCATCGTCAGCATAATATGAAATCGCGCCGTTTCGCTCGAATTCTGCGCCGCGGCAGTCCGGAAACAATGGCCGTCTGATAGAATTGATGCCACTCGAACGTGCACATTTTACTTTTGAACGAATATTATCCGCCGGACACTTCCGCCACAGCGAAAATGGCTGCGATGGTCGTCGAAGCTCTCGCGGAACGAAATCGAGTAACAATTGTCGCCGGCCGCCCCTCTTACGACCCCACCGAAGAATATCCGTGGCGTTTGCTTCGGCGCGAAACAAAAGGAAATATCACGACCGAGCGCGTCGGCTCCACGGCATTCCCTCGTTTCAAAATGTTGAAGCGCGTCAGCAATTATTTAAGTTATCTCGCGCTGGCGCTGCCACGCGCGATTTGGATTCGCGCCGATATTGTTTTGGCGATGACGGATCCCCCCATCGCGGGAATCGCCGGCGCGATAGTCGCGAAAATCACGCGTCGGCCATTCGTTTACAACATTCGCGACATGTATCCCGACATGGCCGTGGGCGGAGATATCGTGCGTCACGGCCTGGCTGTTCGCATTTGGGACAGCATGCATCGCTGGGCGCTGCGTCACGCGAATAAGATCATAGTCTTGGGCGACGATATGGGCGCGCGAATCATCAGAAAGGGGATTGACCCCACGCGCGTGGTGGTGGTGCGTGACGGAATTACCGCAGCGAAAGAGTTGCCGCCGTCCGAGCATCCGGTTTCGCAGGAAATTCGCGGCGGGTTGAAATTTGTGGCGCTTCACGCGGGCAATCTGGGATTTTACGGCACGTGGGACACGCTCATCGAAGCGGGACGCCAGCTGAGTGCGGACGCAAGCAGCGCGGGAATCGGAATTCTATTTGTCGGCGAAGGGGCACAGAAAGCGCGAATGGTTGCCGCGGCCAGCGGAATCAGCGCAGTAAAATTTCTTCCATTTCGCCCGGCCGGTGAAATTCCTTTTGTTCTGGGCGCGGGCGATATTCACATCGTCACCGTGAAACGCGGACTCGAGGGAGTAATCGTTCCCAGCAAACTGTATCCAATTCTCGCGGCGGGAAAACCGGTGCTGGTGGTTTCAACTCCGCTTACGGACGCCGCGAGCATCATCACCAAAGCCGGATGCGGTGTGGTTGTGGATCCGGACGATCCGGCCGGAGTAGTCGCGGCGATTCGCGAACTCGCCGCGCATCCTGAACGTGTTGCAGAAATGGGTAAACGCGCGCGGGCCATCGCGCCGGACTATGATAAATTGACTGAGCTGAAAAAGTTCGTGAACGTGATCGAGGGGGACTTCAAGGAATGACAGGGAACGGATTTTGGTCGGGACGAAGTGTGCTGATTACCGGAGGAACATCGTTCATCGGTTCCAGCATCGCGGACCGACTAATTGAGCGCGGCGCGAAATTGCGCGTGGTGGACGATCTTTCCAGCGGCCGCTTGGAGAATGTGCGCGGCCACTTGTCGAATGGAAAAATTGAATTTCTGCAGGCGGATTTGCGCGAACCGGGCGTGGCTCGCTTTGCCATGCAGGGCATTGACACGGTTTTTCACCTGGCGGCGGATCACGGCGGCCGCGGATACGTGGATTTGCATCAGGCCGGGCCAGCTTCAAATTTTTTTCTGGATGGACTTGTTTTCGCGGAAGCGCTGAAAGCGAAAGTGCGCAAAGTTGTTTTCGCGTCGTCCGGATGCGTGTACCCGAATTTCATGCAGTCCGACACGAGCAAAGAGCTGTACCTCACCGAAGATTTGACCAAGGGTCCGAACGACGCCGACAACATGTACGGCTGGGCGAAGCTGATGGGGGAATTTACGCTGCAAGCCTATGTGAAGGAAACTGGATTGAAGGCTGCCTCCTGCCGATATTTCACGGTGTACGGCCCGCGCGGTGTGGAAAATCACGCGGTCATCGCGATGATAGCGCGCGCGTTCGTCAAACAGGATCCCTTTGAAGTTTGGGGCGACGGCACGCAAATCCGAAATTGGACTTTTATCGACGACATCGCCGAGGGCACAATTTTGTGCGGCGAAAAAATTGACGACGGCACCGCCGTGAATCTGGGCACCATGGAACGGGTGCGCGTGATTGACGCTGTGAATATGGTTTGCGAATTTGCAGGATACTCGCCGAAAATTAAGTTGTTGAAGGATATGCCCACCGGCCCGCTGAATCGCGTGGCGGATAATTCGCTGGGCAAGAAACTTCTCGGCTGGCAGCCGCAGGTTGCTTTCCGCGACGGCCTGAAACGCACCATGGACTGGTATTTTTCGACCAAGGATCGCCAGCAAGTGGCGAAAGTTTTTTCGGCGAATCAACTCACGGAACGGTAGTCAAGCACCGGGCAAGGACGACGAAATGGAAAATGGCTTTCTGGCATTCGGAATCGCGCTATTTGCGTCTGTGTTCCTGACGGTGCCCGTTCGCCAGTTGGCGCTTCGCGTAGGCTTCGTGGATTTGCCGGGCCCGCGCAAAGTTCACGCAGCACCAATCCCATTGCTCGGTGGTTTGGCGATGTATTGCGGCGTGGTGCTGGCGCTGATGATTGCCATGGGCCCTTCCGCGCGCGCTCAAATGCTCGGAATTTTTTTGGGCGCCACGCTGGTGGGTTTGGTCGGCGTGATGGACGACGGCGGCCTGTTGCATCATCAGGTGAAATTATTTTTGGGAATGCCGGGAGCAGCGCTGATCCTGGTTGCGTCCGGTGTGCGCATGGAATTCTTTGAAACATTTCGTCCCGGCCGCACTGCGGAATACGCCGATATTCTCCTCACTGTTTTCTGGGTTGTGGGCATCACCGCTTCTTTCAGCATTTTCGATCATATGGACGGTCTGTGCGCCGGGGTTGCGGGAATCGCGTCATTCTTTTTCGCGGTGTACGCCGTTTGGGAACACCAGTCGCTTGTGCTCACATTGGCAGCGGCGGTGATGGGCGCGTCGCTGGGATTCCTGATTTGGAATTTCAAGCCCGCCAAAATTTTTATGGGCGATGGCGGCGCCATGTTCCTCGGATTTCTGATGGCCACGCTCGCGGCGAAAATGCGTTTCTCGAATATGCACCATCGCATCAGTTGGATTGTTCCGCTGCTCATTCTCGCCGTGCCGATCTTCGACACCACGCTGGTAACAATTTCACGTTCGCGCCGCGGACTGTTGCCATTCGCCACGCCCGGCAAAGACCACGCGTCGCACCGGCTGGCAAATCTCGGACTGGGACAACGAAGCGCCGTGCTGGTGATGTATGGCGCGGGCATTGCGTTCGGACTTCTTGCGTTGCTGCTCAGCCGACTCTCGCTAACCGGCTCCTATATCGCAGGAGCGGGCGCGCTGGCGACAATCGGCGTTGCCGTATTGCTTCTTGAGCGAGCTCCGTACGAGCGCCAGCAGAAAAAGCCGGCGTCGCCGCCTACGCAAGTGTAGTCCAGGGGTCGACAAAATCGACTTCAGCTCAACGCCTCCGAAAGTTTGCGCCATCTTTTGATTCGGTTATACTCACGCACACCCTTTGTTTGCGTGCCGCTATTTGCGTACTGCGGAACCTATCGGCCAATTAGGGTGTTGAATTATCAGCGAGTCGCTTCCAGTCCGGGAAAACTGGAAGCGAGAATTATGCGTGCAGAAAGAGGATTGGTGGCGTCCGGTAGCGATAATCCAAAAAGGGTAACCGTCGTGGGCGGGTCGGTTGCCGGCATGTATACGGCCGGCCTTCTGGCCAGTGGCGGAGCGCGCGTCGAACTGCTGGAGCGCGCAGAACGCCTTGAGCCGATATCGCGGACGCTGATCGTAACCAGTCACATGCGCGATTTGCTGGGCGCGGCGGGCGAGTCGTGCGTCGTAAATGAGATTAAGCGCTTCGAGCTTTTCACTGACGGCCGCGCCGCCACCATTGATCTGAAGCGTCCCGACCTGATCATCGAGCGCGCAACTTTAATCTGCAGTCTGGCCGCGCAAGCGCAAAGCCACGGCGTGCAGATTCGCATGGGCCGCAAGTTCCTGGGACTGGAAGGAACGTCCACCGGCATCCGATTGCTTACCGAGCGCGGTTCTGATGGCGTGAAGGAAGATTTGGAATCCGGCACAGTAGTTGGCGCGGATGGCGCCGCCAGTAAAGTGGCCGAAGCCGCCGGCTGGCCTCGACAGAAAACCGTGCCGCTGGTGCAGGCCATTGTGAAATTGCCGGCGGATTATCCACCGGCCACGGTGCGCGTATGGTTCGTGCCGGACGATACGCCGTATTTTTACTGGCTGATTCCGGATTCCGAAGGCCAGGGAGCTCTCGGCCTGATCGGCGAAGACGGCGCCAGACCCGGCGCGTGCTTGAGCGCTTCCTCGAGAAGAAGCATTTCGAGCCGCTCAGTTTTCAAGGCGCGCGCATTCCCGTTTACACCGGATGGGTTCCGGTGGATCGCACCGTGGGCGGCGGCAAAGTTTATCTGGTGGGCGACGCCGCCGGTCAGGTGAAAGTCACCACCGTCGGCGGAATAGTCACCGGTGTGCGCGGCGCGGAAGGCGTAGCCGAAGCAATTCTGAATGGCGGCAGAAGCCGCAAACTTTCTTCACTGCGCCGCGAACTGAATCTGCATCTCTTGATTCGCCGGGCGCTGCATCATTTCCAGCAAGCCGACTATAGCCGCCTGGTGGATCTTCTGAACTCACCGGCGAAGACTTCACTCAGCACCTACACTCGTGACGAAGCCGCCCGCGTCCTGTGGCACATTTGCCGCAATCAGCCGCGCCTGGTGTTGCTGGGTCTGCGCGGACTTTTGATGCGGAATTCAATCGCGCCTCAGCAGCATCCTTAGCGCTCGATTTCCGCGCGCCGCGCGGTTAACGGAAAAGGCCAGCCATCAGGATTTGCTCTTTGACGGAACTCGCACTTCGGTGAAAATAGATTCGGCAATTTCATCTCTTTCAAACGAAAAGGGTCACTCGTGCGCATTGCGGTAATCGGCTGCGGATATGTTGGGCTTGTTTCGGGCGCTTGCCTTGCGGCGATCGGCCATGAAGTCATCTGCGCGGATAGCGACGATTCCAAAATCCGCAAGTTGAACGCAGGCGAACTGCCGATTTACGAAGAGCATCTCGACAAAGTAATTCATACCGCCCGCAGCTCTGGAAAAATTACCTTCACAAACAGTGTGGCCGAAGCGGTGCGCGCCGGCGACGCCATCTTTATCTGCGTGGGAACTCCGCCGCTCGCTGATGGAGGCGCCGACCTGAGCGCCATCGAAAATGTGGCCCGCGTCATCGCCTCGGAAGCCCGGACTCCGAAGCTTGTAATCGAAAAAAGCACTGTGCCGGTGCAAACCGGCCAACAGGTGAAACGCGCCTTGCAGGTTTACGGCCGTGAACATGGCGCCACATTTCGCGTGGCTTCCAACCCTGAGTTTCTGCGCGAAGGCACGGCCGTGGAAGATTTGCTGCATCCCGACCGCATCGTGGTGGGAGTAGAAGATGCGGAATCCGAACGCCAACTCCGTGAAATCTATCAGCCGATTATGGACGGCAAGTTTGCATGCCCGATCCACGCCAAAGGCTGTCCGAAATTAGAGCTGGCGCGATTCATCGTGACCACCATTAACAGCGCGGAATTAATCAAGCATGCGTCGAACTCGTTCTTGGCTCTGAAAATTTCTTACGCAAACTTGATTTCTGATTTGTGCGAAAAACTTCACGCGAACGTGGACGAAGTAACGCACGCCGTTGGAATGGATCCCCGCATCGGTCCGCAATTTCTAAAGGCTGGCATCGGCTTTGGCGGTTTTTGCCTTCCGAAGGATGTGCAAGCCTTTATCCGTTTGGCGGAACGCGCCGGCGTGGATTTTTCCATGCTGAAGGAAGCGGAGCGCGTCAACAAGCGCCGCATCGACTCATTTATCGAGCGCGTGCACAGCGCCCTTTGGATTGTGAAAGGGAAAAAGATTGGCGTACTCGGCCTTGCCTTCAAAGCGAACACAGACGACATCCGTTTTTCGCCAGCGATTGAAGTGATCGGCCGTCTGCTCGGCGAAGGCGCGTGCCTCTGCGCTTCGGATCCGCAGGCCATCGAGCGCACACGTTCGCTGTATCCGGGAATTTCCTATTCGGGCGATCCCTACGAAACAGTGAAGGGCGCGGAAGGGCTGCTGATTCTTACGGAGTGGCCGGAGTATCGCGCGCTGGATTGGAAACGCATCCGTGGTTTGATGATGCGCCCGCTGGTGCTGGATGGCCGCAACCTTCTCGATCCCGCGAAAATGGCGGACCTGGGTTTTGAGTATTATTCCTTCGGCCGACCCAGCACCGCCGTCACTACCATGGCTTAGTAGCGGGTTGCTCGCAGCATCTCCACGAAACCTTACCCCCTGTTCTACAGCATTCAATGTATGGGATATTTATTCTGTTCGTTTCACAATCCAAAGCGTTTCTCGAATTGGAGGGAATCATGAAGAAGATCTTTGGGCCCCTTCTCGCTCTAGCTCTCGTTTCGGCTGCTGGCGTGTTTGCACAGCGCGGAGATAATCGACAGCATTCGGCCCCGCCGCAGCGCTCTGCTCCCGTCCACCGTGGAAACGGGGGGCAAATCCCACCGCCGCCGCAGGCCAGGCCGCAAGGTGGCGCGCCGGAACATCACACTTACCAGAACGGCAGAGTGGATCAGCGCCCGCACGTCGACAACAACCGCTGGTACGGGCACGATGACCGGAATGACGCGCGCTTCCACGTGGATCGTCCCTACGAGCACGGCCGCTTTAATAATTTCGGTCCTGACCATCACTATCGGTTCGCACGGGTTGACCGGGATCGCCATCGGTTCTGGTTCAATGGTGGATTCGGCTTTGAAGTCTTCCCAGATGATTGGGAATTTGCTGCCGGTTG
>Ga0210410_10001968_pt1 | contig 18687 bp, 12 predicted proteins | sample IncBWC4MmetaG_FD_161058 | JGI IMG/M metagenome (GOLD analysis project Ga0210410, IMG submission 161058) | Forest soil microbial communities from Barre Woods Harvard Forest LTER site, Petersham, Massachusetts, United States - Inc-BW-C-4-M | ecosystem: Environmental > Terrestrial > Soil >... | reverse complement strand
CGCCAGGAGCGCATCGAGAAGAAGCTCGCCGCTCGTCATCTGAGCGAGGGTGGGTTGGTGCTGTATGACGTGTCGAGCAGTTTCTATGAGGGACGCACTTGCCCGCTAGCGCAATTTGGTCACGATCGCGATGGGAAGAACGGTCTGCCCATCATCGTTTATGGGGTGATGACGAATGGCGAAGGGTGTCCGGTGGCGGTGAGCGTCTATGCCGGGAACACGGGAGATCCGACCACGGTAGCGGACCAAATCGAGAAGCTGCGGGAGCGGTTTGGATTGCAGCGGGTGGTCATGGTGGGAGATCGCGGGATGCTGACGCAGCCACAGATCAACAAGCTGAAGCAGCTTCCTGGTTGGGGATGGATCACCGCGCTGACGAGCACGGCGATTCAGGAATTAGTGGAGCAGGGTGCGTTGCAGTTGTCGCTGTTGGACCAGAAGAATCTGGCCGAGATCACTGCGCCGGATTATCCGGGCGAGCGGCTGATGGTCTGTCACAACCCGGTGCTCGAGGAACAGCGCAGGCGAAAGCGGGAGGCGTTACTTGCAGCCACGGAGAAGAGTTTGGAGAAGATCCGCAAGGAAGCGGCGCGGCGGAAAAAGAAGCCATTCAAGGCCGCAGAGATTGGGCTGAAGGTGGGGAAGGTGCTGGGACGCTACAAAATGGGCAAGCATTTCGAGTGCACCATCGGCGAGGGCAGCTTCGTCTGGAGTCGTCGTGCGGAATCGATCGCGCAGGAAGAGAAGCTGGATGGGATTTATGTGCTGCGAACCAGCGAGTCCGCGGAACGACTTTCGGCCGAAGACACGGTGCGGGGCTACAAAAGCCTGGCGGAAGTGGAACGGGCTTTTCGCTGTCTGAAGGGGATCGATCTGTTGGTGCGGCCGATTCGGCATCGCACGGAGGATCGCGTGCCGGCGCACATTTTTCTGTGCGTGTTAGCTTACTACGTGGAATGGCACCTGCGCCGAGCTTGGGCACCGCTGTTGTTCGAGGATGAAGAGCGGCGCGAGGAGCGCAAGCATCGCGATCCGGTTTTGCCGGCGCAACCGTCCACCTCCGCGCAGCGCAAGAAGCTCTCGCATGAAACTGCCGATGGTCTTCCGGTGCACAGTTTCAAAGGCTTGCTATCGGAGTTGGCCAGCCGGGCCAGAGTGACTTACACACTCAATTCAGGGAAGTCGGAGGAGAAGACGAATTTGACTTTCCAGCAGGTGCCGGAGCCGACGCCGGTGCAGGCCCGGGCCTACGAATTGGTTCGGATGTTCCCAGTAACCGGAAGCTGAACTTTATGCTATCCCTCTGGAAATCAGCAGAATACTCTCTGGGACCTCATGGAACTTCGGTTTAGAACATTGGCCCAACGCGGGGCCAGCCTGCTGAGGGGTGTGACTCGCTCGGGCGGGCACCGCAGCATCTGTCGAAAGCCGTATGTAGCTAGCTTCGAACGCGCCGCTTAGGAGGGGGTCTTGGCGAGACAATCTTCGCAGTACCCGCCCACTTCGGTGCGGGATACGGTGACCTTCATCTTAAAATCTCGCGCAATCTGCTGTTTCAGTTGCTCGTAAAGCCGGCTCTCGAACTCCCGTACCTTGCCGCACGCTAAACATGCTACGTGAATGTGGTCGCGCGGACCGTGGCTCTCGTAATAGTGCCGGTCGCCCCGCAAATGCAGGAGGTCCAGCTCATCGATAAGTCCATGTTTCTTGAGGAGATCGATCGTGCGGTATACGGTAACAAGATGGACGCCCGAATCGATTTTCCGTGCCCGCTCCAGAATCTGGTCCACGTCCAGATGTTGTTCGGCGGCATCCATCACCTCGAGGATTACGCGCCTCTGCCGGGTCAGGCGAATCCCGCGCTCGCGGATGGCCTGCTGCAGTTTGCCAGTGGTCTCTGCGGTATTGAGGCGCTCGCCCGTCGAAGCTCGGTGGGCCGGCGATACTGACATGTCTCGCCCTCCTGGCGCTCGGCGCGCTGCGGGCTAAGAATGACTTGAAATCCGCCGCAGGATGTCATTGTACATAACGACGGCGAAGATGACCAAGAGGAACACCAGGCCAACCTGCACGAAGCGTTCCTTGAAGCTCAGGCTCAAATCGCGCCGCATCACTCCCTCAATCGCAAGAAGCAGGATATTTCCGCCATCGAGGATAGGAATCGGCAAGAGATTCAAGATGCCCAGGTTAACGCTGATCAGCACCATTAGGAAAATTACGTCCATCGGCCCTCGGCGCACGGCCTGACCGGCCATATGGGAAATTCCCACAGGTCCCTGGAGCTGTTTGATCGAGACCCGCCCGCTGAATAATTTTCCGACCACGTCCATCGTTCGACCGATGGTGTCGACGGTCCCGCTGAAGGCGAACCGCAAGCTCTCGCTGAACGATACGTGCTTGTAGGCGCTTTCGTCCCGCGGAAGAACCCCGATCTGATACGTATTCTGTCCAGTTTCCGCCGCATCCTTCTTCGGTGTCACCGTCAGGTGGGTGGATTGTCCCTTGCGGACTACATCCAGCGTCATGGGCTGGCCATTCGAGGACTGCGTCGCCTCCCGGAACTGTTCCCAGTACTCAATTCTCTTTCCGTTCACAGCCGTTATCTCATCGCCTTCCCGGAGTCCGGCGCGTTCGGCCGGTGTACTCGGAGCGACTTGATCGATGATCGGACGGATGGGCGCATATCCCAGAATACTGTTCGCGTCCGTTTGTTCCCGTACAGGGATCTCGACGGTCCTGCGGCCTCCCGAATCGTCCACTTCCACCTTGATGGTCGCACCTGGCGCGGCCTGCTTCAGAGCCAGGAGTGCCTTCTCCCAACTCGGAGTCGCCACTCCATTAATCGAGAGAACCGTATCGCCTGGCTTTAAGGGGCTTGTCGAGGGCGAGGTTTCTGAATTCCCAGGTAGACCTGTTACGTGGACAGGGGCATCCAGATAGGCGGGATAAGGCACGCCCACCATCGTAAAGAGTCCCGTAAGAAGAAATACCGGAAAGATAAGATTCACAGCCGGACCGGCGAAGGAAATTAGTGCCCGCTGCCACCGGGGCTTGCTCATCAATTCGTCAGGCGCGCCCGTGGGCGGCTTTTCGCCTGCATCGACTTCGGAAAGATCTTGCCCGGCCATGCGCACGTAACCGCCCAACGGCAGCGCGCTCACACGGTAGTCGGTCGGGCCTTTCTTCCACCCAAAGAGCCGCGGGCCAAAACCGATCGAAAAGACGTCAACGCGCACGCCGCACAGCCGCGCGGCAACAAAATGTCCCCACTCGTGAATGAGAACCATTACGCCGAGCACGAGGCCTACGCCAACTATCAGGTAAAGGACATCCATGTCTACGTCTTCTCCCTATTCTGGCTCTTAGGATGCCACAACAGCCGCTACTGCCAACCGGTTCACTTCTTCTTGCGCCGTGCGACGCGCTTCCGCATCGGCGGCCAGGACGTCGTCCATTTTCTCAAAGCGCGTACGCGGTGTGCGCGCCAGTACGCGTTCGATCACTTCCGCAATTCCCGGGAACGGCAGGCGTCTCTCGAGAAAGGCCGCTACGGCAACTTCATCCGCTGCATTCAGGGCGCAGGGCCATGCCCCGCCCTTCTTCAGCGCTTCCCGGGCAAGACGAAGGCAGGGGAAACGCCGTGTCGAAACTTTTGCGAAGTCCAACCGCCGCAACTTGCCCCAGTCCAGAGCTACCTGATTAGACGCCACCCGCTCCGGATAGGTTAACGCATATTGGATGGGCATTCGCATATCCGTTGGACCGAGTTGCGCCAGAATCGAACCGTCCACGAATTCGACCATCGAATGAATGGTGGACTGCGGGTGAATCACGACGTCAATCTGTTCGGGGCGCACGCCAAAGAGCCAGCGCGCCTCGATCACCTCGAATCCTTTGTTCATCATCGTCGCGGAATCAATCGTGATGCGGTTACCCATCTTCCAGTTTGGATGCGCGAGCGCTTGCTCTGGCGACACAGTCGCGAGATTGGCAAGCGGGGTTTTCCGAAAAGGTCCGCCGGATGCTGTCAGCACAAGCCGACGCACTTCCCCCTCTTTTCCGCCTCGTAGGCACTGGTGCACGGCATTGTGCTCACTGTCCACGGGCAAAAGTTCGCGTCCGGCTCTTTTCGCCGCTGCCATGACCAATTCGCCTGCTGCGACCAAAACTTCCTTGTTCGAGAGCGCGACGGTCTTTCCTAGCTTGACCGCCTCGTAGGTGGCTTCGAGCCCGACCACGCCAACGGCAGCGGAAACTACGATGGCCGCTCTGGTGTGCGTCCCAACGGCGAGCATGCCCTCGCGTCCATGATGTATCGCGGGCAGAGGAGAGATCCCTGTGCCGCGCAGCGTGGAAGCAAGCGCGTGCGCTTTCTTTTCATCACTTACAGAAACCAGTTCCGGCCGGTGTCGTTCAATCTGGCCGGTAAGTTCCTCGAGGTTGCCGCCCGCAGCCAGCGCAACAATACCAAACCGCTCCGGCAGCGCCTCCACCACGGAAAGACACTGGCGTCCAATCGAACCTGTTGAACCCAGAATGGATAGCTGTTTCAAGAAACTCTCTGCTCCGTTTGGCGCTGAACTTGACGGGAAAGAGATTCTTGTCTGTCTCCCGCGCCCCATACGTGGAAGGACCTATGGACCTACCGGTTGGGCGCGTAGATCCAAATCCAATAGTACCAGACAACCGGGGTTGCCAGAATCAACGCATCGATCCTGTCAAGTACGCCGCCGTGCCCCGGCAGCAGCGAGCCAGAATCCTTAACTCCCGCGCTGCGCTTGTACGCGGATTCGAGCAAATCGCCAGCCTGGCCCGCAAGATTGCCCACGGCAGCCATGGCCAGCAAGTGGGGCAGCGGCACCATAAGAAATCTGGCGAACACCATGGCGACGAGCAGCGCTCCCAGAATACTGGCGATGGTTCCTTCCCAAGATTTTTTGGGGCTGAGCACTGGCGACAACGGGTGCCTTCCCATGGCGCGGCCGACAAAATATGCCGCCGAGTCTCCGACCCAAGTGACGACCAGCACAAACATCAGCAGCTTGGGTCCGTCTCGACCGATGGCATGCAGCCGAATGGTATACGTTAGAGGGAGCGCCACGAGGATCAGCCCGCTCGAACTGATTCCCGCTGCAGGCAAAGCTTCCACCATCGGGCGCTTGGTCCAAAGCGTTAGCGCGCCAACCCCGAGCAGAAAAATGAAGAAAACATCCTGAACGGTAGGAATGATTCCTAGAACGCGCCCAATCATCCGATGGAACGTCAGCCCGCCGGCAAGTTCGTACGACGGGGCGATAGCCGCCAACCATTGCACGTATACGAGTCCTAGCGCGCATGTCGCCGTCCAGAATCGATAGGCACGGTGGCCAATCGCGTCGCCCAAAGCAAAATATTCAAAGAGAGCAAGCAGAATGACGCACGCGAGACCGACTGCCAGGACGGCGGTGGAGCCCCACAATACCAGGCCAACCACACACGGAATCAGAACGACGGCCGTCGCGACGCGCTTCCAGGTCATAGAAAAGGAGTCCCCTGACGAATCACTCGTTCCATCTCATCACACCAACGGGAATAAATCACGAGGGAGAATCACAAACTAGCGGGGCCCAGCCTCGAAAAAGCCGGTTTCGGGAAGAATTGCTCACTTGCCGACGACGCGGGCCGATGTTTCCGGGGCGGGCTGGCCTTCACGGATTCCGCCGTAGCGGCGCTCACGTTTTTGGAATTCGACAAGCGCCTCCAGCAGGCGGGCGCGGTTGAAATCGGGCCAGAGAGTCTCTGTGACGAAAATTTCGGCATAGGCAATCTGCCACAGAAGAAAGTTGCTAACGCGCATTTCGCCGCTCGTGCGGATCAGCAAATCGGGATCGGGCAACCCGTTTGTGTACATGTGTCGGGCGAGCAACTCTTCCGTAATCTCGGCGCGGTGCCCATGACCATTCTGCTCGGCCAAAATCGCGTTCATGGCGTCCACGATTTCCGCGCGGCCGCCGTAGTTCAGCGCTACGCAGAGCACCATGCCCTTGTTTTTATCGGTCCGTTCCATGGCGTCGCGCACGTCGTCCCGCACGCCCTGTGGAAGTTCGTCCGTGCGGCCCAAAAACCGCATGCGGATATTGTTCTTTTGCAGCAACGGCATTTCGCGGCGCAAATACTCGCGCAGCAGTTGCATGAGAAAGTCTATTTCTGTTTTTGGGCGACGCCAGTTTTCTACCGAGAAGGCATACAGCGTCAACGCCTCGATTTTCAGGCGCGCACAAGTCTCAATCGTGGACCTTGCCGTTTTCGTGCCGGAGCGATGACCAGCCACGCGGGGCAGATGCCGCTGCTGCGCCCAGCGCCCGTTGCCGTCCATGATGACGGCTACGTGTCGCGGCAAGCGGGCCAGATCGAGCTTTTCAAAGAGGAGCGCCTCCTCGGGAGTCAGCGGTCCCAGCGCGCCGGAGGCGGAAACTTGCAGCGTCGTGTGTGGTTTACTGTGCGCCATGGGTTTCTGGGGTTTCTTCTTTACGCCGCAAAGTTAACATACGTTTCGGCAGCGGCGCAATGCCGGGATGCCGTTTCGGGCATCACCGTTTCGAGGATCACCTAGCCAGGCGTCAGCCGGCCGGTGGCGGAGCGGCTTGGAAGAGCGACGTGTAGACCAGCACGAGTGTCAGGACAATCATGGCGATGGCGGTTACCCAGGCGACGATGTTGAACGCGAGCGTGTTCACGTGCTCGCCCATCAGATCGCGGCGGTTTACGAGAAGAAGGATGAAGATGACCACGACGGGCAGCCAAATACCGTTGCCGACCTGCGAAAAAATGAAAATCTTCCAGAGCGGAACGTGCGGGATCAGAATGATGCCTGCTCCCACGGCAATCAAAACCGTATAGAGGCCATAGAAGATTCTTGCTTCCTTAAATTTGTGGTCGATCCCCGCTTCAAATCCCAACCCTTCACAGATCACATGCGCCGTCGAGAGGGGCAAGATGGAGGCTGCGAACAGCGAAGCGTTCAACAAGCCGAAGGCAAACGTAAATCCGGCCCATTTGCCCGCCAGAGGGATCAATGCTTTGGCCGCTTGGACGGCATCGGTAATGTCGCGCTGACCGGAAGCATACAAAGTCGCAGCCGTGGCCACGATAATGAAAAAGACAATGACCATGCAACTGATGCTGCCGACCAAGACGTCCGCGCGTGCTTGTGGATACTGTCTTGCTCCGACCTTCTTTTCGACGAATCCCGCCTGCAGATAGAAAAACTGCCACGGCGCGATGGTGGTGCCCACTAGCGCCGTCAGCGTGAGCAAATATCCCGAATTAAAACTTAGGTTGGGAATGACGACGTGCTTGGCAGCCTCCAGCCAATCCGGCTTCGCCAGGAATGCGGAAATAATGTACGTGACATAGAATCCGCAGGCAATCAGGAAGATAACTTCGACCTGGCGATACGTTCCTCGAAGCACCAGAATCCAAACCAACAGTGCGGCGATGGGCACAGCGAGGTAGCGGCTGACGTGAAACATTTCCATGGACGCGGCCACGCCCGCAAATTCGGCAACGACGTTGGCCAGATCCACAAAGAACCCCGTCACCATAACAAAAAACGTAGGCCGAAAACCAAACTCCTCGCGAATGAGATCGGATAGTCCTTTGCCGGTTATAACGCCCATGCGCGCGCACATTTCTTCGGTGACATACAGAGCGATGGTCATGGGAATCAGGGACCACAGCAGCGCGTACCCATACTGCGCGCCAGCCTGCGAATAGGTGGCAATACCGCCAGCGTCATTGTCGACGTTGGAGGTGATGAGTCCCGGACCGACCACTGCGAGCAGCAAGGTCAGGCGGCGGCGCAGGCCGCGAATCTTATGCTGCAAGTTTTCGCCTCGCGTTTCGAGGCCTTTAACGCTCGATCTAAGGCTTTCCCAATTCATCTGGAGATTCCGATTCCTTTTTTATTTCTTCACCAATCGCGAAACTACGTCATCCACGGTGACCGTGCCGATCGGACGCCTCTCCTCGTCCACCACCGTGAGCATTCGTAAATTGTATTTATCGAACAGCTCAAAAACGTCATTTTCGTCCGCGTCGCCTGCAATACTTAGCAGCGGCTCGCTTCGAAGCTCGAACATTTTCTGCTCCGGAGCGGCGAGTAGCAAGCGCGCCACGGAGACCGTGCCGGAATACTCCGCTTTGCCATCTAGCAGGACGATGGTGTCAAGCTGATCGAGATTCAATTCCTGACTGCGGATCCACGCGAGCACCTCTTCCCGCCTCGCCCCTTCGCTCACGAAGACGAACTCTGTGTTCATCATTCCGCCTGCCGTCGAAGGATCGAAAGCCAGCAGTTCGCGCACTTCATCGGCCTCCTGGCCGGGCATTTCTTCCAGCAATTCCTCCGAGGTCTCCTTCGGAAGGTCGGCCAGAAGATCAGCGGCCGCATCGGGCGCCATCTCTTCGAGAATGTCGGCAGCCTTTTCGGGGTCCAGCCTCTCGACGATCTGCGTTGTTAGCCGTTCATCTAGCTCGGCGAGTACGGCGGCAGCCGTCTCCTCGTCGAGTGAAGCGATAATTCCCTGCCGCTCGGCTGCCGAGAGGTCTTCCATGATCTCGGCCAGGTCCGCCGGATGCAGGTCTTCCAGCTTTTCGTGGGTGATCCGCAGCTTTACGCGCCGTAATGGGTCCGACTCGATCAAGTTCACAAATTCCCAGCGGATGGCGCTTTGCGGCAGCTTGCGCTGCAGTTTGCGAATCATGCCGGGAGAAACTACACCTTGCAGGAGCCTGCGCACCGCGCCAGGTAGTCCCACATCGACTTGCGTGACGCGCAACTCCACATTTCCGTTGGTCTTCATTTCCGTCAGGTCCACGTCATTCACGCGAACCACCTTGCGGCCGCGCGTGTCGATGATTTGCTGGTCCATCAAATCTTTGCGCACGGCCAGCAGCGATTCGTTCGGTTCATAGAGTTCGAGAGCGCGCTCGCCTACGTTTAGGCGCAGCGTCCCGGGGGCAAACGTGGCTACCTGATCGTGCCGGGCCAGCAGCGGCTGGAAGCGGCCGCGCGAGATCAGGAAATGCGATAAACGGTTTGTCGCTTGCGAGGGCTCGATAAAGAATTCGCGCACACGCCCTACGAAATTGCCCTGCGCGTCGTAGACTTGCGCTCCCATCAGTTCTGTTGCGTATAGTTCCATGATCTTGCCCCTTTGCGTTCGACCGGGCGACCCCACGGAGGAGCATCCCGCATAGCTCCCCCACGAATCGGCCAGCAACAAAAAAACCCGCGAACCGAAATGACCTCGGCTGCGGGCAAGTGCCTCAGAAAAATGGACTTACCGTTAGCCCGGTGTGAACCCTCCCCACCCTACCGCCTGCGGGAGGCCTTGCGGCTCGCGCGACGTTGCCCAATCGCCCTTCTCAAGCCTTACCCCGACTGCCCGCTTCGCGTGGAAGCGACTAGGGCCAGGTTCGAGTTCGTTGGACGCACTCATCGGGAGAAAACCCACTCCTGGGTATCAGTCAAGCTGCCACTACACCTACGACCAACCGCCAACCGGAGCAATTGCATTGCCGTTTGGCAGCCGCAGCTGCAGTGATAAGCCGGGGTTGTTCCAAAGTCAAGCAAAGAATGACCTTGCGAATGATTTTTTTGAACTATTCTCTTGAGGTGGCTATTTCTTGGCTGCGAAGATCATGTCTCGCGGTTCTTGGCCGAGGCGACGGCATTCCTCGACGTAAAGGGCGAGATAGTTCTTCAAAACGTAGTCCCGCCGCGTGCGGCCAAGTTCAGAAGCAGCCCGGTCAATGGCTGCGGGCGGTCCTTCCAGTTCGACAAACGTACCGATGGGCGTCTCATCCAGCTCGATCAACAGTTCCTTGGCCCAGCTGAACGTAGCGGGCAGGCGAAACGTGGTACGGTATTTTTCGTAGCGGAACCATCCACGCATTCCTAGGCCTTCGAAAACCTTTGCCAGGACAGTCGGATCGGCAACTTCGACCTCGATCTCTTCACGAACTTTATGGCGATGGGTTTCTGGCGAGCTTCCGGAAGTGGCCTTAACGAGGGGCCTTTTGAAGGTTAGCAAGGTGCGCTGTCCTGACGTCGGCTGACCCTTTTTCGGTTTGGTTTCCGTTTCCGTTCGGATGCGGAGGAGCTGGCCATGTTTTGCCAGACCGCCTTCCGGCGTATCGAAAATGACGTTCCATTCGTGAACGCGGCCCGAACCCCCGCCCACCGGACGTGCTCCCAGCCGCTTCAGAGTACGCCTGAAGGCCTTCTGGTCGCTGATTCTCAGCTTGATCTCGATTTCCTGCGCCATCTTTATCCTCGTTCTCCCCGTGCCGCTGCGGGTCCCGGCTTTTCGACACCGCGGACTTCCGTTAGTATAGCGGACGAACGTATTTCGCCTTTGCTCTGCGTGGCCCTGGCTGAATCTGGCGCAACGGCCGGTGCCCGCCGCCGAGCCAAGCAGACCAAGAGACTTATGGACCGAGACGCCAAAGCAGCAGCGCCCGCTTTTTCAGACGAGAAGGCGGGTACTCCGCCACTTTCGCCGCCACTGGCGCGTCGCGAGCCCGTCGAAACAGTTTTGCACGGCGACCGGCGGGTGGACCATTACGCCTGGCTGCGCCAGAAAGAGAACCCCGAGGTTATCGCCTATCTTGAGGCCGAGAACGCTTATACCGACGCGATCTTGCGGCCTACCGAAACTTTTCAGGAAAGGCTCTACGAGGAAATGCTGGGACGGATTCTTCAGACCGACCTGTCTTTTCCCTACCGGCTCCGCGGTTATCTGTATTTCACATACACGGAGGAAGGCCAGCAGTATCCGACGCACTGCCGGCGCGTCGACGTTGGTGGTTCTCTCGACGAGATAGTTCTGGACCTAAATCGCTTGGCGGAGGGTCACTCTTTTTTGGGGCTCGGAGCTTTCGACGTTAGCAATGACAACCAGCTTCTCGCTTATGCGCTGGATACGACGGGATTTCGGCAATACACGCTGCACATCAAGAACCTGTGGAACGGCGCGATCTTTCCAGAGGCCATGGAGCGAGTGACAAGCGCGGTTTGGGCGGCGGACAACCGCACGATCTTCTATACCGTCGAAGACGCAACTACCAAGCGATCTTACCGGCTCTATCGCCACTCAGCCGGCTCCGCTGAGCCCAACGCGTTGATTTATGAAGAGACCGACGAACGCTTTCGCATCGAGATTGAGCGCACGCGCAGTGGCGCGTTTCTTTTGCTGGTGATAACGAGCCACACGGCCAGTGAGGTGCGATTTCTGCCTGCGGGACAGCCCAACGGCGAATTTCGCGTCATCGCTGCCCGCGAGGCGGATCATGAGTATTACGTGGACCATCATCCGAATCCGCTTACGCGGGAGCATCGGGGTCAAAACCCGGAGGACACCGGGGGCTTCTTCTTCATTCGCACCAATTCGGAAGGGCGGACGTTTCGGCTGGTGTGTGCGCCAGTCGCGGACCCGCGGCGCGCCAAGTGGCGCCAAATTATCGCCAATCGCCGGGACGTGATGATCTCTGGTGCTGATGTGTTTCGATCGCACATCGTTTTGTCGGAGCGCGAGGGCGGGCTGCCCCATCTCCGTATTGTGGATCTCGGCGTCGAGTCGCCCGAGGCGCTCTCCGCTTCTAACCGCATCGAATTCCGAGAGCCCGCTTACAACGCGTCACTCGGAAACAATCCCGAATTCGATGCGACTTTTGTTCGCTACCAATATGAATCCTTCGTCACGCCGCCTTCGGTCTTCGACTACGATGTGCGTACGCGCGAACGCGTGCTTCGCAAAGAGCAGCCCGTGCTGGGCGGTTACGACGCGTCGCAATATGTCAGCGAGCGGCTGCACGCCGCCACCGCGGACGGCGCGCGGGTTCCCATCTCGCTTGTTTATCGTCGCGATACGCCGCTCGATGGTACCGCCCCCTTGCTGCTTTACGGCTACGGGAGTTACGGCCTCTCCGTCGCCGTGAATTTCAGTTCGAACCGCGTGAGCCTGCTCGATCGTGGCGTGATTTTTGCTGTCGCCCATGTCCGCGGCGGCGGGGAACTCGGTAAGCCGTGGCACGACGCAGGGCGCCTGCGCCAGAAGCGCAACTCGTTTACGGATTTTATTGCGGCGGCCGAGCACCTCATCGCGCGGCGCTACACGGCGTCAGAAGGCCTGGCAATCGAAGGCGCGAGCGCCGGTGGTCTTCTGATGGGCGCGGCTGCGAATATGCGGCCTGAGCTTTTTCGCATGGTGATCAGCCACGTGCCGTTCGTCGATGTGCTGAATACCATGCTTGACGCTTCGCTGCCGCTGACCGTGGGAGAATACGAGGAATGGGGCGATCCGCGCACCGCGGAAGATTATTTCTACATGAAAAGCTATTGTCCGTATACGAATCTTGAAGCCAAGCCTTACCCCGCGATGCTTGTAAAAACCGGCTTGAACGACAGCCAAGTCATGTATTGGGAGCCGGCGAAATATGTGGCCAAGCTGCGCACGCGGAAAGCTGATACGAACGCGCTGCTCTTGAAAACGAACATGGGCGCGGGACACGGCGGGGCGTCGGGCCGTTACGATTATCTGCGGGAGATCGCGCTGGATTATGCTTTTCTTCTGACCGAACTGGGAATCCGCAAATGAGTAGCGCCCACAATTCGCAATGGACGGCGTCCCTGGTTCGAGGCGCACAGCGGGCTGCGCCCCTACAGGCGAGCCTCGCGCTGGCCGGTGTGGCTGTGTTTTTTCTTGCGCGGAACTCCGTTGGTTGAACCATGAGCGATCCGACCTCACCTTTAATGCAGCAGTATCACGCGATCAAGACGCGCTACCCGCACGCGCTATTGCTGTTCCGCCTCGGAGATTTTTACGAGCTGTTCTACGAAGACGCAATGCTGGCTTCGCGCGAACTGCAAATCACTTTGACCTCGCGTAACCGCGAAAAGGGCCAGCCCATTCCCATGTGCGGAGTCCCTTATCACGCCGCGGATGGTTACATTGCGCGGTTGATACGCGGCGGCTTCAAGGTTGCGATTTGCGATCAGCTGGAACTGCCTGGCCCAGGCAAAAAGCTGGTGCGCCGGGAGGTCGTCCGAGTCATCACGCCCGGCACGGCCACGGACGTTTCGGTTCTTGACGCTCGCGAAAACAATTATTTGGCTTCGGTCGCGACAGATCTTTCCGGCTCGCCGGTTGGCCTTGCGTTCGTGGATCTGTCCACTGGCGAATTCCAGTGCACGGAATTTTCAGGAGCCGATGTGGACGAGGCCCTGCGCGACGAGTTACAGCTTCTCCACCCGCGGGAAACGCTTCTTCCGCGGCCGCAGCAGCTTTTTGAAACCGCGAAAACTTCGCTTTTGGAAGGCGCTGGCGGTGTCGAAAGCCGGCTTGAAGATTGGATCTTTCAACGCGATTATGCGGAGCGGATTTTACGAGAACAGTTTGGCGTCGCGGAACTCACGGGATTCGGTCTCGACGATCACCCCCAAGCGCTATCCGCTGCTGGCGCTATTGTTCACTACTTGCGGGAAAATGCCGCCCGCGGCCCGGACACGGGCGTGGGTTCCACGAGTACCCAGCCGCCGAGCGTTGAAGCGCTCCAGCACCTGGATCGCGTGCGCTATTACGAGCAGCACGAAACGCTCGTGCTCGATCCAGTCTCGGTCCGCAACCTCGAGCTGATCACACCGATCTTCACCGAGGAATCTTCCCGAAGCGGACCCGTGACTCTTGTCGCCGCTCTTGACATGACCGTTACTGGCATGGGCGCGCGTCTGTTGCGCTCTTGGATTCTACGCCCACGTATCGATCGCGACGCCATAGAAGCGCGCCTGGAATCCGTTGCGCACCTCCTGCAGCAAACCATGGTTCGCGGGGAGATCCGAAAAGAATTGCGCGGCATACAGGACCTCGAGCGCCTTACGAGCCGCATCACGCTAGGCTTGGCGGCGCCTCGCGAACTCGTGGCGCTGCGCAAATCGCTGGGCCAGCTTCCGGTGCTCAAGAATTTTTTGACGCCGCCTCCGGTCGGTGGCAGCGCACTGCTTCGCCACCTGCACGGCGAGCTTGATGAACTGACCGACGTGCGCGAGCGGCTCGAACGCGCCATCGCCGACGAGCCGCCCGCTCTCGCTAGCGATCCCGGAATCATCCGCAGCGGTTACGACCGCGAACTGGATGAGCTTCGCAACCTCAGCCAGCACAGCAAACAAATCATTGCCGCGATGGAAGACCGCGAGCGCAAGCGCACCGGCATCGCGTCGCTGAAGATTCGCTTTAACCAGATCTTTGGGTACTACATGGAGATTTCTAAGCCCAATCTCCATCTTGCGCCCGCCGACTACGAGCGCAAACAGACCCTTGTAAACGCCGAACGGTTCACTTCTCCCGAGCTGAAAGAGTATGAACGCAAGATTCTCGCGGCGGACGAGCGCATTCTCGAGATCGAGCGCCAACTGTTCGTCGAGGTTCGCTCCAGCATCGCCGCCCAGGCTGCGCGCCTTCGCCGCACGGCTGCCGCTGTCGCACAGCTCGACGTGCTCACTTGCTTTGCGAAGCTGGCGGCAGACCGCGGCTACGCGCGCCCCGAATTCAATGCGACCGGAGAGCTGCTCATCGTCGGGGGCCGTCATCCCGTCATCGAAGAGCTTCTCCGCCAGCGCGGCGAGCGCTTCGTTCCAAACGATCTTTGCTTCGACCCGGGCCGCCAGCAGCTTCTGCTTATCACTGGCCCGAACATGGGCGGCAAATCCACGTATCTTCGGCAAGGCGCGCTGATTGTATTGATGGCGCAAATGGGCTCGTTCGTTCCCGCTCGTCAGGCCAAGCTGCCCATCACCGACCGCATCTTCACGCGGATCGGCGCAAGCGATAATCTTGCGCGCGGCCGCTCTACCTTTCTCGTTGAGATGAGCGAAGTCGCCGCCATCCTGCATCACGCCACACCATCGAGTCTTGTTCTTCTCGATGAAGTCGGCCGCGGCACTGCGACGTTTGACGGCCTTTCCATCGCTTGGGCTGTCGTCGAGCATCTGCAGAAGTACACTCGCGCGCGCACGCTCTTTGCTACGCACTATCACGAACTCACGGAGCTCGCCGATCTGCTCACCGGCGTGCAAAACGTGCACGTCTCGGTCAGGGAAACGCCCAACGAAATTATTTTTCTGCGCCGCGTCGAACCTGGCAGCGCCGACAAAAGTTATGGCATTGAAGTCGCTCGCCTCGCCGGCCTTCCGCGCAGCGTCATCGAGCGCGCCCGCGAAGTCCTGAAAAAACACGAGCAGAGCGAGCATGCGCTCAGCGAAACACTTTCTCCTGGCACACGCGATGAATCGGCCGGTGTGGTCGATGCATTGGCTGCTTCTCCAGCCCGGCGCAACGGCCACCAGGAGGTTCTCTTCACCGCGCTCGACCGTGCGGTCCTCGACAAACTCCGCGACGCCGACCTCGACCAGCTCAAGCCCCTCGATGCCTTAAACCTTCTCGCCGAACTCAAAAAACAGATCTCCTAATATGAACCGGTTCAAAAATGGGTGGGTGAGACGCAAGCGATGTTTCTACGCTCGTTCGCACCTTAGCCGAGTTCACTCTTTATCTCCGTCCTTCTCGGTCCGCTCTGTCCGCTCTGTCCGCTCTGTGTTTAAATCCAATCACAGACGATGGCAACCAAACCGATGCTTGTTCTCGGTCTGATGTCCGGCACGTCCGCTGACGGCATCGACGTTGCGCTCGCGCGCATCTCTGGCGCGCCGCCACACCTCGATGCAAAACTTCTCGGGCACACTTCGAGCAAGTTTCCCGCTGTACTGCGCAAGGAAATTCTTCGAGTCGCCGAGCAACATCCCATCACCGCCGGCGACCTCAGTCAGTTGACTTTTCGCTTAGGAGAAGTGTTCGCCGAAGCCGCTGTCGCCGCTTGTCGACGGTTCCGCGTTTCCACAAAGCGCATCGCGCTGGTTGGCAGCCACGGCCAAACCATTTTTCATCAAGGAATGCCCGCGCCTTATCTCGGCCGCCCCACGGCCTCGACTTTGCAAATCGGCGAGCCGTCGGTCATCGCCGCGCGCACCGGCATTACCACGGTCGGTGACTTTCGCCCGGCCGATATCGCTCTAGGCGGCCAAGGCGCGCCGCTGGTCCCTTATGCCGACTATCTTCTCTATCGCGACGAGAAACTCGGGCGCGTTTCGCTCAATCTCGGCGGGATCGCCAACATCACCGTCATCCCCGCTTCGGCCAGGCCAGCGGATATCATCGCCTTCGATACCGGCCCCGCCAACATGCTCATCGACGCTCTTGTCTCTCACTTCACTCGCGGCCGTCAGCGCTTCGACAAAGACGCTCACCTCGCACAAACCGGCCGCGCCTTCCCCGCGCTTCTCGACGAACTGATGCGCGATCCCTATCTAAGGCTCGCCCCGCCGAAATCCACCGGCCGCGAATACTATGGCCACTCTTTCTTGACGAAAGTTCTCGCCCTTGGCAAAAACCATCGCGCCAAACCGGCCGACCTCATTCGCGCCGCCACAATGTTCGCCGCGCTTTCCGTCGTCGACGCCCTGAACCGCTTCGTCCTCCCCAAAACCAAAATCCATCAACTCATCGTCTCCGGCGGCGGCGCACATAATCCTCTTCTGGTGGCGCAACTCTCCGCCGCGGTAGGTGATGGGGCGCAACACGTTGCGACCCATCGCGGCAAGACTGCTGCACCTTCTAAGATCGAAGTCCTCCCTTCTTCCCGTCTCGGCATCCCGGAAGACGCCAAAGAAGCCTTCGCCTTCGCCCTCCTAGCCTACGAAACCTGGCATCGCCGCCCCAGCAATCTCCCCAGCGCCACCGGCGCGCACGCCCCCGCCATTCTCGGTAAAATCTCCTATGCCCCGCCGCAATAACGCCCGTTCTTCTCCGCGCACTGCGCGTCTTCTCTGGGCTCTCTGCGTTGCATTTCTTCTCTTCCTGTTGAACGGCTGCGGGCGTCACAACAATAACGATCCCTCCTCCCTAACCTTCCTCATCGAATCCAACCCCAGCAATCTCGACCCGCGCTTCGCCACAGACTCGCAATCCCAAAAAATCGACGGCCTGCTCTTCAGCAGCCTTCTGGAACGCGATGATCAGATGAATTTCCACGGCGACCTTGCCGACGCTTGGACCACGTCCGACCCCCTCACCTACACTTTCCATCTTCGCCCAGGCGCCCATTTCCATGACCGCCGCCCGCTTACCGCCGCTGACGTCAAAGCCACTTTCGACTCCATCCTCAACCCCGCCACTCATTCGCCCAAGCGCGGGGCTTTCCGCATGGTCGCCTCCATCGAGGCTCTGAACGCCGACACGGTCATCTTTCATCTCAGCGAGCCGTACGCCTCATTCCTCTGGAATCTCGCGCGCCCCGCTGTTGGAATCGTCCCGCACGACGCCGGCACCGATTTCTCGCGCCATCCGGTCGGCTCCGGCCCATTTCGGTTCGTTGCGCAATCCCAAGACGAAGAAGTCATCGTCGAGCGCAATCCTGACTACTTTCGCGGCGCCGTGCAAATGGCCCGCCTCCGTTTTCGCGTTGTCCCTGACGCCGTCGTCCGCGCTCTGGAACTTCAGAAAGGCTCCGCTGACCTGGAGATGAGTTCCCTTTCGCCGGATATGATCCCCGTGCTCGCGCGGCAGTCGGGACTTGCTGTTACACAGCGTCCAGGCACAAATTTTGGTTATCTGGGCTTCAATCTCGAAGATCCGATTCTCGCCAAACGCGAAGTCCGGCAGGCCCTCGCCTTCGCGACGGATCGCGACGCGCTCATTCGTTATCTGCTCGGCGGGCAAGCGCGCATCGCCAGCGGCATCCTCCCGCCCAATCACTGGGCCTACGAACCAAACGTCGCGCATTACACGCTCGATCCCGTACGCGCGGAAAAAATTCTCGACGCTGCGGGTTTCCCTCGCCAGCTAGACGGCACGCGTTTCCACCTCACGCTGAAAACCTCCACCGAAGAGCAAGCCCGCCTCATCGGCGCAGTGCTGCAAGAGCAGTGGCGCCGCATCGGCGTGGACCTCGAGCTGCGTCCGTTAGAACTCGCCACGCTTCTTTCCGATGCTGCAAGAGGCAATTTTCAGCTCACCTATTCGCGCTGGGTCGGCGCTAACAACGATCCTGACGTCTTCGAATTCGTTTTTTCCTCGAAGCGCTTCCCTCCCGACGGCGCCAATCGCGGACACTACCGCAATCCCCGTATCGACGCGCTCGTCGATCAAATTCGCATTGAAACGGATCGCGAAAAAAGGAAGGCGCACTGCAGCGAAGTGCAGAGAATCCTTGCGGACGATCTGCCCTACTTACCGCTCTGGTTCACCGACGTCGTCTCCGTCCATCGCCGATCTCTCGGCGATTTACAACTCTCCCCCACCGGAGACTTCGACTTTCTCGCCACGCTCCTAGCTGTTCGATAAAGGCGGCGCGGCTTTCCTACCTCAGAGCCTTCTCGATCTCCGCCACGGGAATCACACCCTCCCGAATAATCTTCCACGATCCGCCATGCACCTGAACAATGGTCGACCCCAGCAACGCGCCAGTTTCTCCACCGTCCAAAATCAGCGGTAACCGCCCGCCGAGCTGCTTCATCAGCTGCTCCGCGTTCGAGCACGACGGAAATCCCGAGATGTTCGCGCTGGTCCCGGTGATCGGTCCGTCAAACTCGTC
>Ga0210410_10001966_pt1 | contig 18703 bp, 24 predicted proteins | sample IncBWC4MmetaG_FD_161058 | JGI IMG/M metagenome (GOLD analysis project Ga0210410, IMG submission 161058) | Forest soil microbial communities from Barre Woods Harvard Forest LTER site, Petersham, Massachusetts, United States - Inc-BW-C-4-M | ecosystem: Environmental > Terrestrial > Soil >... | reverse complement strand
CGGGTTCAAGTTCAACAACCCGAACGTCAAGAGCACCTGCGGCTGCGGCAGTTCTTTCAGCGTCTAAATTTGCGCGCCGCAAAATAATATTGTGTCTTCCGCGAGCCTTTGGCAACCGCCCAAGGCTCGCTTTTTTGTGGGGTGGAGAACTAGGGGGTGCCCCATCTTTGGGCGCAGCACAAAGGTGGGGTTCTTGACTTTGCTTGTACCCCAATTGAATTCATCTACCTACAACCGTAAACTATAAACCTAAATGAAAATTGCCCTGGCCCAGACAAACCCCACCGTCGGCGACTTTGCCGGCAATTCCGCGAAAATTATTGAGGTAGCCCGCAAAGCAAAAGAACGCGGTGCCGATCTCGTCGTCTTCTCCGAGCTTTGTCTCTGCGGATATTTGCCGCTCGATCTTTTAGAGCGCCCGATATTCCTGGAACGAAATCGCACCGAACTAGCGCGTGTCGCAAAAGAGTTGCCGCTGCCGGCCATCGTCGGCTACGCAGGCAAAGCCCACGAACCAGCAGGGAAGCGAGTCGCCAATTCCGCCGCGCTCATCGTCAAAGGCCACATCGTCTTCGAGCAGCAAAAAATGCTGCTGCCCACCTACGACGTTTTCGACGAGACACGTTACTTCCATCCGGCCAAAGAGCAATTCACTTTCCCGCTCTCAGGCAGCCAGTTGGGCATTTCAATCTGTGAAGACATTTGGAACGACAAGAATTTCTGGGCCAAGCCGCTGTACGAGCGCGATCCCGTGGCCGAACTTGTCACCAAAGGCGCCGAAATCATCATCAACATTTCCGCCTCACCCTACACCATCGACAAGCGCAATCTGCGCATGGACATGCTGCGCTCACTGGCCCGCCACCAGCACAAGCCGGTCGTGTACGTAAATCAAGTCGGCGGGAATGACACTCTGATCTTCGACGGCAGCAGCCTCGCCGTAATGCCCGACGGCCAAATCGCCGCCCAGGCCAAATCCTTCGAGGAAGACTTGGTTCTGTTCGACACGGAAACGGGAACCGGCGACCTGCGCCAGCAACCTGCCGAAGAAATCGAAGCCGCCTACCTGGCACTCGTCTGTGGAACACGCGATTACGTCCACAAATGCGGTTTCACCAGTGTTGCCGTCGGCTTAAGCGGAGGCATCGACTCCGCAGTAGTAGCAGCAATCGCCGTGGACGCGCTGGGCGCGGGAAATGTTCGTGGCGTGGCCATGCCCGGCCCATATTCATCCCCGGGCAGCGTGATTGACGCAAAGCAGTTAGCCGAAAACCTCGGCATCCAGTTCGACATTATCCCCATAAACGAACCTTTCGAGAGCTATCTGCACGCGCTAAGGCCGGCATTCGAGAATCGTGCAGCCGATGTAACCGAAGAAAATATCCAGGCTCGCATCCGCGGGAATTATTTAATGGCGCTATCCAACAAATTCGGCGCAATGGTTCTAAGCACAGGAAATAAATCCGAAATGGCGGTGGGATACTGCACTCTGTACGGCGACATGGCTGGCGGCTTAGCTGTAATTTCCGACGTCCCCAAATTGATGGTCTACGAGTTGGCCTACCTGATTAATAGAAAAGCCCAGCGCAGGGAATCGAAGGGGGAATTAATCCCTGCGTCCACCATGACCAAGCCTCCGTCCGCCGAACTTCGCCCCAATCAAACCGATCAGGATTCCCTGCCACCTTACGAAATTCTCGACCCTATCCTCAAAGCATATGTGGAAGACGTTCAGAGCCCGCAGGAAATTGCAGACAAATACGGATTCGATCTTGCGATGGTTCGCGAAATCGCGCAAAAAGTAGATCGCGCCGAATATAAACGCAAGCAATCGCCGCCAGGTCTGAAGATTACCTATCGCGCCTTTGGCTTCGGCCGTCCATTTCCAATCGCGCAAAAGTATCAGCCGTAAACTTGATCGCAATAATGGTATGGGCGAATCTGTGACCAACTCACAGCATTCAATACTAAGGACTTAACAATCGGAGGCAATAACGTGAAGTTCAAATTCCTAACAATCCTAAGCGCCACCACATTACTGATCGCTTCGGCCGCGCTTACAATGCACGCCCGCCAGCAGTCCACCGCACCCAAGCCGCAGCCTGCTCAGTCCGCGTCGGCCGGCGCACCGCCCAGCGCGAAGATCCAGCAGAAGATCGAAGCATACCTTCGCAATATGTACGCCTGGGGACCAAACTTCAAACTAAAATTTGAGCCGCTCAAAGACACTCCCGTTGCGAATCTCTACGAAGTCACGGTAGAAGTCAGCGCCAACGGCCAGGGTGACACCGCGGTCTTTTACGTCACCAAAGACGGCCACTTCCTGATCCGCGCCGAACTGGAAGACATCACCACCGACCCTGCGCTAAAGATACGCAAACAAATCAACACCACGGGCTACCCAAGCAAAGGCCCAGCCGACGCCAAGGTAGTTCTGGTGGAGTATGCGGACTACGAGTGCCCAAGCTGCCGTCAGCTAGACGGAATCCTCCGGGCCCTCCTACAGACGCAACCCCAGGTCCGGCTAATCTATAAAGATCTCCCGCTGATCCAGATCCATCCCTGGGCCATGACCGCCGCCACCGCAGGCCGCTGCGCCTACCACCAAGACCCCGCAGCCTTCTGGAAATTCCACGACCTGCTGTTCGACAATCAAGCGATCATCACGCCAGAAAACGCATATCAAAAAATGCAAGACTTCGCCACGCAATCCGGCCTGGACGCCAACAATTTGAAGGTCTGCATGGCCGACCCGCAAACCGCCGAAGACGTAAAGAAATCCATGGCCGAAGGGGAATTACTCCACGTCAACAACACCCCCACCATCTTCGTAAACGGCCGCCGCCTAATAGGCCCCGACGCCCCCACGCTCCAACAGTTCATCCAATACGAGCTAAGCCAAAACCCAATTCAACATTAGTCGCGGTGGATTTAATGTTAACATAATATGCCATATAGGACCCGACATGTCAACTGTTCTTTTGGGGCCTTTGGCTTGGGGCCGCGACTTCGGTTTGTCGCGCCTGGACCAGTCGCGTTTGTGGCGGCGCGCGGCGGCTATCGGCGGATTGGTCTAATGATAGCGCGACAGCACGGCACCGGCCGCGGCTCCTATGATGATCCACTTGGCTGCGGTGCGCGTGCGCGTCCAGAAGGTGCCGCGCGCCACGCGGATGGCGGCGTCCCGCTCGGCGGTGGCGGCGGCGAATTTCGTTTTCTCGTCGCTCAGGTCGCCCTGGGCGGCGGCCAGCTTGGCCTGGCAGGCCTGGCAGTCCTCAACGGCGTCGTAGAGCGGCTTCAGGTCTTCCTGCGGCACGCGGATGATGGCCGGCGGCGGCGCGGAATTATTTTGTGCGGACGTGTTGGTCGCATCGCGCGTTGGCAAATTTCCATTTGAGTTTGCGTTGGCGGCCGCGCCGGTTTGCGGCGGGGAATTCGTTTGTGCGTTGGATGCGGACTTCGCCTGGGCTGCAACATTTATTAGCGCGCTGGACGCGGCGGTGGATTGAGTTGCCGGCGACGGTTGCGCGCTACTTCCCTTCTGAGCGGCCGTAGTTCCCTCCCGGTTTTCTAAATCGCCCGTCGCGGGGATGTTGTTTTTCGCCGGCGCGGATGCGTGCGCGAGCCCGAGTTTTGTGAGGCCGAGTTTGATGGCGTTCCACGGATATTTTTTGGCGGGCGTGGAGGGCGACGCGTTGGCGGCCGATTTATTCGTCACCGAGGGAGCTGAGAGATCGGTCGAAGAGGCCCCGGGTTCGAGAACCCGGGCTACAGAATCGGTGTTCGCATTTTGCGCGGACGAATTTGCGGGCGGCAGCTCGATGGTGATGGGCGATGGGAGAGGCTTTCCGGTCGGGCCCGCGGCCACGAGTTGCGAAACGGCCTGCGGCAACTCGTCGGCGGCTTGCGTCGGCGATTGCACTTTTTGTTTTGCGCTGGTGATTTGCGCCAGCGTTTGTGTGAGCTGCGCGTCGCGCGTGGATTGGCGCTGGTCGGCGTCGGAAATTGTTTTTTGTTGCGCGGCCAGAGTGGCTTGCAGGCGGAGGCTGGCGTCATGCGCGTCCAACCAGGAACGTCCGAGAAGCGCGAGCGCGATCAGCGTGACGCCGAACAGAAATAAAATTGCGTGGCGGCGCAGGGCATCGAGCGCGGCGGCCAGGTCCTTGGCGAAATTGAGCATGTAGTTCCCTTCTGTATAGATTCGAGCATTGCAGGCGCGCGGAAGACTGCTAAATGCTTATGAGTTAGTGCGGTTCTGAGCGAAATGCGGAGCGTAAGCCTGAAGGAAGGCCAACGTACACGTAATTCCTGTGGTCGAGGTGGACGTTCCCCGTCTTACGCCGAACGGCGGGAGGCTCTTTCAACTTCAAAAACAGTTTTGTAGCCCAGCACTTTCAGCACGGCGCCAAGTCCCTTCAGTTGAGGATTGCCTTTTGCGGAGAGCATCCGGTAAAGATTCTCTCGATTGAGGCGAGTCTTGGCGGCGAGCTTGGCGAGTCCCTGTTGCGCTTCGGCAACATTTCTGAGCGCGACGAGAAATGCCTCCGGAGAATCAGCGTATGCCGCGGACAGATATTCGGCAGCGTATTTCTTATCGCTTCGGAGATCGCTTAGCAGATCGTTTTTGTAATCTACTCCTCGCCGCATTCGGTTTTCTCTCCAGGTAATTCACCCAGTAATTTCGGGCAATTTCAATGTCCCGCTGTTGCGTGGACTTGTCGCCGCCGTGCAGCAGAATCACATTTTCGCCGTCAATCGCGTCGTAAATTCGATATCCCGGGCCGAAATCGATTCTCCGAGGCGCCTTTGCCGATTGGGCGCGAATCCGAAAAATTGCCTCTTTGCAGCCGGGCGATTCTTGCGTCCACTGCGGCACGCACAGTTCGATCGGCCAGGCGATCGCGCCATACTGAAAACGGCGCCGGCGGCCCGGCCGGCAATTGATAATAAAGAATCCTGCGTTCGAGCGCGTCCACGTCAGATCGATGCTCGTCGCGCGTTGTAGCTCATAAGCTACAACTGCAAGTTTAGCATCTTCCCCTTGTCTGACAAACTTAAATCGAAGGTGTGCCTGCGCTACGGCAACCGCTCAATCCTCCAGCACTCCGCCGCCGAACATGGGGCGTCCGCCAAGCGAAGTGTAGAAGCCGTAGAGCGCCATTGCGGCGATCAGCAGCATTCCGGCGATGCTGAGGCCCGCATACCACGCGGACATTTGCGCGGTCAGGGGGAAGCCGCCCAGTAGACCTTGGAAGAATAATGACGCGATCACCGCCAGCAGGCCGAAGCGCAGAAACAAAAACACGGTCAGGCTCGTGGTGATTAGAATGGACACTAGAGTAACCGCGCTGAAGGGGTCGCTCGACGGTGGGCGGAAGAACGTGACCAAAAGAACGCACACGATCGCCGCCAGCCATTCCTTGCGCAGCAAAGCCCGCAGGACAAACAAGGTGAACAGAATTACAAACGAGACACCAACCGAACCAATCAAATTGTTCGATAGATCAGCAATGACCGGCCGCGCCCCGAGAAACTGCCACGTCGGACCGAAATATGGCTGCAACGGAGGATGGCCGAGCCACACGGGAACATGCCATCCAAACCGGACCGAAGCAATCCCAAACGCACCCAGCAGGCAACCGAAAAGTATGTCGCGTCCCACCAGTGAATCTCGAAATCCTCCGGCCAGTAAGCGGCTCCATGAGACCAGCGCATCGGGCCAGCGGCGGCGCACATACGGCTCCAGCGCAACGTAAACAACCCAGAAGAAAACCGAAAAGGAAACGGCGTATAGCAAGAAAGTGAGGAATTGCCCGAATTCGTCGACACTGGAGACGTGATGCGCGCCAAAAAACCAGTACACAGCCCAGACTGCAAAATGAAATCCGGCGATACGACCCGCTCCACGACGATCGCTGCGGCCGAGCCGTAAGTTTCGGCGAGCGAGCAGCGTGCCGCCGATCAGCACTGAAAGAATCAAAACGAGCCCGACGATGCCGGCTACCTGCTCACCCATAGACGGCTGGTAGGGCTGCATGCGTCCCGCGCGCACCCACGGGCCAATCAACCCGAAGTAGACAGGCCTGCCGCGATACGCCGCGGCTTCGATCCGCATAGGAAACTCGGGACGCGTGGCGAGCGTGCCGGTCCAAGCGGCGCGGGCGTCGCTGAAAACAGGAGGCGTCCACGCCGGCGTCGTCGATTGCCACTGTGCAGGGTCCAATCCCGCAGCGGCAAACAGCGGCGCCCAGTCGGGCGATGGCGCGCCGCTGGACTGCGTATCAACCTGCGGCGGAACTGCGACGAAATGTCTCAGTCGGCCGAGCGGATTCAGTTCGACGAGCGTCATGCCGGTGATATCGAGCGGCGGATCGTCCGTCCATACCGTTCCCACCATTGGATCAGATTGGTCGGAGTTTGTCGTTACCAGTGGTCGGGGACTGCCGCGATACCAAAACGAGAAAGCTCCATCGTCAAGGTTGTCCCAACGCGTCTTCGATTGATCGTGTTGGGTGATGTAGCGTAAAAACTCTTTCCCTTCGGAGAATCCCATCGCCGTATCCACCGGCGGATCCGAGTAGCCGAAAGTTTTCAGGATTTCCCGCGCGCGTCCGGCAAGTTCTTCCGGTGGTTTTTCCAGCGGCACACGGCGGTAGAGTTTCGCTTGCGCACTGAATAAAATTCCCGCGATGACGAAGACGAAAATTCCCGCGAGCGCAGTCCAGGCCACTGCAGGACTTATGCCTTCGGTTTTGCCCGAGGCGGCCACCATTTCCGGCGACGGAGTTTCTCCGGCGGCGAGTGCTGCAGCGAGCGGATCGCCTCCCGGCAATGCTGCTGCAACTTGCAACGCTGATGCCGGACGCTTCGCCGGATCTTTTTCCATGCAGCGGAGAACTACGCGCTCACCCAGCGGGTCGAGATCTTTTACGAATTGCGAAGGAGCGGTGGGCGCGCTTTTATCGCGCAGGCGCGCCATTTCTTCGCTGGTTGCTGCGTCGAATGGGCGCTTGCCGGTGAAAATTTCGTAGAGCACCAGGCCGAGAGAATATAAATCGCTCTTGGGCGTTAATTCCCTGCCGGCGAATTGTTCCGGCGACATGTACGCCGGAGTTCCGGCGCGCGCGTCGTCGCCAATTTCCGCGGCAATTCCTGCCAGGCCAAAATCGGTGATGCGCACGCGGCCGCGGCCATCGAGCATAATGTTCGCGGGCTTTAAGTCACGATGAATGATGCCGTGCTCGTGCGCGGCGGCGAGTCCGGCGCAAATTTGCCGCGCAATTTCCACGCCTTTGTCGGACGGCAGGCGGCCGATGCGGCGCATCAGCGAAGCAAGATCTTCGCCGTCCACAAATTCCATGGTCAGAAAAGTGTGTGTGATGGATTTGCCGGAGGCGGTAGTCTCCGTGATTTCGCCGATGTCGAACACGCGGCAAACATTGGGGTGCGAAACTTGCCGAGCCAGGCGAACTTCGCGCGTGAAGCGGTCGAGCGATTCCTGCGTCTGCGAAAGCGACTGCGGCAGAAATTTCAGCGCGACAGTTTGGCCGAGTTTCAAATCCTCGGCGCGATAAACTTCGCCCATTCCACCTTTGCCCAGCGGCGAAACGATGCGGTAACGCTCGGCGAAAGTTGTGCCGGGAACGTAGCGCGCTTCGTAGCCGGAAGATGACGTCGAAGAAATTCTGCCGCTCGGAGAAGGATTTCTGCGCGGCGGAACGGTTTCCGATTCGCGCGTGAGCGTCGCGCCAATATCCACGGCGCTGCCGCACGCAGGGCAAAAGCGCGCCGCACCGGGAACGTCAGATCCGCAGGCTGGGCATGACATAATTGCCGCGGAGTATATCACCGGCCGCGCGGCGATTTGAGCGTTCGGTGTTGTAGCCAAGGGCGTTTCGTCAGCGCTGGGGATTCTCTGTACGAGTAACCAGACTGAAATTTGAAGATCTGACCGTGGTGCGTCTTGTTTATTGGCGATTGCGCTTAGGCGCAGCGAACGAAAAACATTGCTGATTGGCGGCGTTGGCGAAGAGTGGCAGCGAGAATCCCCAGGGCTGACGAAACGCCCTGGGCTACAAGTTCAACTAATAATTCCCGACCCGCGCCAAAACTTCCGCGGCGTAATTTGGATTGCCGCCGCCGTTCCAGAGTTGCAGAGCGCGAGTTGCGTCGCCGTGCGCGGCGGATAATTTTGCGGCGAAAACGGTGCAGCCGACTTCGAGTCCGCACGCCGGATCGCAGAGCTGCGCGAGTGGCGCGCCAACCGGGCCGTATGGCGAATGCATTTCCGGCGGCGCGGAACTATTCGGATTTGGCGCGGCGCCGAAATTATGTTCGCGGGCGACTTGTCCCATTACTTGCATTAGTCCCCACCTACCTAAGGAGACCCTCCAAAATGAATTCCAGAAGTATCCGCCCGCCATGGGAGTACCTTCAGCAGGCCACCGTCCCAGCATTGCAATCGTTTGAACTTTCCCGACTGAACCATGCGTCTAATCTGAAAAAGGAAATTGACACTCTTCTCGAGCAGTGGCTCGACGAAACCGCTGCCGCGATGCTCGCGCGCTTTTTGATGGAGCAGCCATCGGCGCCCGAGCAGGCTGCCGCTCGCAACGCATCCAAACAATTTCACGCCGCGCCCCAGGAAGGTTTGGCGCGGACGCTCGTTCGTTCCCGCTCCCGTTAGCTCACGCTCCTTCTCAATCTCGCCTTCATATATATGGCGGTCACGCGCGACGCGTCTTCTCGAAAATCGCCGACGCGGCGGTCCAAGGTAACGTTGCGTTTGAGAGCGTGTGAGGGCCTCAAGTTTTACCGCAAGATTTAGCGGCGCCACGCAGCGGGTCAGTGCTCTCGAACTGCATTTGTCACGCGAGCTGTTTTTCGATGTTAGTGGAATGACTGGCGAACCTGCTGGCGAGCAATCGAACGAGTCACGTGAATCATCTAATGTAGCGTTGGCCTTGACGCGCGGATGTGATATTTCGCAGACAGAGCTGCTGGCGCTTTCATCCAGTGAGCGGCTGACACGAAGCCGTGAGCTAAGCGCCAGGAGAGATCGCACCGATGCATGAACGGCACGAAATGTCCGGAATTTGGCCCATGTACTCATATGTTACATCCAGCGGTGCGACGAGCACGGATATCCGGAACACCTGGCGATACAACCGCACCAAATGTGTTGCGGGGACGAAGATACGGCGTGACATGACGGTCAGCAGTGTGGGATCGAGTCGTCGCAGAGAATCGCGCTTCGCGTTTCGCGGTGTATTCAGCTCCGATGGAGCGGCTAAAAACGATGGCCGGAATTATTTGGCCGTCGAAAGGACTTAGGTCAACGCCCAACATGCCACCTGCGTTTTTGGGACCGGAAAGTCCGCTCCAGAATTGGTCGGTCCACAAGCGCGTTGCAGTAATTCCGAATGATCCACGCTGCTCATCGAACGAACCCGACGTTGCTTCCTCGGCACGCTTCAAGTGAGGGCGCGCGATCGGGCGGTTTGCCGTGTTAATTCGTGAAGACCAGCGCGGCATCGACCGGTCTAGGCTATTCAATGTCAACGGCGCGAGCGCGATGTCCACAGAACAAAGGTTTATTCCCGGTGAAGGCGGCGTAACACACGCTGCAGTTCGTTTCTTTGAAAAGGTTGCCTTCAGTCGGGTCATCTGTGAACTCCGAACGTATCGGACCCCATTGCAAGTTCTGCGAAACTGCTTTGTAACCGGTGCTTGCGCGAAAAGACCCACGCAGATCCTCAACGAGCGCGTAACAGTTCCTAGATCGTCCATCGTTTTACATTGAATGATCGAGTTCGCTTCGGATCCTTCACCGCTCAAACTCAACGACCCACTTTTCTCGCAATCGAACGAAGAAATGTTTGATGTCATTGGCTTAGGTTTCGATTGTCTCGACCCCAATTCATTCGAGAAAAACTTCGACGAATTATTACAATCCGAAATCACGCGTATTCGCTGCATTTATGTTCACAATCACACGTAAATTATTTTCCATATCGATAATATATGTCTATAATTATTTAGGCGTCGCCCTTAGTACAGTCGGTGATAATATGCCATCTCGGACAAATTGAATTTAGATTTTGCGTGTAGCGTTTGTTAATCGGCGGATTGATGCGCAAATCGCGCGAAGTCGTTTTCGGTGAAGAGGGGAGTGTGAGCGGAGCCCACCGAAATCGTCATATTGTCGAACCTTTAAGGGGCTGGCGTGGGATTTGGGGGAGAACCGAACGCTAGCAACTGCTCTTTTCGGTACAGGAGAGCGTTGATATTGTAAGTCGCTAACTCAAAGCCGTGGCCGTGGGTGATCGCGTCAGTCGGGCATGCCTCGACACAATAACCGCAGAAAATGCAGCGCGAATAGTCGATGTTGTAGACGCTGGCGTAGCGCTCACCGGCTGAGATTCTTACATCGGCGGTATTCTCAGCGGCTTCGATATAAATGCAGTTTGCTGGACATGCTGCGGCGCACAGGAAGCATCCAACACACTTTTCCAAGCCTTGCTCGTCGCGGTGGAGCACATGAATTCCCCGGTAGCGCGCTTGAAAGTGTACGGGCTCCTCTGGATAATTCTCGGTTACTGGTTTGCGAAGCATATTTGCAAACGTAACGCGAAAACCCTTCGCGAGAGCCGCAAATGTGTCACCAAATTCGCGTAGGACGGATGCCATATAAGTTTATTCTAGCAAGTGATTTGAAGGACAGCAAATCGACGAGGAAGCATACACCGTTGCACTGAGATTTCTTCCCAACAGATATTCGCAATTCGTGTAGTTCGCCCAATAACATCGCGTAGATCGCTTTCACAGAGACGCACTCGCCCACGGTTCTCAACTTAGCGCGGTGAGTGCATTTGCTCTGCTAGCGCAACCGCAATTTGTTTGCCGTGAAAACGCCCGTTCTCAATGAAGATTTCGCTGGTTTTGTTTCCTCCAATAATTACGCCGGCTAAATAAACTCCAGGAACATTGCTTTCGTGGGTTTCCGAATTGAATTGCGGCTTATTCGATTGGGGATCGAGTTTAATTCCCAATTGAATGAGAAATTCGAAATCAGGATGATATCCAGTGAGGACAAAAGCTTGGCGAGCAGGTAATTTGTGGCGGCCGTTTTTATTCTCAATCCACACAGAGTCCGGCTCGAAGTGCGTCACGTGAGTTTCAAACATACCTGTGACTTGGCCAGCTCGGACGCGGTTCTCGATGTCCGGCCGCACCCAGTATTTAATGTTCTGACCGAGTTCTGCGTGACGATGCACAAGCGTCACTCTGGCTCCGCTGCGATAAAGTTCCAGGGCAGCTTCCGCTGCGGAGTTCTTCCCTCCAATTACAACGACGTCTTGCTCCCAGTAAGAATGCGGTTCCGTATAGTAGTGCGAGACGTGCGGAAGATTTTCGCCGGGAACGTTGAGAAGATTCGGAAGGTCGTAATATCCCGTGGCGACAACTATTTTTCGGCTACTGTAGGCTTTCGATTCGCCGTTATCTGCTTGAGTGCGAACCGTAAACTGCCCGTCGTGCCCTTCGACGCTTGTTACTGCCTCGTATAGTCGAAGTTCCAACCGAAAATGCTCGGCAACTTTCCGATAGTACTTTAGCGCATCGGCGCGCGTTGGCTTTTCCGTCGCGCACGTCATCGGAATATCGCCAATTTCAAGCAGCTCAGGCGTTGTAAAAAAAACCATATTCACTGGATAGTGGTACAGCGAATTGCACAAACAGCCCTTGTCAATGACGAGCGGTCGCATTCCGGCGCGCTTAATTTCGATGGCGCTGGCTAAACCGGTGGGGCCGGCCCCGATGCATATTACGTCGTATATTTCATTCATGAATTCAGTTTCCTATGAAGTCGAGAAGCAATGCAAATTCGTACGTATGACCGAGCGCGTACTGGAATCAGATGACGGTGGAAAGTTTGGAACGCAACGCTCGGCTCATATCCAATACATCGGCCGGCCATTTCTGAAGTTTTTCCAGCCGCTCAAGTGATGCGCTTAATCGGCGCGCCTCGTCCGCGTCAACTTCCAGCGACGCGCTCTCGGACTCCGCGGCAGTCCGCAGCTTGACCAGCAATTGTTCGTCGCTCGAAAGTTCTTCCTTTCCCACCATCGGACTGAAGTCGACCGCGAAACCGTCTCCTTCTGCCTTCAACATAGTGGGATTAATTCCGCGAACGAGGCCGATAATAACGATCAGCAACTCGTCGCTGTTCAGTTCGATAGTCATCCCGGCATCCTACGCTTTTGCGGCGAGCAAATCTTCTAACTCGCTGCGAAATTCGGCAACTTCACCCAAACGATCCGGCGTCGCTTGCACTTCCTGCTTTTTCCAAACGAACCATTCAACATTATATTTGCAAATCCGCACACTCAAATTACCATTCACCAGCCAGCACGGATCACCCAGCAATCGCATTCCGCCGTTCGGAATCGGCGTCAGCAGCGCTGCGCAATTCCCTTTTCTCACCCCGGCCGCGGAAGCATACAAAGGGAAAGCCACAATGGCAAATCCGTGCTTTGCCAAGTTTTCGAGGATTCGGATTTGCTTCGGAGAGAGTTCTAGCACGGCAACATTTTCAGCACGCGGCGATACACCAACTCATCGGTCAACACGAAGCTTCGCAAACGAAACTCAGGCGACCGCCGGGTCCGCGCCGATATGCGTTTGCTCAATTTCGTCGAGCACAGCACGAAGCGCCGACGCAAGCTCGTCGCGCGACACATGACTCTTGCGGAATTGAACGCGTAGCCGATAAGCCCCGCCCTCGGCTTCATAATTGAATATGAACGGTTGTGGCCGCGGACCAAGTTCGCTTTCTTCACGACGCTCGCGGCGCGCTTCGTCCCGCGTCAATCCACCCTGCACGATGCGCGAAACCGCCTCAAGCATCTTTTTCTCGTTCGGCTGTCGCGCAACCTGCAGCAGAAGTGACTTCGACAATATTCCGCGATCCGCGCAACGCTTCCGAATCAACTCAGGAATCGTACGCAACGAAAGTGTCTCCGTCACCGAAGAACGCGACCGCCCAATTTTCTTCGCAATATCGTCGTGCGTGTAATCAAATTGTTCCGCGAGCCGATACAATCCTTCCGCTTCTTCAAACGGCGTCAAATCCTTCCGCTGCATGTTCTCAATCAGCGCCAGTTCGAGCGTCTCGGCGTCGTCCGCAATTTTTTCGATGCACGGAACTTCGCGCAATCCGGCTGCGCGCGAAGAATGATACCTGCGCTCGCCGGAAATAATGTGGTACTCGTCGTCGCGCGGCATGTAGCGCACCAGCAGCGGCTCCAGCACGCCCTTCTGTTTGATCGACTCGATCAGCTCGCTCAGATCGCCAAGCATTTTGCGCGGCTGATCCGGATTCGGCCGTATCTTATCGAGCGGAATCATCCGCCCGATTGCCGCGCCGCTAAACGTCGTCAGTTGTTCGACGTAGTGCGCGTCATGCCGCATCTTGAGAGTGACGGGCAACCCTATCCTCTTCGACACGTTGGATAACCTCCAGGGAAAGCTTCCGATATTCCAAAGCTCCGGGTGACTTCGGCGCAAATGTGAAAATCGTTTCTTTATAAGCCGGACTTTCTTCCAGCCGCACGTTCTTCGAGATCCGCGTCTTGAACAATACCGATCCGAACACGGAACGAATCTGCTCGTCCGTATCGCGCGAAATGTTCGTGCGCTTGTCGAACAAAGTAATTACGACGCCCAAAACTTTCAGCGCCGGATTGGGCCGCGCGCGAATGCGCTCGTACGTCTCCAGCAAATCGTCAGTGCCTTCAATCGCGAAATACGCCGCCTGAATCGGCACTACCAAATGCGTCGACGCCACCATCGCGTTCACCGTCAGAATTCCCAGCGCCGGAGGCGTGTCAATCACAATGTAGTCGTAATCCTTAAGGATCGGCCCCAGCGCGTCCTTCAACTTATATGGCGCGTCAAACTGCCCCGAAAGTTGCTGCTCCAATTTCGCCAGCGCCAATTTCGCAGGCGCCACAGACAAATTCGCGTCTTTCGTTTTTTTAATTACGCTCGCCAGCTCCACCCGCCCTTCACCAAACACGTCGAACATCGACGAAGTCACGTCCTTCGAGTCAAAAAACGCGATGGTGGAATTTGACTGGGGGTCCAAATCAATCAGCAGCGTGCGCTTATTGCGCATAGCAATCGCGGCGGCCAAATTAATTGCCGTGGTGGTCTTGCCAACTCCACCCTTCTGGTTGGAAATCGTCAGAATTGCCGTCATAGTGAGCCCGCGCAGTTACGGGCGCATGCGCCAAACATTTTCCTCGATACCTCCTGAGGAACCATTCTCATCCGAAATTCGTTTCGACGGGCGCCCCGCAAACGCACAACTATATATAGACGTTCGCCCCCGGGCTACCCATACGGGTAGTTACAATCTACATACGCCTAACAGCCAGCGCAAGCGGAAAATAGCATTCCGCGAAATATTTCAGTTTGGCTGGGTTGATGTTTCGAAAACCACGGCGCGCCGCAATTACATCTTGTAGCGGCCCAGATCCTCGTCGGAAAGATTCTCAAGCCACTTGCGCATTTCTTCCGTATTGCGCTCTGACATTACGGTGGACACTTTGGAATTCTTCAGAACCTCATCTTCCACAAAGATAGGACAGTCCACGCGCAACGCCAAAGCCAGCGCATCGCTCGGGCGCGAGTCAATCGACATCATTTCCCCGTTGCGCTCCACCCAGATCAACGCGAAAAAAGTGTCCTCGCGCAATTCGTTAACCACAACTTTTTGCACGCGTACATCCAGGCCCAGCAAAACATTTTTCAGCAAATCGTGCGTCATCGGGCGCGGCGTTTGCACCTTTTCAATTTCCAGCGCAATCGCGTTCGCTTCGTGAATTCCTACCCAAATCGGCAGAATCGCGGAGCCTTGCGCGTCCTTCAACACCACGATGGGCATATTTGTGGAAGGATCTATCATCAGTCCGCGGATTTTCATTTCAACTTCCACAGTGGCCTCCCCGTAACGAGAAAACGAATCCGCCGGCATGCTCATCCAGCTATTCGAAAACGTGTTCGCCGTACATGCATCCCGGCCCACCACGCGTCACGCGAACTTTCAAATATTGTCCCAGAAGTTCCGTGCGCGGCGAAGCGAAATCTATCATTTGATTGCTGGATGTGCGCCCCAGCCAGCGAGCGTCCTTCTTTCGCAGGCCGTCCACCAACACTTCATACTCGCGTCCGATGCACGCCTCGTTGCGCACCGTCTGAATCTCTCGCTGACGTTCCTGCAAAACCGCCAACCGGCGCACTTTTTCCTCTTCCGGAATCACATCCGGCATATCTTTCGCCAAAGTGTTTGGCCGCGGCGAATACGTGAACGAGAATGCGCTATCGTATTGCGCCACATCCAGCAAACTCAACGTGTCCGCGAAATCCTCATCCGTCTCACCCGGAAAACCAACAATGATGTCCGAGGTAATGCTGATCGGTCGCGAAGCGCCACGTATCAACTCGATCTTTTCAATATATTGTTCAAGCGTATAAGTTCGCTTCATCGCGCGCAACAATCTTGTCGAACCCGATTGCACCGGCAGATGCACGTGATCGCACAACACCGGATTCGTTTCAATCGCGCGCACAATATCCGCGCCGAAGTCACTCGGATGCGAAGTTGTGAATCGCACGCGCCGCATTCCCGGCACATCCGCCACCGCCAGCAGCAACTCGCTAAAACTCATCCGCGCCGCCGAAGGATCGGCATACGAATTCACCGTCTGCCCCAGCAACTGAATCTCCGTGTGTCCGGTATCCACCAACGCGCGCGCTTCTTCCAGCACGCTCGCGCTCGTGCGACTTCGTTCCGGCCCGCGCGTAAACGGCACCACGCAATACGTGCAAGCCTTGTCGCAGCCCTCGATGATCGTGATGTACGCTCGGAACGGATGTCCCCGCCGTGTAACGGGCGTCTCAAAAGTTTCGTCGACGTCTTTATCCAATCCGGTCACGCGGCGCTCGCCCGCTTCCAGCCGCGAAATCATTTCCGGCAATTGCCGGTAGCTCGCCGACCCGCATACCAAACTCACCCACGGCGCGCGGTCAAAAATCACTTCGCCTTCCTGCTGCGCCACACAACCCAGCACGCCGATGATCTTGCCCTCGTGCGATGCCGCATCCTTATACAGTCCCAGCCGCGAAAAAACTTTGCTCGCCGCTTTCTCGCGAATGCTGCAAGTGTTGTAAAGCACCACCTCGGCCGCGTGCGGATTTTCCACTTGCCGGTATCCGCGTCCCAGCAACACTCCCGCAACTTTTTCCGAGTCGTGATCATTCATCTGGCAGCCAAATGTCTCCAGATAAAATGTCCGCGCTCCATCGACGATAGTATCCGCGGGCACCCGCGCAGACGCAGCTTCGCCCGTCAGCGATCCCAGCCTCACATCAATTCGCGCGTTGATAGATTCGGTCGACATCTCGTCAAATCATCATGTTAGCACAACGGACCAACCCGTCCCGGTTCTCTAAATCTGAACGACAGGATTCCAAACGGAGCGCGAATCGTTACAACGGCTTTCGATTCGAATAATCGTGTCCCGTCGCGTGAACGACCAATACCTTCTGGTCCGCCAAGCCGAGGAATCGGGCCAGAACTGCCGTCGACGCAACGGCACTTCGCATCGAGGTCATCGTTACCCAAAATTCCTGCGAATCGTTGGATACGCAGTAATACACTTCCCCCGGTCGTGGCGAGACATCATCCACTTTTGGACCGGTAGCGCCGTCAATCGCTACGATTTCATACGGTAGCGTTATTCCGCGTTGCATGTACGGGCTCTGCTGGAGCGCAACTGTCCCAAGTGCATCTCTGAATTCCTTCGCGTCAATCGGAAATCGTTCATGGCTCCGATACCAAACTTCGGTGCGTTCATTAACGTGCCTCAGAAAATTATCGTCGGCCGTCACGCTAGGATATCTGGGCTACGGGTCGGGGATGAGCACCATCGCGGCCAATCCAACGAAAACCGGGAGTACGAACAAAGCGCCGAAGTAGCTACGTCTCGACACTCCGTGAATCACCGCCCATAAACTTAGCGATCCGAGGCCGAGCCATGCGAGCGCCGTCGCGCCGTACGAATACTCCGTGTAATAAGCGCTAGTGAAATGAATTCGGAAGAAACAAACAGCCAAGTATCCTCCGAAGAAAAGCATCGGAAGCGAAAAGAGGCCGAGGAAGACTGATAACACGATCTTCAAAAGGGTCCGAGTTGATTGACGCACAACACTCCTTCCGCCAGATTCATGTGGACGACGCTTGAACGATCGCCGTGTATGTAGAGGACGCCTTCCAAGGCTAACCGGATGACTGTCGATCGAAATTGTCCTCTCTTCCGAATGTGTCTCAAATAGCATCAATTAAACACAATCCTGCATCGAAACATTTGTAGCACCCCAACGCGTGTGCTACGGTAATTCGGGGCTTCCAAGTATTCGAGAGGGGGAACAATTCCAGTTTCCGCGATTTTTTTCATTCAAAGCGCCATTGACAGTCAAATTGGCCAGCTTCTCCAGCAGACCGGCCTGGTTGCGCGCGTCATTCTGCTGATCCTGATCACCTTCTCGATTTTTTCCTGGGCGCTGATTCTCCAAAAATTGAAAGTGTTCAGCAAAATCAATCGCGAGACCACCCAATTTCTCCGCGTCTTCCGTGCAGGGCGCGGACTTCCTGAACCAAAATCCATCGGCGACGGCAGTTCCCCCATGGAACATGTTTACGACGCCGGTTTCCGCGAAATTCAATCGCAATTGGCCAATAGCAAGCCACCCGGCCAGATTAAAAGTTTGCAAGCGGTGATGGTCAGCATGCAACTCGCTTCCGCAGACCAAGTTCGCCGCGTCGAAAAATACATGCCCTGGCTCGCCACCACCGCATCCGTCTCCCCATTTATCGGATTATTCGGAACGGTCTGGGGCGTTATGGACGCTTTCTCCGGACTGGGCACTGCGGGCGCCGCCAGCCTGCGCGCGGTTGCTCCGGGCATCGCCGAAGCTTTAATCACCACCGCCGCCGGACTTTTCGCTGCCATCCCAGCAGTCATCGCCTACAATTATTTTGTCAGCCGCGTAAGGGATTTGGGCGCGCGCATGGATAATTTCGCCATGGAAGTTTCGGCGCAAATCGAAAAGATGAGTTCTTAAGAAATCAGCAGCTATGCCGCAACTCAAACAAACCGGAACATCGCTTTCAGAAATAAACATAGTTCCGCTCGTGGACGTCGTCCTGGTCCTGCTCATCATTTTCATGATTACCGCGCCGATTCTGCAGTCCGGCATCGAAGTGGATCTGCCGCAAACGCACACCGTCAAAGACATGCCGCAATCGCGCGTGGTCGTCACCATCAGTCGGGGCGAACAGATCTATCTCGGCGATTCCGCCGTCAACATTCACGAACTTGGCGCAAAAGCCCGCGCGCAAATGCATGACCCGCTTCATGAGCCGGTCTTCGTGCGCGCAGACAAAACCGTCGCATTCGGCGCGATCGCGCTGGTTCTTGACACGCTCCAGCAATCCGGAATTCAAACTGTAAATATTGTCACGGAGCCAATCGACAGTAAATCCGGCACGCGCTAAAATTGGAATAACAGTTGTGATTTAGCTTGGCGTTGAAATCGAAATGGAAAGCACCGCACAATATCCCGGCGATCCAGGCTTAAA
>Ga0210410_10001964_pt1 | contig 18723 bp, 9 predicted proteins | sample IncBWC4MmetaG_FD_161058 | JGI IMG/M metagenome (GOLD analysis project Ga0210410, IMG submission 161058) | Forest soil microbial communities from Barre Woods Harvard Forest LTER site, Petersham, Massachusetts, United States - Inc-BW-C-4-M | ecosystem: Environmental > Terrestrial > Soil >... | reverse complement strand
CGCGGCTGCCGGACTGGCGGATGGTCTTGATGACGTTGTCGAGGTGGTCGAGCGCGATCTGGTAGCCGAGGAGGATGTGCTCGCGGTCGCGGGCCTTGCCGAGGAGGAAGGCGGTGCGGCGGCGAACGACTTCGACGCGGTGGTCGAGGAAGGCGCGGATGGCCTGGTCGAGCGGGAGTTCTTTGGGCTGACCGTTGTGGACGGCCAGGAAGATCATCGAGAACGACTCCTGCATCTGGGTGTGCTTGTGGAGCTGGTTGAGGACGATCTGGTGCTCGGCGCCGCGCTTGAGGCCGATGACGATGCGCATGCCGTCGCGGTCGGACTCGTCGCGGAACTCGTCGCGGGCGATGTCGGTGATGACGCCCTCGTTGACGAGCTCGGCGATGCGCTCGATGAGCTTGGCCTTGTTGACCTGATAGGGGATCTCGGTGACGATGATGGCCTGACGACCGCCGGAGATGTTTTCGATGGAGGCTTTGGCGCGCATGATGAAGCGGCCACGGCCGGTGCGGTAGGTCGATGCGATGTTGGTTTTGCCGACGATGTAGCCGCCGGTGGGGAAGTCGGGACCCTTGACGTGCTCGAGGGCGAGCTCGAGGTCGGAGCGCGTTTCGGCTTTGTCTTTCGAGAGCAGCGCGATGCAGGCGTTGGCGACTTCGGTGAGATTGTGCGGCGGGATGTTGGTCGCCATGCCGACGGCGATGCCGGAGCTGCCGTTGATGATGAGGTTGGGGATGCGGGCGGGGAGGACGGTGGGCTCGAGCGAGGACTCGTCGTAGTTGGGGGCGAAGTCGACGGTGTCGGAGTCGATGTCAGCGAGCATCTCGCCAGCGAGGCGGGTGAGGCGGGATTCGGTGTAACGCATGGCCGCGGCGGAGTCGCCGTCGACGGAGCCGAAGTTGCCCTGGCCATCTACTAATAGATAGCGGAGAGAGAATGGCTGGGCGAGGCGGACCATGGTGTCGTAGATGGCGGAGTCGCCGTGGGGATGGTAGTTGCCCATGACGTGGCCGACGACTTTGGCGGACTTGGTGTACTTCTTGTTGAACTGGAGGCCCATCTCCTGCATGCCGTAGAGGATGCGGCGGTGGACGGGCTTGAGGCCGTCGCGGACGTCGGGCAGGGCGCGGCCGATGATGACCGACATGGAGTAGTCGAGGTAGGACCGGCGCATCTCCTCTTCAATATTGATAGAGAGCATGAAGGCGGCGCCGCGGCCCTGGACGTTGTTGGGGGGCATTCCGCCGGGATTTTCGGGGTTGTTCGGAGGCGTAAGGGGGAGTTCTGGGTTCTGATCGTCTGCCATGGGTTATAGCTCTATTATAGAGGGTTTGGAGAGGCCATGGGAGCCGGTCAGTGGGGTGTGCGCTGTGGTTCTGGGAGGCGCTCCGGGGGCTGGAGGCGTGTGTCATGGATCGCTCAAGATCAATATCCTGAAACGCGCCTGTATCCGCGCCAATCAGGTGCATTGCGGAAAAAAAAGGGTGGAGACCGAAGTCTCCACCGCAGTGTTGAAGCTTACCAATGGTTTAGAAGTTGATCTTCAGAGCAAACTGACCGAAGCGACGCTCGTCATTCGCGCCATTGTTGTTGCCGATGCCGCCCTTGGACGCCGTGATCGGCACCGGCACGCCGGGGCCAACGTTGGAAACGTCATTCAGCCCTTCCTGGATGAAGAGATTGTGATGGTTCAGCAGATCGAATCCCTCTGCGCGAAACTCCACATTGATCTGTTCATGGATGGGAAAGATCTTGCTGACAGAAGCATCAAAGGTCCAAGCCCCCGGTCCGCGGAAGGTGTTACGACCAACCATCGTTGCAGGAAACGGGCCCCAATCCGACGAGTCGCATCCACACGCTGCCCCTGGCAGCGCCGGATTTCCGAAGCTCACCGCTGCCGGAAGGTTGCCGATGACATAGCTGTTTGGTGCAACCTGACTACCGCTCGGTATCTTCGTAAAGCTGTGCTGTGAAATAGTTCCAGCCGCTGGCGTATACCGTGCGACCTGATAGCCACTGTTATTGTTCGTGCTGTCGAAGTAGGAGAACGGCGCACCGGTACGGACCGTATAGATGCCCGTCACCTGCCAGCCGCCTACTGCCTCATTCATCAACCTGTTGCTGCTCATCTTTGGCGTCCGATAGATCGGTGCGATCACCAGGCGCTGACGAAGATCGAGGTCCCCATTGCCACGGTCAAACCCTGGATTGAATGGCTGCAAATATCCAAGGCCGAACGCATTGTTGGTCTCTGAGAACGTCGTGCTTAGATCGTCCAGTTGGTGGGAGTAGGTGTAATTCGCTACCAGGCTCAACCCGGTATTGTGGTAGTTCGTGGTCTGGAATTGGACATTGATCGACTGATAGTACGAGTCGCCATTGGATCCACGGTTGTTGATATTGGAGTATTGGTTGTTGAGTCGTGTCAGCGCCTTCTTTCCGCTGCCGCCAGGATCGAGGATCGGGTCACCAAGCAGCACATTGCCACTGCCAAGCGCATTGATGTTCTTGATGTCATACAGATGGAGTCCGCGAGCGCCCGCATACTGCAATGACACCAGCGTGTTGTGCGCCAATTGCCGATCCAGCGCCGCATCCCAGAACTGCGTCTGCGCCGTCCGAATATGCTGATCCACATTCCTCAGGCTGGTGGGCGGCAGCGCAACGCTACCGGAAGAACCTGCCAGCGGACCCGCGTTCGAAGAAGTGATCGTCGTATTGTTGATCACGACGACTGCGTAGGCCGGAGGATTCTGAATCACGTTGAACGTGACATTGCCGAAGTTACGTTCATAGCTGATGCCGTAGCCGCCGCGAAACGACGTCTTGCCGTCGCCGAACAGGTCGAGGGCAAAACCGACACGCGGCGATACGGTACCGTACTGCGGCTTCCACAGTTCGCCGATCGGACTCGTCGGACTGCTAAATACATTGCCGTTCCGAACGCTCTGAGCGTAGCTACCCGAGCCATAGTAGAAGTTGGAGTCCAGGCTCTGATTGTTGTTGTGCTGCACGCCAAAGTACTCATAGCGCACACCGTAATTCAACGTAAGTCTTGGCGTGAACTTGAAGGAGTCCTGCGCGTAAACCGCCCAGTCGTGGAAGCGATTGCTGCGGGCAAAGGCCGGCGCTGTTGCCGGCAGGTTGATCGAACACGCGGGGGTCGTCGTCAACGCGCCCGTATATGGGTTCCTTACGCACGGCAAAGCGCCCTTAGGGTTCACTGCAGCTGAAAACTGGAATAGATTGCCGGTTACCAGCCCATTCAATCCGGCCGTCCGAGTGTTGCCAATCTGCTCTGACGCCTGCGCGTACGCTCCATAAGCGTTGTTGGCCTGGATGTACACGATCTGCCCGCCATACTGCATGGCATGTTTTCCTTTTTGAACATTCAGGTCCTGATTGATCTGGATCGTGTTTTGCGGTCCACCAAAAGGAAGACCACCATTCGCCGGATTGAAATCATAAAAGCCCGGCAACTGAATAAACGCACTTGTCCCCGGCAGCTGTGCATTGGTTGAAACAATCAGCGTCGGCACATTCTGTAACTTCGTGTCGTAAGCCAACGGAGCGTTGAATCTGCTGAAGCTCAACTTGGTACTCTCGCTGAGATATGGGTTGAAAATGTGTGTCCCGCTCAGAAGATATGCCGTGGATAGGGCCGAATTAGCCACATTGTATTGACTGTAGGGCGACGCAAACGCAGCTCCACTCTGATCGATTTCGTGGTAATTGGCATAGCGGAAGAATATCTGGCTGCGATCGCTCAGGTTGTAGTCCACTCGTCCGACGACGTTGTAGGTGTTCTGCGGAACACTGCCGCCGGCGTTGATCGGGGCGGTATACGGCACGATGCCGAAAGCCGGCGTGCTGGCCGGAACTCCCGCAATGCCAAGCTGGCCGGCAGTGTAGGTCTTTGTGAAGTTGAAGGTCTTTCCGCCTGAGTAATCCGAAAAGAATTTCTGTGTGTTGGCTGCGGTAAGGGCGAGAAACTGGGGCGTGGGGATCGCCGCAATACTTACCGCGGAGCTGCGGACGCGAGTCCACTCCGAGCTGCCGAAGAAGAACAGCTTGTCCTTGATAATCGGGCCGCCAACTGCGCCGCCAAACTGGTTGCGTGTGTACACGCCCTTGGGAAGACCCTGCTGAGCATTGAGGACAGTGTTCGATGTGTAAGCGGAGAGACGGTTGAACTCCCAGAGAACGCCATGAAATGCGTTAGTTCCGCTCTTCGTCGTCACATTGACGATTCCGCCGGCTGCCCGGCCGTATTGGGGTTCGTAGTTACTGGTCTGAATGCGAAATTCCTGGGTAGCGTCCTGCGGAATGTAGACGCCGACGTTATCGGAGAAGACGCTGATATTTTCGACGCCATCCAACAGAATTTCAGTGCCGCTGGATCGCTGTCCATTGATATTGAAGCCGACACCACGCGTAGTCGCGTTCTGCGAGTTTCCAGTCCCAGCGTTTCTCGAATCACCGCTATTGGTGCTATCGCCGGCGGACACATTGCCCGCAAGCGCCACAAAATCATAGGCGTTGCGGGTAAGGCTCGGCATCTGTGCCACCTGGGTTGCGTCCACGATCTGCGATAGTTCCTGGGACTGCGTGTTTGCCTGCGCGCCACCCACAGACGCGGTTACTTCGACTGAAGTGTTCGCCTGGGTCAGCGATAGCTTGGGGTCTACTGTCAGCCTGGCCGCTACCGTGACCTCAACACGAGTAGTGAAGGATTGAAATCCAGCGAGCGTCACGGTTAGTTCGTAGTTGGCAGGTTGCAGACCTGTAACGAGATAGGCGCCTGTGCTGCTACTGGCTACGGTACGAATCGCATTTGTACCTAAGTTCTTCAGGGCGATGGTTGCATTCGGCACAACTGCGCCGGTAGGGTCGGTAACGGTTCCTGCAATCTGCCCCGTTTCTTGCGCCTGCGCGGTAGAACCAAAAGTCAATATCGCTAGAAGCGCGATTCCAAGGAATAGTGCTGTCCGATGCCGGAGGCGATTGCCTCCAAATAGGGCCAACGTGGTCGTGGCAAGAAAAAGGGATATACGTCGCATATTGTCTCCAGATGCTGAGCTGATCGAGGGTCACCACTGGGGAATGGTTTGCCGGGGGAGGTTCAATTTTTCAAATCAGCCAGCTCAGAATACAGATAGGCAATCCCATGACCAAAATGGGAAAAGTGATGGAGAAAATATGATGCCCATAATATTCAACACGCTAAGGCACGCTGGGCCAATGATTAAACAACTTAGAGACATCCGAAAATATGATTTTTGGTAGACAACTTCCACCTTAGTTGTATGAAACAGGACGCGGGCCACGCGATCAGTCTTTTTACATGGCATTTGGAGTGCTCATTGATATAGGACCAAATTTATCGGATATTTATCTTGATATACGACCTATCCTGTCGTATATTCAGTTATCGAACTTCGCTTTACAGGTCGAAATAGGACACGTGATTGGACTTGCGAAGAGAGGAGGCCAAAGTTCCAGGCGAAGATATCTTCCGGTGACAATTCGGAAAACCAGGAACGACAGCGACACTTGGGATGAGTTGCACTTTGCAGGACAGGAAAGGGTACAGGGCGGAGACGCATGACACCGACCGCAGAAGGCCTCCGTTAAGTTATAGAATCCAATGAATTTCCTTCGATTATGCAGAACCTGGGATGGACAATAGTTTTTCAGGGATGAACCTCGCGGGGTCAGGGACCAATGGAAGACCGGTCACGAGCAGGGCCGCTCGACCTACCCGCAGGCATATTGAAATTGGAATTATTGCTCGAATTGAAGACAGATTAGAGAGATTGAGGAGAGCTGGAACGGCGTCTGACGATAGCAACAGGTCACAGTAGGGTGCGTTTCCCGGCTCTCTGGCCTCGGCCCCAAAAAACTCAATTCGCTTCGCGGTAGAAACTTCAAGTTTCGCATGGCTTCGGCCTTCAGGCGGGGCTTCGAGGGTAAGCGGTCAAGGACGAAGCATGCCTTCTCGCCGATGTCCCCTGGCCTTTGTCGCTGGACTGTAGAGGATTGGCGCCTTCTGCATTGAGGAGAATGCGACCCGTCCTTTTTACCTAACACGGGCACCGAGTACGGAACTGATTTCGAGGAGAAAGTATGAGGCACATGACGCGAAGGACGATGACGGGCAGGAAGAAGAGCGCGGCTCGGGCGATGTTCGGGGGAACGCGCGGGTGGATTGCTGCTGGGACGCTGGCGGCGTATGCGGTCATGGGGGGAACGAGGTCCGCGCTCGCCGAGAATGAAAAGAACGATGCCGCAGGGTCCGGCGCGGTGGAGGCGACGCTGCCGCTGAAGAAGTTCGATATTGCCCCCGGGCCGCTAGATAAAGCGATCGAGGCCTATGAGAAGGCGGCCGGGCTGACGGTAAAGATTGTGCTGCCGGCGGGGACTCTGGCGGGGTTCAACTCGCCGGGGGTGGCGGGGCTTTATCGCGAAGACGAGGCGCTGCGCCTGCTGCTGGAGGGAACGGGGTTGAACTACCACGTGGAGGATGCCACGACGATGTTTGTGGTAGTGCAGGTGAAGGATACGGTTTATGTAACCGATTCAGTTACTAATTCGGTTTCGCTGACGAAGTTTACCGAGCCGCTGCTGACTACGGCGCAGAGCATCACGGTTATCCCGCAGTTCGTGGTGAAGGACGAAGCAGTGACCACGCTGCGGGATACGCTGCGGAATGTGCCGGGGATCAGCCTGGCGGCCGGCGAAGCTGGGGCGCAGGGGGACAACCTGACGATTCGCGGGTTTACCGCGCGGAACGATATCTTTCTCGACGGGATACGGGACTTCGGCAGCTACTACCGCGACACGTTCAACTACGAACAGGTGGAGGCGCTGGAGGGGCCGGCGGGGATTCAGTTTGGCCGCGGGTCGACGGGCGGAGTGGTGAACCAAGAGAGCAAGGTTCCGACGGTGCAGCAGTTCGCGCATGTAGAGGCGATGTTCGGCACGGACAAGACGCGGAGGATTACGGCTGACCTCAACAGCAACGAGCTGAATGCTGCTGGAGGGACTGCGTTTCGCTTGAACCTGATGGGGCAGGAGAGCGGGGTTGCGGGCAGGGACTTCGCAGAGATTCGCCGGTGGGGCGTTGCGCCGTCGGTGTCGATTGGCCTGAATACAAAGACGCGGGCGACGTTGAACTACGTTCATCTGCAGGAGAACGACACGCCGGACTATGGGCTGCCGTGGTTCAACAACGCGGTGGCGCCGGGGCCGATCCGGCATAGCTTCTATGGGTTTCCGGACGAGAACTACCTGCAGACGAACGACGATATTCTGACGCTGAAGGTGGAGCATGAGTTTTCGCCGGGCGTGAATCTGCATACGATTGCGCGGGTGGCAAACTATCCGCGGCAGGCGCAGATTACGGAGCCGCAGATCTGCTCGAACGCTCCGGCGAGTGTGCCGGTGGGTGGGATCGTGGCGTCACTGCCGACGTCGGCGGTAAATACTGCCCTGCCCTGTCCGTATACGGCTTCGAGCGGTGCTGGCACGAGTGATCCGGGCACGATCGTGGTGAACCGGAATCAGATCCAGACCAGGAGTGTTGAGGGCGATCTGTGGGACCAGACCGAGGTAACGGCGCGGTTCAAGGTGCTTGGGTTTAAGAATTCGCTGGTGGCTGGCGTCGAGGGCGGGCAGGAGATCTCAAATCCGATCCGGTCCAGCTACACCATCAACAAGATCAACACCGTGCCTTCGACTTCGCTGGTGGATCCGAATACGCAGCAACCGTTTGCGGGGACTGAGTATGTCACCTCGATCGTGCATACGAAGTCGGAGAGCGTTGGGGCGTACTTCGTCGATACGGTAAAGCTCGGGAATCTGTTTGAGGTGAGCGGCGGTGTGCGCTGGGATCGCTTCGATACCGGATACAACCTGTGGCAGCCGACGCCGCCGAAGGGTGGTGTGGTGACTGCGCCGGTTGCTCCGATCAGCCGCGTGGATCAGCAGCCGGGTTATCGGGCGGCGTTCGTCTATAAGCCGTCGAGCCATGGAAGCGTGTACTTCGACTATGGGACGAGCTTCAATCCGGGGGCAGAGTCACTGAGCCTGAGCGTTGGGTTGGCGAACAGCTCGGCGGCGCCGGAGGAGAACGAGACGTACGAGGCAGGAGTGAAGTGGAGCTTCCTGAACGAGCGGCTGATGGCCGAGGGTGCGGTCTTCCGAACCGAAAAGGACAATGCGCGAGAGACGGACCCGACGAACGCGAACAATATCGTCGCTGCGGGAGATCAGTTGGTGAAGGGTGTGCAGTTCAGCATGGTGGGCAGACTGCCGCAGGGGATGGACATCGTCGCTGGCTATGCGTACCTCGATAGCGCGGTGATCTACTCGAAGTTCTTCCCTACTTCTGTGGGATATCCGCTGGCGAATGTTCCGAAGCAGACGTTCAATCTATTTGTCACGCATCGGCTGCCATGGCGGCTGAACGCAGGGTTGGGGGGGAACTACGTGGCGAGCAGGACCGCGAGTTCTACCGTGCCGTTCGTTCCGACGGGCTATGCGCCGAATCCGAATGGACCGGGGTTTGTGGTGACGAGCGTGGCGATGAAACAGGTTCCGGGCTACTGGCTCTTCGATGCGATGCTCAGACGGCCAATAACGGAGCGGCTGGAGCTGCAGGCGAACGTAAATAACATCTTGAACCGCTATTACATTGACCTGCCGCATCCGAGCCATCTGATTCCGGGGGCAGCGGCGAATGCGCTGATTGGGATCAACTTTAAATTTTGAAGCTTGGACAAGAAATAGGAGTAGTGGATGCTGATTACGATTCCTGATGTATTAACAGTGGGCGAGGTGGCGCAGGCAAGGGCGGCGCTCGACGCGGCCGAATGGGTGAATGGCAAGGTAACGGCCGGATACCAGGCGCAGAGCGTGAAGGAGAATCTGCAGCTCCCCGAGGGCCATCCGGTGACGGTAAAGCTGGGCGAGATGGTGCTGGCGGCGCTGGCACGGTCGCCGCTGTTTCTGTCGGCAGCGCTGCCGCTGCGGGTGTTTCCGCCGATGTTCAACCGGTATACGGGCGGCGGGCACTTCGGCACACATGTTGATACGGCGATCCGCGCGACGGCAACCACGGGACAGAGAATCCGCACGGATGTTTCGGCTACCCTGTTTCTGTCGGCGCCGGAAGAATACGAAGGCGGCGAGCTCTCGGTCGAGGACACTTACGGGGTGCACTCAGTGAAGCTGCCGGCCGGACACATGGTGCTGTATCCGGCGACGAGCCTGCATCGCGTCGCTCCCGTGACACGGGGGGCGCGGGTGGCTTCGTTCTTCTGGGTGCAGAGCATGATTCGAAGCGACGGAGACAGAACGCTGCTCTACGATCTGGACACAGCGATTCAGCGGCTGGCGGTCGAGACTCCGGGGAATGCAACGGGAGTGCAGTTGACCGGGGTCTACCACAACCTGCTGCGGCGCTGGGCGGAGATGTAGTGCAGGGAGTAGGGAATAGGCAGTAGGGAGTAGAAGGTGAAAAGGCCAGCTTCTAGGTTGTAGTGGCACGCAATGGACTACTGCATCGGCACAAATTTCTCGTTACAGGTGAACGTCTCTTCTTTGGCCGCCGTGTCCGACGAGGTTGGCGGAGAAACCGGTTTCGCCGGAACCACCTTAATATCTGTTGCGCTGAAGTCGAGGTTGCTGCCCATCGGCCCCAGCGTTATCGTGGCAAAGTGCCCATGCACCTGCTGCGGCGTAATCCCGTCGATGCGCACGCCATCGAGCGTAACCTCGGTGCGGTGATCGTCGTTCAGTCCGGCAATCAACACATCTCCCGGCGTCGTATCGATCACATTGCGAATCGTGATGGCCTTGTAGTCCGGAATCCGGTTGCCCGCATATTTCGGGTCTTCGAAGCCCTCGGTCGTCTGGTTGGTGTAGTAGGGGCTGATGGCAATCGGGTTCTTCACGCCGCGCATGCAGATATTCTGATACGTCAGATCGTGCACCGGGCCGCCGCGCGTCACGTTGCTCTTGATGCGAATCCCGCTCGTCGTATGGTCTTCGGTCAAACCATCCACCAGCAGATAGCTGTCGCCGCTATAGGTCTCGCTGCCGATCGACATGCCGTGGCCCGAGTAGAAGTGGTTGTCGAGCACGCTCATATGCGTCGTGCCCGTCTTGATGGCGATGTTGTCGTCGCCGTTGTCGATCCAGCTATGCGCCACCGTCACGTTGGTCGACGATCCGGGATCGATGCCGTCGGTATTCCGCGCATCCATTCCTTTGGTGGTCGGGGTCAAGAGGTGGACGCCCCAAGCTGTGAAGCCGTTGGTCTGGTTGACGCTGACATGGAAGTTGGTCGAGTTGTGCAGCGTGATCCGGTAGAGCACCAGGCCGTCGGCATGGCTGGCGACGATCATCCGCGTCGTAAAGTATCGCTCGTTCTTAGGCTCCGCCTTACGCGCCATCTCCCACCAGCTATAGTCTTTGCCCAGAAGCTTCGCGTAGCCCCGCCCATCGATGACGCCGTCGCCCATGATGCCGACATCCTTCGCATCCATAATGCTGAGGAACGGCCTGCACCCACCGCGGATCGGCGCCGGTCGTTGGGGCGCGGGAAATACTGCTGGTGGCGCACCGGCTGCAATCGTGCCGCATAATCCGGGAGTCGCACCCCCCGTCTTTATTTCATAGAGTGCCGCGTCGCGCGATCCGAACAACGTCACACCTTCGTCGATCAGCAGCGTCACTCCGGTACGCATCTCAAGCGGCCCGGACAGAAATGCATTGTTGCCGCTCGCCGGCTTCAACTCCACCGCCATCCCCGGCTTGCACTTGTCAAGCGCACTCTGGATGCGGGCAGTATCGAGCTTGCTCTCGTCCGCCTCGGCAACCTTATCGCCCATCGCACGAAGTTGCGCCGGAAGCTGCACGCACGATGGAGGAATCTTCGGCTCGCTTACCTGTCGCGTGTCCTGGGCCTTCACCGTCGTCGCGATCGCAGACAACAGCATCGCGATGACGATAAGCCATCTCTTTTCATTGACACGCACGCCAATCCGATTCCCCATCATCTGGTCCTACCTCCGCAAGTCGCTGAGTCAAACTAGCACAAGCGACAGACCGAGGTCACGGCGTCACGGAATGTGAGTACGGTCGAAATCGTTTGCGTCGAGATCCTCTTCGTCGACAAAGAGCCTGGGCCATATCAACAGGGCAAGTGACGAAAGAGCGATTAATATCTGCAACGCGGGATGCAGCGCATGAGGCATAGAGTTCCTTCGGAGCGCTCGAGTGCCTCTCCTTACACTCCTGCATCGGCGGCATTGCCCCGGTCTTCAACCGCAGTGAAGATCGAAGTGGATTTTTTTTCATTGGCTTCCGCTTCGGGAAATTTTTCCCCTCACACATCACCCAAAAGTTGTACCCGGAAAAGCGAAGAAGCCACCCGGCAACAGGGTGGCCTCTTCTTTAGGGAGAATAGTTCCAACGGAGGCAAAGCCATCAGAACTTTCTGGCGAAATACTAAGTTTGGCAAAATGACGTGTCAAGGCCAAAACTCGTCCGCTGTAAGTCTTTGGTGAGCAGATAGTTACGGGGGTTACTGAATCGTAAACATTGCCTTGCTTATTCGCTATTCGTTCGCTTTTATAGGTCCGACCATATATCAAAGAGCTATCATATCAGCCGCTTAGACCCCCTGCTGCACCGCCACCAGTGCACAATCCGGGCTACCCCTGCGGATTGGCACCCGATCTATCCGGCTGGATTCGTGCCGGGCGTCCGCTCAAATCGATCCGCAGAAACTCCGGCTCGGTCGCCGCAGGCTTGCCCTGCATCACGCGAATCGCGGCTCGCGCACCACCCAAAAAGAGTGCGATCACTACCGCCGCTAGTGCACCCAGTCCACAAAACAAAAGGATGCTCGTCAGCAGGCTCACCGTCTTGCGCACTTCGGAGTGAAACTCGAGCGGCATCGGCTTGTTCCACGTCACCTCATTGCGCAGATGAATGTTCTCTACGATCTCCTGCGCCTCGGCTGGCTTCCACGCGCCGGTCGTCATTAAGACCAGCGGTCCTTCGCGCCTCAGCTTCACGGTTCCAGCCGATGCGCCCTCGCGGTTCATCTCCGCTTCGATCTGCCGCCCATGATCTCCTGCGATCTGCGGCGTGGGAAACAGCAGCATCGTCAACGTGCCCTTGCCTTCGTACTTCGCCGTCACCACCTCGGCGGCTTTGTCGAACCCGATGATCTCCGGCGGCAGCACGCCACCGATCGCCTGATAGCCCACCGGCCCCAGCGCATATTTCACCGTCTCTCGCTTCAGTCCCTGCGCCGGCAGATATGTCGGCAGCAGGGGAGGCAAGCCTTTTGTTCCACCTACCTTCGGCAATCCAACCTGCACCGTCTTCAACAACGCCACGGCCGACTCCGGATAGAGCTTCAGGTTCGACACCACCACCGATACGCCGCTCAGCATCACATTGTCCGCGCTGCTCTTCTTCAAATAGCTGTACGCCGCATACGCGCCCGTCGCATCGTCAAACTGATACACCGTCACTGTGCCGCTCGGTACAGCCCCATGCGCCACCGGACTCTGCGCAGTACCACGCTCATATCTCTTGATCCCGTCCTCTACTAGGATCGGCGCATCGGCCCCGCTCCACGACGGAGCGCCATTGCCCGCATCATGGTCTAGCCCCGTTCGCAATGACTCCGGCAGCAGCGGCGTAGGCGGCATCGCCAACATCGTCTTCGCTTCCTGCGCCCGCAACAAAGCAGCCGATGCGCCCACCAGCGCCACTCCCAGCAGCACACGCGACATCACCCGAACCCGAGAAGAAACTCCCATACGAAAGTCAGACTACACCAGCAGCGAAAAGTAAGCCTAGAGCACCGGCCAGACCCGCGAACGCCTGCTGACAACGTTAGCCCACCGCGCTCCTTCGTTACTCCGCGCTCCTTCGTTACTCTTACTCATAGATGCGAGCGACCAAACCAGCGTTCGGCCAATAATCCTTTCTCCTGATCTTGTTAGACTCGGTCGCATGACCGTTCTGGAGTGGCTCCTCGATTCAGATCCCGCCATCCGTTGGCAGGTGTTGCGCGATCTCGTTCATGCGCCGGCTGAAGTCATCGCTGCCGAGCGAGCGCGCGTGGCCACTGAGGGCTGGGGTGCCAGACTACTGGCGTTGCAGGACGAAGACGGCCAGTGGGCGGGGGGCGCATGCTTTCCGAGCCCTGATCAGGACGATGAGAGCGAGGGCCAGCCCTGGATCTCCACGCTGCCAACTCTTCAGCTGCTATACGACTTTGGGATCGACCCGCACTCTGACCGCGTTCGCAGGGCAGTAGCGCTGGTCAAAGACAACTGCCGATGGGAGCACGCCGGGCAGGCCTTCTTCGCCGGCGAGGTCGAGCCGTGCATCAACGGCAGGACCGTCGCCTTGGGGATTTACTTCGACCAGGATGTGGAAGGCATCGTCGCTCGCCTGCTTCGTGAGCAGCTCGAGGACGGCGGCTGGAACTGCGAAGCGGAGAACGGTTCTGTCCGCTCGTCGTTTGCGTCCACGATCAACGTCCTCGAAGGACTCTTGGCCTACGAGCGCGCAACGGGCGGCTCTTCACACTCCATCGCGGCTCGGCGACGGGGCGAGGAGTACCTCCTTGAGCGAAAACTGTTCCGACGCAAGAGCACCGGCGAAGTTGTCGACCCCCAGTGGCTGCAATTCTCGTTTCCGATCCGCTGGCATTACGACATTTTGCGTGCCCTCGACTACTTCCGCTTAGCCGGGCATGAACTGGACTCACGGATGGACGAAGCGATGGATCTGCTCCGATCCAGGAGGCAGCCCGATGGCGTCTGGCTGCTGGAGAACACACACCCGGGAAAGGTCCATTTTGCGCTCGAAGACGGTGATGGTCGCCCCAGCAGGTGGAACACGCTGCGAGCCCTGCGCGTCCTCAACTGGTATGAGAAGTCCGCTGCCTGATCCGCAGTCCGGCTTCGCACTAAGTTCGCGCATTGGTCCTCACAAGTCGGCAAAAACTACTACTTCGTGCTGGCCCGCTCCGCCGGAGGCCGCGTTCCGCTCAGCCCGCCCGCATACTTCGCCACACCTTTATAAAGACTCTCCGCCACGCGCTCCCGATACTCCGGCTCCTGCAGCTGCCTCGCGTCCTTCTCATTGGTCACAAACGAGATCTCTGCCAGAATCGACGGCATGTTCGCCCCGATCAGCACCACGAACGGAGCCTTCTTCACCCCGCGATCCTTCAACCCCGCATTCCCCTTCTGCAATCCGCCGTAGAGACCCTGCTGCACATCGCCGGCAAACTCCCGCGACTCCTCGATCTTGTCCTTCAGCGCGATCTTCTTCACCAGGTCGCTCAACTGATGAATCGACTGGTCGCTCACCGCGTTCTCGCGCGCCGCCGTCTCCAGCGCATCGGGCGACGACGTAAAGTTCAGGTAATACGTCTCCACGCCGCGCGCGCTCGCATCCAGCGACGAGTTCGCATGGATTGAAAGAAACAGATCCGCCTGCGCCTTGTTCGCAATCGCCGTCCGTGTCTCGAGCGGAATAAACGTATCGTCCGACCGCGTATAGATAATCTCCGACCCCAAACGATCATGCAGCAGCTTGCCCAGCCGCAGCGCCACATCGAGCACTACATCCTTCTCCTCGATACCATCGGCGCCCAGGGTACCCGAGTCGTGCCCGCCATGCCCGGCATCGATCACGATCCGCCCGATCTTCAACCCCAGCGCCCGCACCAGCGACGTCTCGCCGTCCGCCGTAGGCACCGCCGCCCGAGCCGGAACCGCATTGGCATCAACCGCAACCTTCCCCTTTCTGCCCTTCCGCGCGCTCGAGCTCGAAGTCGAATTGGCAGCTGGAGCAGCCGCAATATCAGTACCCGCTGGCTTGCTACTCCCTGCTCCCTCTTCCCTACTCCCTGTTCTTGGAACCACCGCCGAGATCGGCTGCGACGTTGGCTGCGTCGTCGCCTCCACCCTTCCCGGCTGCGCGCTCAGCGCCGCCACATCGAACGAGCTGCCCGCTTTCACCGCCGTCGTATTCGGAACCGTGGGAGTCGCCGCCGCCGCCCGCTGCATCGGCACGCTCACCACCGGCGCTCCCGGCTCCGCCTTGCTCCCGCCATGAATATCAATAATCAGGCGATAGGGATTCGGCAGCAGAAACGCCGAGTACTCTGTCACATCGTTCACATCCAGCACCACGCGCGTCATGTCGTTCGAGAACTGCGCCGCGCGAATTTTTTTCAGAAACCCATCGTCGGTCACGGAGAAGCTCTTGCCCACCAGCTCCTGCGCCAGCCGCGTCCCATGCAGATCAAAGTAGATGCGATCAGGATTCGGCACCCGCGCCGCTTCATACGTCACGTCATCGCCCAGATCGATCGCGACCCGCGTATAGTCCGGCGTCGACCAGTGCCGAATCCCCGTCACCTGCGCCATCTGCCCATGCCGTTTCCCTGAAGTCTTCGCCACATGAAGCGGCCCAGCAGCCTGCCCCGAAGCATCCTGCGCCCCGGCAGTTGAAGCATCCAACTCCACATCCACCGAAGCCGAAGTCCCACGCCTCCCTGCGTCGGCAACATCACCAGCAGCATCCGCCGGCGCAACCTTCACTCCACGCGCCTCTCCAGTAGTCGGCATCGGCGCAAAAGACGAAGCCTCGCTACCCTCAACAGGAGTCTTCTCCCTAAATCCAACAGACCCAGCAGACCCAGCCGAAGAAGAACCCGAAGCACCCACCAAATCCGAACCCCTGCCACCCGCCCCACGCCCTCTACTCCCTACTCCCTCTTCCCTACTCCCTGCCTTCAAAGAAGCAATCCCCGCCTTCGCTTCCTCCGCCTGCGTGCTCCGCGGATACTGCTTCACCAGCAGCGCATACCTCTCCTTCGCCGCAGCCGCATCATGCAGATCGTTCTGATAGATCTGCGCTTGCGCCAGCAGCGCTCCCACCCGCAGCGAGCTCCCCGGATACTGCGTCCGCAAAAACTCATACTGCCCCACCGCCGCCTTCAGCAACTTCGCATCGTGCAGCCCGCGCCCCTGCTCCGCCAGCAGCTCCGCCACCGCATTCACGCTGTCAGGAGCGTGCGCATCCCCCGGCGCCTCATGGTAGACCGCGCGAAACCCATCCATCGCCCGCGTATAGTCGCCCCGAGTCCGCGCCCCCGCGGGAATCGCCTCCAGCGTCTCCAGCCCGCGCTCTGCCCGCTCCCACGGCGTCAGCTCGACCTTGCGCTGCGGCGCCGTCTTTGCCGACACCTGCACCGCGCAGCCCAGCGCCATCGCCCAGCACAGCAACGCCGCCGAGCCCCCACACCACCCGCAACTTCGAATTGTCGTTCTCAGGCCCATTGTCTTCTCAACTCGACAGACAGTCCTAAGTTTAAGAGACCCCACCCCCTGAACGCGTGTGAAAAGAACCCCGGTACTCCCCCCGATACTCCCCGATCCTTCCACCCCTTGACTCTTCGCCAATCCTTAAACCGTCTCCACCACTTACCGACCCGAGAGCCTCAACTGCGGTAAACTTCCACGCATGATAGACATCGATCTCATCGTGCAGACCCTCCGGCAACATGGCCATCGTGTCGACGGCGTCTTCTCGGTCCCGGATAACGCCGGCGCCTACGAGTTCGTCATCGACGGAAACACACTCAACCTCGAAGAAGCGCGAGAGCTCCTCGAGCAGGACTCAGCAAAATAATTTACGGAGGGTGAATGCCGCTCGCCTCGTTTTTCGCTGTCGCCCACTGCGAACCTGGTCTACTGCGAGCAGTTTCGCTCATAGAGGTCAATCACCGAGATTTGCTTTAGTCTCCCCGCTCCCCACGAATTGACTTGATTGTCACGAATCCTTCTGCCTGCTCTCCACATCTGCATAAAAACCGAAACAGGAGGCACAATGTCCAATCTCAAAGGTAAAGTCGCTGTCGTCACAGGCTCATCCAAAGGAATCGGAGCGGCCATCGCACAACGTCTCGCTGCCGACGGCGCTTCTGTCGTCATCAACTACGCCCGCAGCGCTGCTCCCGCCGAAGCCCTCGTCCAGCGTATTCAATCCGCCGGCGACAAAGCTGTCGCCGTGCAAGCCGACTTGTCCAAACCTGCTGAAGCCGCCAAGCTCATCTCGGCGGCGATCAAGGCCTTCGGCCGCCTCGACATCCTCGTCAACAATGCCGGCGTCTACAAGTTCCTTCCGCTCGAAGCAATCACCGTCGAGCACTTCGATCAGCACTTCGACCTCAACGTCAAAGCCCTTCTGCTCGCCACCCAGGCCGCCGTTCCGCACTTCGGTGCCGAAGGCGGCGTGGTCATCAACATCAGCTCCGGAGTTGCCCTCACTCCTGCGCCTGCCAGCTCCGTCTACAGCGGAACCAAGGCCGCCGTCGACGTCATCACTCGCGTCCTCGCCATGGAACTCGGCCCGAAGAAGATCCGCGTCGTCGGAGTATCGCCCGGCGTCACCGTCACCGAAGGTCTCGATGCCATGGAAGAGATGGACGAAGCCACACAAAAATATGCCATCTCGCGCACCCCGCTCGGCCGCCTCGGCAAACCCGAAGACATCGCCAACGCCGTAGCCTTCATGGCCTCGCCCGACTCCGGCTGGATCACCGGCGAAACCCTCCAGGTAGGCGGCGGTTTGAAGTTCTAGCCGCCCTCACCCTCCGTTGGTCATCCACAAAACCGGGTGCCCCATCTTCGCGACGGTCTCATCGTCGCTAAGGTGGGCATTCGCGCTACGCGCGAACCGCTCTCATCACATATGCTTATCTTTCGTGGAGGAGAAGTGACCGAAGAGGCTTTAGACCATCTCGCGGCTGCATGGATTCGCTACTGCCACGCCTCGAAGGATTCAGCGGAACCATTTGAAGCCTTTTGGGCAATAGAAGAAGAACATGATCTGTTCTTCGAGGGAAAGAGCGAGGAACTATGGCGGCTAATCTTAAAGATTCACGAGCGTGACCATTCCATCGCCGTACAGCAGGTACTTTCCGCTGGTCCGATTGAGAATCTTCTTTCAAAATTCGGCGAGCAGTACATAGAGCGAGTGGAAGATAAGGCGCGTGAAGATCCCACCTTCGCCAAGCTTCTCGGCGGTGTCTGGAAAAGCAGCATGTCAGATGAGATTTGGTCCAGATTGCAAGCGGTTTGGGATCGAAGGGGTTGGGACGGGATACCCGAATAGTTCTATTCCACCAACCCTCCAACAATCTCCGCCGCCCCACTCAACGCCGCATCGAGCGACCCCACATCACTCCCCCCGGCTTCCGCCAGATCAGGCCGCCCGCCACCTTTGCCCCCAACCTTAGCCGCAAGCAGCCCAACAATCTTTCCCGCCTGCACCTTCGAAGTAAGGTCCTTCGTCACACCAACAATCAACGAAACCTTCCCGTCCGCCGCTGCACCAAGCACAACAACCCCCGAGCCCAGCTTCCCACGCAGCGAATCCACCAGCTCGCGCATCTGCGCCTTCTCCAACCCATCCACGCGCTGCGCCAGCACCTTCACGCCCTTCACCTCAACCGCAGACGAAGCAGCATCCGACACGGAAGACGACGCAGCCTTCATCCGCACCGCATCCAGCTCCCGCCTTAGCTTCTTCATCTCCTCTTCCTGCGCTGCAATCCTGTGCCGCAACGCATCCGCAGGCGTCACCGCCTCAGAAGAAGACCCCACGAGC
>Ga0210410_10001963_pt1 | contig 18725 bp, 16 predicted proteins | sample IncBWC4MmetaG_FD_161058 | JGI IMG/M metagenome (GOLD analysis project Ga0210410, IMG submission 161058) | Forest soil microbial communities from Barre Woods Harvard Forest LTER site, Petersham, Massachusetts, United States - Inc-BW-C-4-M | ecosystem: Environmental > Terrestrial > Soil >... | reverse complement strand
TGAAAGATGTGGCCTGAAATGCCCACCCGCCGCTCTGCAAGCCTCTGCTGTGGTGATAGAGCCGCTCAGCCCGAACTGTCGGTCTCCCACGAGCCAATTGCGCTGCTCCGGCTGCGGTGGAACACACATATTGATGTGCTCATGCCATTGGGCAATCGAGAGTGGAATCCGCGCATTCAGTTCCTCCTCCGTCGCCCCATAAGGTGCCGTGTACATTACACCAACCAGCTTGTAGTCGGGATTCGGACCATCTGTTTTCGTGTACAAAAGTGCGGGCGGCCTATTGGGATCGAAGTTTACCTTTGTCTCCGGATCTGCGGACTCGCGGACGAAATGGTAGACGTTCTGATGCTGGTCCGGCATAAAGATTGTGTAGCCGTCGGCCTCCGCTGCGCGATAGTCGCGGTAGTGCTCCGCAGCCTTCTTCGCTGCGGCAACCACGGCGTCCGCGCGAGCTTTGTCACCAGGCTGTAGAGGACGCAGTTTGGTCATGGACATGTGGGGGTCCATGTCAGCCGCGGGTGCTGCCATGGCCTCAACCCTGGGCATGTAACGATGCGAGATGGCACCGCACAGGAAGGCTAGAAGGGTCGAAAACACCACCGAGCGGAGTAGGAGCTTCTTCATGACGCTATCCTCTTTCAACTGATATGTCCGCGATAGAAGACTGTGCCGGCTGCTACCCGAGAGTTCTATCTCGTGATTCACTCTATTAGACGGAGAAGCGCAGGAGCGTTAGGAATAGTCTGCTTTCGGTAAAGAATTGTAATCAAAATTGTGTGCTGTTCGCTCACTCCTGTCATTGATCTGCATTCCTAAATTTCTTTGCACATGCCGCTCGCCTGTGTCAGCTTTGCGTTCTCGTTCAATGTGCGCTGGCCGATAATGCAGCTTATGTACAGTGGATTCGCTAATCAATCCTTGGCGAGTTTGTGTATACTCGCCGCTAGGCAGATCGCCGCGCAAGTCCATGCTGAGATTCAAATGCTCCAACTGGCTAAAGCCGCCGTGCTCGGTACAGATGGCTAACGAGGACCAGGCAGGTCGCTCGCCAGTTTCGCAAAGTCGAAGAAGCGAAGCTTGCCGCCGAGATCCGTGCGCGAATCTCGGAAGCCGTGAAACGGCGTTGGGCAAAGTCCAACAGCGCTTCCAAATAGGGAACCTATAGGTCGTTCGGTCAATTGGTTTGGGCCATTCCGTCAACTCGCACATGGTCAACTACGCATCGAATTTGGCACATGAGATGAACGACACACAGCGCGCACTGCTCCTAAAGGAACAGGACGAATTGAATGCGTGGACACGGGTAGTCGCCCAGTGTTACTTTACGTGGTTTACGTTCTTTGTTACGTTCAACGGAACTGCATTGGCTCTTCTATTTAATTCAAGCAATTTCTTGATTGACAATCCGGTTTTGTGGCGAGCGATGTGTGCAGTTTTCTGCTTATGGAGTATCACTGCTACCGCATCCAGCATCCTCGTAGGACGGCACAGTCAAGGCGTTGATAAGAGACTGAAGGGGATCTACGCTCGCATGTATCACGGAATCGAAGCCACTGGACAATGGTCCAAGGCTTCTGGGTTTCTCGTTCCTACCGGGCTCGGTAAAGCCATTTTTGCGATTAACGCCTTCGCGACATTCTTGTTAATACCTATTTGGGGATTCTTGGCAATTTTTCCCCCTCATGCGAGGCATTAGCAGCGCCGCGAGGATACCCCGAATAAACGACCGATGGGGCACGGGCAGATATATCAATGTTCACCACCCCTCTTGTAGTCTTCCTGGGCCATGGTGAATGATAACGTCCTTTATCGTTCACGACGAATGTGCAGTTCCTAGGGATTACGATCCCGGTCCTAGAGGAATTCAATACTAATGATCGGGTGCAGTTGAATTGCATTCTTTGCCTCGCCGCGAACCCTGTGGGGAAAACTAAAGTAGCCGATTCCAGTGACACGGACCCGTAACTTGGTATCCGCAAACTGAGGAGTCGGATTCAGCCGGTCCTTGATCGCCTTGCGGACGGCTGCAATCTCTTTTACCCAACGACTCGAAGGTGAGACGAAAGAAGGATCAGAGTCCGGCACGGCGACAATCATTGTTTCACCGCTTTCGTCCGTCAGAATCAGATGATAGTCTCCGCTCGCTTCCTCTTTGTACGCGGTCAGAGTCCCTTCCACACGATAGATTGTGATCTCCACCGGCCTAGAACGGTGATCCATGAAGCGAGGATCTCGCGTGTCGGGGGCGGGAAGTTCTACGAGATCTTTGATCGTTGTCTGAACAATGTTTTGTCCTACGAGCGCAGCATCCTCGTCGGATCCAGTCTTGACCGGCCATCGTTCCACGCCGGGTTGGATTCCCCCAAATGATCCAGTAGCCGTGGGCAGAGCAGGGCCGTTTCCCGGAGCCCTGGAAGAGAGGAACTGCTTGATTTTCTGGGCACGCCCAGGATCATCGATTAAACCCGAATTTAGCAGGAATTCGAGATTGGCGGCTGCTTTGTCAGGGTCGCCGGTTTTGATCATCTCAAGTATTCTGGTTGATTCAGACTTCTGCGACTCCAAATCCCTTTCTGAACGACCGTTGACAACCGCCACCACTCCATTGCCTCCAGCTGCGGCTGTCGCTGCGAGTATGGCCACCACGAGTGGACTACGCCAGCCAGATACCGCTTGCTCCTGGCGATGGAGTTCTAGCTCCTTTTCCTTGACGGCAACCTCCCGTTCCCGGAAGCCTCTTTCGACATCCCATTTCTCGCGGTCTACGCTCGTTGCGATCTCATCATCCGTGTTCGGCATCATCAATCCTCTTGCCCGTGCATATTTTGGCACGAATAATACCACGCCAACCGAGAACGATCTGAAGATTGCAAGCTTTCATCCACGCTTCACCATCTTGTAGGCCTGCCCAATAGCCATCGTTCCGGTACTCATACCGTAACTGGGAGACCTGGTTCGCTCGGGCTAGATTGATCGAACAACATGTCTACACGGCGAGAAGCGAGCGTTTACGATGCCGAAGCGACTTGAACAGATCCAGTGTCTGCTTGGTCTCGCTCCAGTGCAAGCGCGCGAACGGTGCATCGGTTGCAAGCAGAACCTTAGGGAACCGGTCAATGATCGATTTCAAATCTCACTCGCAAACAACGCGCCTTAAGAACCCCAGGGCTGCCCCGTGATAATCCCGTTTATCACGTAGTCAATGGAGCACGGCGGGGGCAGGGGTGAATCACCCCGTATTCTCCATTAGCAGCTCGAAGACGTGCAAAAGGCAGCAGGTCACCGGGACCCCAGCACCGCCAAGTTCTACGACCGGCGTGGATATAATCCCGAGAAGGCGGCAAGCTTCTTTGCGACTTATTGAACGCCCGTGCCACGATGAAAAATTCAGAAATCGAACAGTACTATTTCGAGATGTTCCGGCGTGACTATCCACTGCCGGAGGGAGCGGTGGAATACGGCGATAAACCGGATGTCATTGTGCGCGGAGCAAGAACCATCGGCATCGAGATCAGGAATTTCTTCCTCGAAGACGGCTCCTTGCCTGACGGCGAGCAGATACAGAGGAAAGCGCGAGAGGCGGTCATATCCAAGGCCCATCATCTCTACCAGGCACAGGCAGGCAAGAAATTTGAGCTCACATTTGCGTTTGACCGCTCCGTTCCTATCCGTGATCAAACGAGCGTGGCCCAGAAAATAGCGGACTTGGCGGCCACGCTGCAGAAAAGCGAACCGGACAGCTTTGGCGCGACGATTTCCGGCATATTCCCGAGCTCTCGTTCGCCTACCTCAACGCGACCGAATATCCCGATGTGTGCTGGAGGGTTTCGCAGGGCTATGACGGCGTCTTCATGTCGCTCGATAAGCTGCGGACAATTGTCGAAGAAAAGGAACTCAAGGCAAAAGATTACCGGCCCTGTGAAACCTACTGGCTTCTCGTTGTCGTGGATTTCATGGACCGGGCGCAGGATCAGGAAATTGGCGTTGACAGTCTGGCAGGTTTAACGTCCCAGGTCTTCGAGAAGATAATCGTGTACAAAACCTGTTTCGGGCAGATCGTGGAAACGCACTGAGAGATCTTGTGGCAGGCCTAAGTCATTCTTTAAACGCGATAATGTATTTTATCGAGTTGGGACCACCCTTCGGCGCCGCAAATCTCAAATTGCCGGCTCCCCAATAATGACAGTAGTCCCGAGTTTCACTCCCTAGATGACTCTAATAGATTGAGTTCTAGCTCACTTCGAGTCAGCCTGGCGAAGGTCTTCTCAATCGGCACAATCTCTGCGTCCCCAGCCAGCTGCCGATAGCGACTTGCTAAGAGGTTTGCGTTTGGGTCCACAAGCAGGATGCGAGTGCGTTGTCCTTTCACATTTCGTTTCCTAAGCGCTTGGCGAAGCAACACGCGCATATGATCGTCATCATCGGGTAGTGAATAGCCGATGACGATCAGATTATCCGCACCTTCTAATAAGAGGGCAGCGGAAGCCCATAGATGATCGAGTCGTAACTCACTCAGAGACTTTCGATGCGATGGTATAGCAATACAGGATTCCGCCACTGTAAGTAAAAGGGAACGCAATTCCCAAAACTCGTCGGACTCCAGATCAATTTCGCGTAGAAAAGGATCTAGCAGTCCGTAAAGCACAGGTCCCTTTTTTCGACGGTCTGGCTCTCGGATCGTATAAAGATATGGCAAAAGGTATTGACCAACCCCTCCATTAAGACGCTCGGAGGCAAGGAACCAGCTCATGCAGCCATGAAGATGCAGCAGAGGTCGTTCACCTGAAGAGGACTCCCATCCCATCACAATCTCTGAAGCGTAATGTGACGTCGATACGAGAAACTCGAACAGAGAATCCCAATTCAAAGTTATGATTGCAGGGAACAAGTCGTCGAAGTACCTAAATTTTGTCGCAAGGTCTACAAAGTCATGCGGCATTGAATGAAAGCACAGCCAGAACTGTTCGGTTATCAGCCCCGTATGATTCGCAATAGGTGACGGGCGCCCATATCACCCAGGTCCATCAAACTGTCGAGTTCGGTGATGATTTTGTCAAGCGACGCGTCCTTCGATATACGATCTTCAAGAGCTTCTTTTACACGTCTGCCCCCCTTCCCATCGAGCCTAGAGCTGAATACTAGATCCTTCAATTCGCTTGCGAGGGGAAATCCGAAGCCGTGGGAGAAGCCCGCCCCAGCAAGGAGAACATTCGCGTACTTGCAGTCCATAGGCCAACGATCCTTGTAAAGAGGTTGTGATTCTTCTTCCTCTTCTTTCGGCAATAGTATCGCAGGAGCAACAACAACGATGGTCAGCCAGTACTTAGTATTCGTGTCGTTCCAAACTGGGATGTTCTTTCGGCGGAAGCCATAGCAGAAGGCCAATGACTGGGCTTACATCATTCTTGCGCCGTGGGCGCGCGGCGTAAACCCGGAGGGACGTATTGTCGGCCACCGAATAGGCGGACAACGTAAGAGCGTTCTGGGACATTGTGCCGATGAACCGAAACGGACTTCAAGCGCGACCGTCGGTTGGTGCCGCGCATGATAACGTCCTTTATCATTCATCAGGAGTGACTGAAGGCAAGTTGTTCAGACGAGTTTCGAAGAATGGGACTCGGCAGGATGAAGGAGTGACAACCGAACGTAGTCTGGTATGCTGTGAAGCGATACGCCAAACGAATCGGCATTGGCCATCTGGCACCCCACGATCTTCGTCGTACTTGCGCCCGTCTCTGCCATGAGGCCGGAGGCGAACTTGAACAGATTCAGTTTCTCCTTGGTCACGCGTCGGTGCAAACGACCGAACGGTACATCGGATGGAGGCAGAACCTCAAAGAAGCGGTCAATGATCGATTTCGAATCTCATCCTCAAACAATGCAGCTTACGAAGTTTAGGAGGTCGCGTGATAATCCGGTTTATCACGTAGTGCATAGAAGCACGGCGGGGGTATGAGAGTGTTAAGAGTAGTTAAGGATCGGCCCGTACCGACGATGCGAAGTTTCCATGGAACTGCGCCAAACGAAGGATACGTGTATTGCGTTTGAGCAAGTCTATGCAGTTTGGGATTACCATGACGGCCCGCGGTCGGGTATTGCGGCATATTTGGGCCAGCCGCATCACTATCAATGCGAGTGGGACAAGCTGGCTGACGACTTGCAAACCTGTTCCTTCTCACTCCAATCGCGAGAAATTGGCGATCTGGCAGAATTGGGAGCGCGCTTTTCACCCGCGGTGAAGTACTGCAGGCAACACATTCCGCGTTACCCGGTCAGCACCCGCGGTTTGCGGAGCTGAGCGTCATTTTGAAAACTCGTATTTCAGAAGCGTTAGGACAGCGCCAGCACGCGGAGGCAACATTCCGTGCTATGCCAAGCCAGCCCGAATTACCGCGCGGCGTAATGCGCGATCTCGAAGTCGAGTGGAGTGACGTTCGACTATTCGACAGCAACCCCAAACAATAAGATTGGTATGGAAAGCGGTACGAAACTACAGGCGACGATTGATTCTTCCGGGTCGTCCGCAAAGGCGGCAGGCGAGACAGCCTGGCCATTCATCCCAGCACCGCCCAGCGCATCCGCGCTTACCTCGATGCGGCCGGCCACACCGAGGATCTCGACGGACCGATGTTACGCCCGCTTAAAGACAATCGCAAAGGCCAGGAACCGCGCCGGCACATGGACCCCGATGCTATCGACCGCATTTTGCGCAAGCACGCAAAGGCGATAGGGATTGGCAGGGGATATTCTGCGCACTCGATGCGGGCAACCTTCGTTACCACTGCCCTGGAAAACGGCTGCCCATTGGAAGATGTGCAGCAGGCGGCCGGCCTCAGCGAGCCCGGCACCACCAAGCTCTATGACCGCCGCAGCTATAATCCTGAGAAATCGGCCAGCTTCTTTGCCACGTACTGAAACGGGAAGTGAAAAAGCGCATGTCTGTCGACTTAAGCATCCTGACACCGCCACAACTGCTTGTACTTCACTCTGAAATCGGCGACGAACTTCGCAGGCGCGGCATTACGCGCAGTTCCAACAATCCGACAGGCGATCTGGCGGAATATCTCTTCTGTAAAACGTTCGGCTGGAAGCAGGCGGATAATTCGCAGGCCAATGTCGATGCCCTCGGATTAGATGGCACGCGCTACCAAATAAAAGGGCGCCGGATCACGCGCTTCAATAAGTCACGGCAGCTCTCCGCCATCCGCGACATGGCGGGAAGCCATTTTGACTATCTTGCCGGAGTGCTTTTCAAGGAAGACTACTCGATCATGCGCGCCGCACTCATCCCGCACGCGGTTGCGCTGGAACGCGCAACCTTTGTTGAGCGCACGAATAGCCACCGCTTCCTGCTGCGCGATGATATTTGGCACGCACCCAATGTTCGAGATGTGACGATCCATCTTCAGGCAGAACAGTTCGAGGGCGCTGTAAGTCTAGAAAGAGAGCCAAATGCCAGCGAGTAAGACATCGAGAATCCGTGACACCGTCTATGTTGTCGGCGCGGGGTTTTCTTTCGGGCTTGGATACCCGATGACGAACACCCTATTGACTGAGGTCTGGCCGGATCTGCTCAAGCCGGAGCGAAAGCAACTTGAAAAGATTGTGGCCTTTCATCACCCCGAGTTTGATCCCAGGCGGCCAGAAACATTTCCAAACATAGAAAGGCTTCTGACCGATATCGATGTGAACCTAAAGCTCTTCACATCGAGCCGCCCCAAGGTGGGAAATTTCACCCCAGAAAAGCTGGAAGCGGCACGCGACAATCTCTTGTTGACCGTGGGGGCTTCGTTCCATAAACGCTACGCGAAGGCTATCAAAACACCATGGCTTTCTAAAATCGTGGGACGCATTCGAGGCGAGAATGCAGCTATTGTGTCTTTCAATTGGGACTTGATACTCGACCACCTTGTTTTTGACAACGAGATTGCCGCCGTCAACTACGGCCTTTCACACCCTTTGGGCGGTGGCCCTTTGCTCTTCAAACCTCACGGCTCACTCAACTGGTACAAGGGCACTGATATTGATGTAGTTTCTTCGTCAAAGCGAATCGAAATCTTTCACCACAAGGATGTACTAAAGTGTGTTCACGCCTTCATGCATCCTCGCGACATAAAGTCAAAGTCAGGGAAAAAATATGCGCCACTCATTATCCCTCCCACGTATCTCAAGAATTTTAAGCCGTCGATTTTCAAGCAATTGTGGAAGAACACCACCGATGTGCTCAGCACTCCCAAGAGGATCATCTTTCTTGGCTATTCGCTGCCAGAGGCTGATTTGCACGCCCATTTTATATTTCGCTGCGGTTTTTACAACCAACTGCACGGCCGCTTAAAGATCGATGGAGATCGGCATCCACCGACTGGGCCAGCCGAGGTGATCATTGTTAATCCAGAGCAAGCTGCGGCGGATCGCATCAAGCGTGTTGCCGGCCCCGAAATTCACTGCAAATGGGTAGACAGGAAAATCAAGGACTGGCTGTAGGAGCGTGCAGGGGGTTGCAATCACCTTTGTAATTCTTGTGGGTACTCGAATCACTGGCAGAAAGGAACATAATGAAAACAGAGATTAGACATGCTTCTCTTATTGTTCTCGCCTTGGCGCTGGTTTCGCTCGGGGGTCTGCTTATCCACTCCGCGACTCATGGACACTGGGATGCGAGCGTTGTGTATGCCACGCTGTTTGTCGGATTCATTGCGGCCTCTGTCGTCGTTTGGCAGGGTTCTCTGATTAAACAGCAGGTCGCCTTCTCCACGTATCTCGACCTCGACAAAGAGTGGAACTCCGACGAGATGGTTGAGCTTCGTCAGACGGTGCACGCACCGGATAGCAAGGAATGGAACCGCTCTCGCCTGGAGGGCATACTTGAATTCTTCGAAAAACTAGCGGTAATGTACCAACTCTCCGGCGAAATGTCCTTCATCTATCGAAGCACCTTAGGTTGGTATGGCGTTCGATATTTTCTTTTTGCTCGAGAGCACGGCCAAATCGAGGATATCCGCAAGGTCTGGAAGGAGCATGTTTATGGGGACATCGAAGCTTTCTATGACTTTTATCTGACCAGGGAGGTGGGGCGCAGCAAAAAGGCGCGCAAAGCGTGGGAGGCCACACTTTTAACTACAGAGTCGCATTTTTGGAAGCAAGAACGGAAGGAATGACGCGCGCTTCAGGCTGAAGCGCGTCATTTTTCAAGAGCCTGTACTTAAACCGATAATGTATTTTATGGTGGTTAGAAGTCAATCGCTAAAGCAACATAGAAACGTCCTCGGAATCTCTTCCGTACAAACCCTATGCTCAATGAGTGCATTGGCGATTTATCACTCGTCGACAACGGTAGCCATGGGCAACGGACCGGAATCGCGTGCTTATCAAAGGCTAGGCAATAACGTCCATTATCATTCGCTACTTGAGTTGGACAACCCGCAAGAGGTTTGGGTCATTTGTTCGAGGTGTGAGAAACCTCCCAATTGCGTCTTACAATGAATACTGACCGGCTCTCGCGCTAGCGGTGTCCAGTAAATAATCGACTAGGACGGTGAACGTGATTAGCCGCGACCCGAAAAGCTCCCAGCATTGGTCCGAAGATTTCGTTGAACACGTGAGGACCGTTCATTTTTCGCTCATTGCAGTCTGCCTCGCTTTGATTGGCGTGGTGCAATTCGAGAAGCCCAAGGATCTGACCACCGCACAGACGCAACTGCGAGAGATAAAGTCAGCCGTCGATAATTGGGATTCTGACCAAGTGAAGGGGGCGATCAGGGACGCGCGAGCTGAGGCTGCTGGAGGTTTCCACAGGCAATCGTGGAACGGGCCATGCATGGCGGTGGGCTCGACATGTTTCAAACCGTCACATGATGCATCCGTCGCACTCCCGGCCATGGCTGGGTCTCGGGTGATGAGGCAAGGTGCGTTCGCGGATTTCTTGGATAAGCCAAGTTCCCTTAAGGGTTTTTGCTTTTATTGGGATCTGCTCTACCAAAAACCAAGGCTGATCCTTCCCGATCAAACCAGCGAAGCGATAAACACCTTAGTAACGATAAAGCCCGACGGGTCGATTTCTGCGTCGAAGCCCGACTATAGACCCCAAACGCGAATGTCCACGATTGTTAACATAGGTCCAACCACGGCGTCTGAGCAGCACGCCTTTTCCACGCTTCACCTCCCGAACGCCCCTTATGCATTTTCATGGGATGTGGACGCGAATCACATTGCTATCCCATTTCCAGCAACAGAAAAACAGATGGACGGCCAAGCGGCATTGATCCGCTCCCATCCGTATTGGAAGGCCGGCCTCTGCTCTCAGTCGTTTGCGGAGTTGATGAAGGCCGCGCCAAATCAGGACGTGTCGTTCGAGTCTATCGCCAGTTCTTTCGAGCAGGAGGCAGCCAAACCAAAGTTCGACTCATTTGAAGTGTTTGGCGTAAAGTTCCCGGTGGAGACGGCTAGTAGATGGGGGATCATCTTAATCGTCGGAATCCAGTTATATCTTTGGATTCATCTCCATGAATTGTCGCCACGGTTGAAAGTTGGTGACCCCGGTTGGGATGTCGCGTGGATGGGTGTCTACAGATCATTGCCAGCACGATGGCTTTTCTTCGTGTTGACCGTCGGTCTTCCAATCATAACGATTGGCCTGCTTGGTAAACATGCTCTACAGAAGGCCACACTCTTGAGTTGGTTAGTGTACATAGCCGCGATGGTGGCGTGCCTGGCGCTTTCTGTATTGATCGTGATGGCGGTTCCTCAACATCCATCGAAGAAGGCAGCGCATCATCTGGAAGAGTCAGGCGGCGGATAGGGATTGCGGCAAGATTTGCTTGCTCACCCAGGCCCTCCATTTCACGTACCTCTGTTCGGGGGTATCGTGGTCATAGACTTCGTCGTTCATAAAAACGATTTGGCGCGCGAGCTGTTCGGCGACCGAAAGGCTTGGGCCACCTGCTCATAGCATTCCGGGTCCAGACGCTCATGTCTTGCCATAAAGGCACTGGATGATAATGGACGTTATCATCCATCAACTTCATGGAAGACATGAAGTTGGACTGTCACAGATCGCTTAGTGACCGACAGATCTCAGTTGTCGCTAACAGATGGGATGAGAAGGCCGGTCTCCAGCGGGATGCGTTAAGCTCCCAAGTTATCGACGCGCTCGAAGCGCGGGAGATAGAGGAGACCGGCGATGAAGAAGCTTACCACCACGATGATGCAGCGGACACTCAACAAGCAGGATGGAGGCCTGACCATCGGCTTGGATCTGGGCGACAGGTCGAGCTTTTATTGTGTGCTGGATGAAGCAGGTGACGTCCTGATGGAGCAGAGGTTGAGCACGACGCCCAAGGCGATAAAAGAGATCTTCGGAGCGATGCCTCGGAGCCGTGTCGCACTGAAGACGGGAACACATTCACCGTGGGTAAGCCGGTTGCTTAACGGGCTCGGTCATGAGGCGATCGTGGCGCATGCGCGCAGCGTGCGACTGATCGGGGAGAGCAGGCGCAAGGATGATCGACTCGACGCTCGAACGCTTGCGCGATTGGTACGGATCGATCCACAGTTGTTGTGTCCAGTGAAGCATCGCAGCGCCGAAGCACAAGCGGATCTGACGGTGATCCGGGCGCGAGCCGCTCTGGTCCGCACACGGACGATGTTGGTCAACGCAACGCGCGGCCTGACGAAGTCCTACGGAGAGCGGCTCCGCGGATGCAACGCACGCGGGATGAAGCCGAAGGCCGCCCAGGATCTTAGTCCGGAGTTGAAGAGTGCACTGGAACCGATGATGAGAGAGATAGAGTCGGTCAGCGAACGGATTTGCCAGTACGACCATCTGCTTGAGTCCATGACGCGGAATAGGTATCCCGAAGCAGAGCGGCTGAAGCAGATCAAGGGAGTGGGAACGCTGATCGCCCTCACCTACATGTTGACGCTGGAAGATCCATACCGTTTTCGCAAGAGCCGGGATGCCGCATGCTACGTGGGCCTCCAACCTGGAAGGCGTAACTCGGGACAGAGCGAGCCGCAGATGCACATCAGCAAAGAGGGTGATCCTTACCTACGAACACTCCTGGTGCAGGCTGCCCACCACGTTCTCGGCCCCTGGGGAGTCGACAGCGACCTGCGCCGATGGGGCATGAAGCTGGCTGAGCACGGAGGCAAACGCGGGAAGAAACGCGCAGTGATCGCAGTGGCGCGTAAGCTGGCCGTCCTGCTGCATCGACTATGGGTGAGCGGAGAGGTTTATGTGCCACTACGGCCAAGCTGTCGGGCCACACTGCCGGCAGTCGCATAGTTCAGTCCAGATATATGGAGGTTCGTGTCACAAGCCGAGTTCCGGTGACTGCGTCATTGCCCTGGCCCAACGCCCTCGGCGAGATCGAGGGGAAGGTCGCAATAACAGGTGGCAGCACCGGTTGAATCGAGAACACCCAACTTGCACCGAGCGGACTAAACGCTCACATCAGAGTGCGGATGGAAGGGTGGCGACAAAATGCGCAGCTCGGCATGCCAAGAATGGTGTTCACATCGGAAGGAGATGAACTTGTCCCAACCACAGAAAAGGATTGACATAGACCGGCCTTCTCATGGAAGGGCAATGCACTCAACGACCGATAAGCTTTCGCCGTTCCTGGCATCAAATTACTCTCTTGCACATCCAATGGATGGATCAAATGCTATTCTTCGCTCCCTACCTCGCTTACTCCGCTGATCTTCCCCGCCAAACCTAAAAGCCATCCCACAAAATACAGGCCGGCGCTCACATAGCCAGAAATAAACGCATAACGCTCATCTCTGGTCCGTTGTTCTTCGGCTTCGGTGAGCAACTCCGCACTCAATCCGTTAACACGATTGAAGAGAGGGGTATACACCTTGTCGAGGGCTTCAGAAGCCTTCCTGGCTCTGGCCATGTTATGTGCATTGTCAACAATAACTACCTCGTTCTTGGGTCCAGCCTCAAGGTCGTTCAGATGAGCGATGGCGGCGTCTATATCTATGCTTAAGTGTTTTAGTTCCTCATAACGTGGTTCGTTTTCGGGAAGCGCCTTGGAAAGTAGCAGTAGATGGTCTGTCTTGAGCTTGAATGATTCGAGATCGGACTCCTTCTCAAAATTTCCTAAGATAATACTGTGTACGTTGAACGATTCCGCATCCGTTGCCTGGCTTTGCTTGGTTCTGCCGCTACCGTACAGTTTTATGTAAAGAACATCGCCACGTAGTGAGTCCACTTGTGCAGCGATTTCATGAAGCGCGTTCTCTTCTTTCTTGGCTTGGTCATCGCGCTCGTACGATTGCTTGGTCTTTTCAAGCACTTCAGCCAGCTGTTTCCAATGCTCTTGCAGTCGTTCCTTCGCAATATATGTGGCAAATGCCAACAAAGCCCCCAGTAGTGCGACTGCGCGGTTATGTCTTCGCAGGAAAGACGCTTTGGTGCTGCTTCTAAATGAATGTGGAGAGAGTGCTCTCGATTTGAAGAGTGAACTTCTCGGATGATTTGCCATATCCATTTCTCCGACCTGCCATTGCATAGTCCTTGAGCGGCCCATGCCCTGTCTATGGCTAATCACTCCAGCCTCATAGCCAAGCACGTTAGGTCTGCAATAAGGCTTTGGGTGATTAATGTAGCGATCGGCTTGTGTATCCCTTAGAACCGGTAATCCAACAATATAAATAATGAGAAGTCGGCTTTTCAGACGTAATCAGTTTCGCTCAATGAGTGCTTTGGCGATTTATCACTCAACGAGAACATGAGCACGATGTGCTCGGCTATTCTCGCAAATCCTTTTCGCAGCCGCGGCCATCTCTTGCAATTTGAACCGTGCTCGTTTACTCGACGCGCGTAGAGGGCAGGTCGGCGCGGGTCCACTAGGGCACGGCGAGAAAGTTCTGCAGCGAAGAAATTGAGGGCGAAAAAAAGTATCCTCCCCCCGTCATCATTACGAACGTGCGGTTCGTTTGCACGATCTGGGAGTTCCCGACAGACGTTGCAAGCTCCACCTCCCGTATAGGCGTCCCTGGTTGGCCGATGATCAAATCGTGTCCGCCAGCTTTCGGATTGGCCGTGGAGTTTGCCCAATCCGTTTGCAGCAATTCGAATTGCTGGACGATCGATGTTTGATAGCAGAGAAAATGCAGTCCACGCTCTACTCCATCATCGGCTGGGAGTTGTCCACCTGGCGGGGCCGGAAGAGGAGGGCCAAACGGGATTCCACGTCTGAGAATTCTTCTCGTAAGCGTGTCGAATTGGTCTCCCTTATCACTATCTTGGTCGCGTGGATTTACCTTGCGGATGTGTGCAGCATGCGGGCAGACAAACCCATTAGGGTCGCCCTTGGCTGGCGGGAGCGGCTTTGCCGTTCCATAGCCTTCTTTGAAGCGTGGAGCAACAGAGTCGTTTGCGTAGAGAAAGTCGTTCACGGACTGAGGATCCTTCGCTATGTCCGGATCGTCTTTGATTTCCGCGCGCAGAATGGGAGTCCCACTTGGCCACCGGCCGACAAGAGTGGCGCCCAATCGCTCTGGTGTCATATTTGGAAAGTCACTGGTAGATGCCAAGGCTGCTGCGGACGCACGTAGAAAGCCGGCGAAACCTGCGACATCTTGCTGCAGCCTGCGAAATACGAGAAGAGAGCCGTTGCGAACCCATGAGGGCAGGGGCGCTGGAGCAACCGCTGTCCCATCGCTATCGTTGTTTGAGGGATAGCCGAATACGAACTCGCCGGGCCAAACCAGTGGAGATCCAGGCGTAGCAAAAGATATAGCGCCTGCGGCGGGGGGAAGCAGTTCGCGTACGGCCAGGTAAACGTCAGGCGATTTCGATAAAAGACCTCGAACGGCCGGTTGGGAGACACCGTCTTTGAAGCCGAAATGCTCGTGTCCAGGCAGGTCAGATCGGGTGTCTCCGACTTCCTTCCAAAGCACAACGGGAGCGCCGCCCAAATCGCCCGTTCCCGGCGTCAACTGGTCTGCCAGCAGCGCCATCTCGGAGCTGTCGTCGCTTGCGACGATGAGCAAAATGTCCGGTACTCGTCCTTCTCCTCCCATTACCCAGCCCGCAGTCCCAGTCGCACCGCCCGTCGGCACATCTCCTAAACTGGCAGCCCTTTTCGGTAGGCCGTCCTTGAAAGCGTCATCCGGCACCTGCCCTGCGATGGCGGCTGACTTCAGCTTTGCGACCCCGTCATACGAAAACGCGATGTTCACCCACGTCGCTATCAACCCGACAGGGTCGTGTCCCAAGCGCCGGCGTCTCGCCTTGAACAAACCATTGAATTGCGCTACTTCGGACAAGCTGCTGATGTGGGGGGCCACTCGCGTCAGCCACGCTCTCGCTGCGGGCAGGTCCCCAATACCAAGAGCAATTAAAGTCTGGTGATCCTTGTTGAAGCCAGCTAGGATGTTCCCCTGGATTTCATCTGACTCCAATAGAACCTCCTGCTCGTCGGACGTTTTTTCGGCGTTCATCGTCCCTCACATCTCCGTCGTCGGATAGAACTATCTGCTGGATAAAAGCAACGCTTTTGCAGAGGACTCAGCAGGTTGAGGCGGCTTCACCTGCGGCACACTACCGCAAGTCGTGATGGGGGTATTGTGAAGGTTCTGTGACACGGTTGCACGGCCTGCAATGTGCATAGTGATTCTCTCTGCGAGCTGGCCTCCATAACTGAGAGGTTTGCCGTTTAGCTGAACATCAGAAACAGTTAAGCCCTGTGCCTGTAGTTCAGGCGTGAGCTCGTAGATGGCCCTCAACGCCATCGGAAATGCACCTCGGACCACCTTGAAGAAACCGCTCGCGTCATTCCCGTTCAATGTGAGGCCAGCCCCGTTAAAGCCCGACATATACAAACCCACAGGGTCTGCAATGGTGACATACCGCCCATCGCGCGCCAATCCATTCACGGCCGCACCGATCGCAGGATCGCTGTTTCGGCCTGCATCGCCATATTGACTGCATTTGATGAGCGGTATGGTTTGTGTAATTTCCGCACCATGTTGCGAACGCCTTACGGTGGCCGACGCGGCCAGAAATACCTCGGCGAAAAGATTATTCGCAGGATGTGTCAGGTGCATCGCCCCTAGTTCGGTGTTCCACTTATTCAGATAGTCGTAATCTGTACCGGCCCCATTCGGAAAGAGGTCAGCCATCGTGACTTGGGGACTTATGTACGTTTGATAAAGCTCAAGCACCTTGGCCGGCAGCTCGGACGCTAGGAATTGGAAGTAATCGTAAGCCTCGCAGGTGAACTGGACTGACACAATCTTGCCGGCCTTCTGCACAACGAACCACTCAAGATATTCATCTTGATTTCGGTTCGTTCCTGCCGCGACGGGACCTTCGGCACCAACATAGTTCGGCGCTTGCCCGGGTGTCTTTGAATCGAACTTCTTGGGAAAACCGTTCCACGGTATATCGGTGACCGATGCGGGAAGGTCTGGCTCTGCTCTCCCTTGCGTAACGGGATTGTAGAACTGGCAAGTTCCACCGCCGTGCTTAGACAGGTATGCCGACACGGATGTTGTCGACGTGCCGAAAATGTAGGACATTTGGTCGTTCCAGTCCTTCGCTACGTTCGGCTGTCCAGCGAAGTCTGTATTGTTACCAGGAGCATTAAATTCAGTGTAGGTGGCCACTTCTCTCTCCATTCTCTGAATCGGTAAACCCGGGAATGCGAAACCTAGACATACTTTCATCTATTCGCTTCAATATCGATTGAAAAGGCAATTGCAGTAATGACTCCACGTCATCTCCTGCTCACTGGACGGTGGGGGCGGATTCACTCGCCACGAGATTTTGTCTCGTACTTCATGGTTGCCCTAATCGGGACACCCAGCATCGATCCAGTTCACGATCTCCTGAACCTGATTGTCTGGTATGAATGGTCCGTCTTTCGGCATCCGCAACGCGGGCGATGTGATGCCGGTACGCAGATCAATAACCAGATTGGTGTTATTGCCCTGGCCATTACCAATCATTTCCGGCTGTATCAAACGCTTCCCGTGGCCAACGGCGGCCAAGAGGTTGGCCTTCGTGTCCCACGCAAATGATGCGCCGTGTCCGCTCAGGTCCGCTGGGCCGGCGTTGTTGGGATCATTGTTCCAAGCCGTTATCGAATCATCCAATATCTGTTTGACGCGTGTGAACCCCATAATTTCCTCTTTCGTCAGCGTGTTGGAGCAGCGGTTGGCCCAGCGCCGAGCGCTGGTTGCGGTAGGGTGGAAAGATATTTGGAAAGAACATGACTTACGTTCAACGTCGATGCGGGAACGTTGAAGCCGCCTGCTCGAGTGTGCTGTGTGTCATGACAGGAGAAGCAGTTTGGCGAGTCCGTTTGACTAAAGGACTCCATCGCAACACTTGAGAGACCATCCTCGCCGGCGTTCATCGCCCCCGGAGTATCGGGCCCAATGCCCTGAGCATTCTTGATCTTCATGCCTGCCTTGAACAGTCCTGGCTGGGGGGAATGTCCTCCCAAGGGGTCATCCATCCAGACTGCACCGACTAATCGGTAATTGCGCCTGACGTCATTTGCCTCCGTCGGACTCTGAAACGCTCCAGACATTGATTGGTTAAGAGCGGTAAGTTCGTCATCCGGGTTCGGATCATCCTGCTTGGAGCCGGGAAAACTACGCACTATTGATGTTTGTAAAGTTGTTCCTGACTTGGTGAAAGTTTGGGAACCTTCATCGAAAGCGCTGACTAAAGTACTTGTGCTCGGCGTGTTATTGGATTTCCCCTTAGTAGTATTGGCCTTGTAAAGATTCCAAGAGCACGGGCTAACTGGGACATCATCAGAAACTTTGCCGGGCAAGTCAGCAAGCGACGGCGCATTGTCTTGGGCGACATTGCCATTACAGTCGTGGCCGAGATGGTCAAACGTCGACCAGATCATCTCGGGATGGCCTTCCATCGTGAACGCGATGTGGATCGCAATCAATGCGACTGTAACGTCGCGTAGGGTACCGTCTGGAGCTACATCCGTCCCGCTTTTAGCAGTCAGCCGGGGAACCTTAGCCTTTGTAACGAAATACCCCGCGGGCGGGTGATTCGAGTCGACGATCTGCCATGCCGACTTTATTTCCACCACTCCATTGGGGAAAGTTAGAGTCGGATTCGCGGCGACGGCAGCCACAGAATTCAGGTTGTTATTCCGTAGAAAAGCCGCAAACGCTTGATTGACATGAATCGCATAGTAGATTGGATTACCCCGTTGGTCGATCAGCAGTCCACCCGTGACGGCTTGCCGAACGCCGTCGTCTATAGCAGGGTTGCCGCCCATGTTCGTTGTGTCGTTAGGCTGTTGGAGGCTGCGGGGCGCTAACATCAAAGCATCGTGTGATGGTCGTGCGGCTAAAACACTAATGCTGGTCCGCGCATGTGCAACGGCGCTGTTTCGCTTCGCGAACATTCGTTGCGGTACGGCTGCCGAAGGGAACAATTCCGCGATCGTCAGATAAGAAGAAAGGAAACGAGGCTGACCGCTCGCGTCTGGCTGCATCGCATAGAGAAACTGTTGCCAGGAAGCTTGATAGAAAGGACAGTCCGTGCCCTGCTCCCCGTGGGAAAGAGGCCGCATTGTCGACGGCGCTGGAGGTTTAGCGCTCAACCAATCATTGCCGGCGGCACAAGTGGCTTGAGCCCTCACCGACTTGATTGAATTAGAGATTCTAGTTCTCGCACTAAATGCGAGTATGGCGAGGAAAATTACAAACAGGGGCGTTGTACGTCTCCACAT
>Ga0210410_10001961_pt1 | contig 18728 bp, 18 predicted proteins | sample IncBWC4MmetaG_FD_161058 | JGI IMG/M metagenome (GOLD analysis project Ga0210410, IMG submission 161058) | Forest soil microbial communities from Barre Woods Harvard Forest LTER site, Petersham, Massachusetts, United States - Inc-BW-C-4-M | ecosystem: Environmental > Terrestrial > Soil >... | reverse complement strand
ATGGAAAGTGGCTGCTGCTGACGGCATCCGCCGCGGGCCAGCAAAATCTTTACGTATATTCGCTGGACGAGCTTTCGCGGGAGCCGGCAGTGGCGCGTCAGATTACCTCCACGCCCGGCTTCAAGCGCGAAGCGCAATTTTCTCCGGACGGCAAAGAAGTTTTCTATCTGCAGCAGGGACGGATCGAAGCCGTGAACGTGGATTCGCGTCAAACGCGCACGCTTAACATCACCGCGGAACTCGACGTGGATTTCGCGAAAGAAAAAATGGAAGTGTTTCATCAGGCCTGGAGCTATCTGCACGATAATTTCTTCGACGAGAAAATGAATGGCGTGGACTGGAACGCTGAACATGCGAAATACATGCCCTATATTGAGGGTTCGTCAACGCCGGACGAAATGCGCCGCATGATTTCACTGATGATTGGCGATCTGAATTCGTCGCATTCCGGAATTGCCGCGGGCGGTGGCGGTGCCGCAGGCGGTGCTGGCCGGTCCGGCACTGGACGCATCGGCATGACTTTCGATCCCACCGAATACGATCGCACTGGCCATTTGCGCATCGCGGAAATTACTCCGCTCGGTCCGGCATCGCTCGTGAAGGGAATTAAGGCCGGTGATTATCTGATCTCGGTGGACGGAGCAAACATCGGCCCGCATTCCAATCTGGATGAATTGCTCGAAAATAAATCCGGGCGCCGCGTGGAACTTGGTATCGCATCCAGCTCTGATGGCGCCGACAAACAAATTGTTCCCGTGCAAACGATCGGTCGGCAAGCCGAACTCAACCTGCTCTATCGCGCCTGGGTGGACCAGAAGCGCGCGTACGTTGAAAAAGTCAGCAACGGGCGCCTGGGCTACGTGCACATGATTGATATGTCGCAGCAATCGCTCGAAAAGTTCTACCTCGACTTGGACGCCGAGAATCAAGGACGCGAAGGCGTTGTGATCGATGTTCGCCACAATCAGGGCGGGTTTGTAAACGTCTATGCGATTGACGTGCTCGCGCGCCAGAATTATTTCACGATGACTCCACGCGGGCTTTCCGCGGCGCCTGCGCGAACCATGCTCGGACAACGTTCACTAGGTCGGCCGACAGTTCTGGTCACCGACCAACATTCACTTTCCGACGCCGAGGATTTCACCGAAGGCTATCGCACGCTCGGCCTGGGCAAAGTGGTTGGCGAGCCGACTGCAGGATGGATTATTTATACTTCCAACGTAAACTTGATTGACGGCTCGAGCCTTCGCCTGCCGGGCACACGCATCACCGCGCATGATGGAGAGCAGATGGAAATGCATCCGCGAAAAGTGGATATTCCCGTGACGCGGCCGGTTGGTGAAAGTTACGGCACTCACGATTCGCAGCTCGATGCCGCCGTGCAGGAACTGCTGCGGCAGATTGGATCTGCGCCGCGCAAATGAATTGCGCGTTTACTGGCCGACACAGTTTTCTATCATGAAAATAATTCTTAGATCAGCCCGCCAACTCGTTGCGCGCAGAATGCAATGACGATGGATTCTCAACCCGACTTATCCATCGTTATTCCCGCATATAACGAAGAGCTGCGCCTGCCCAAATCGCTGGAGCGCGTCCGCGCTTATCTCGAAACCAAGGGAGTTTCGTCCGAAGTAATCGTTGTTGACGATGGATCGCGTGACGGCACCGTTCAGTTCGTGGAATTGCAGATGGCGGCATGGCCCGCTTTGCGGGTGGTGAAAAATCCCGGCAATCGCGGCAAAGGTTACAGCGTTCGCCACGGAATGTTGGAAGCGCGCGGGAAAATTATTCTTTTTACGGACGCCGATCTCTCCGCTCCAATTGAAGAAGCGGATAAATTGCTCGCCGCGCTCGCAACGCATGATGTCGCCATCGGATCGCGCGCGATGGACCGGAGCCTGACTTCCGTTCATCAGTCCTGGACGCGCGAATTCGCAGGAATTATGTTCAACACGGTTGTGCGCGTCATCCTTGGATTACGAATCGAAGACACACAGTGCGGGTTCAAGGCATTTCGCCGCGAAAAATCGCAGATTATTTTCCAGCAGCAGCGTATTGATCGCTTTGGCTTCGACCCGGAATTACTTTTTCTTGCCAAGCGTAACGGTCTGACCATCGCCGAAATTCCTGTGCGCTGGGCGAATGCTGAGGGCACTACCGTAAGCATTTGGGATGGAATTCGCGCCATGTTTTTTGAAGTGGCGAAAGTCCGCTGGAATGCCATGACCGGCAAATATCCGCGGCGAAAATAGCTCAGTACTTTACAATACAAAGTACTTGACAATAATTGGATCTCGTCTATCATTCACCTATGGGTACCGTCCGTTCCTTTCGCGATCCCGCTCCAGAGCCTGTCAGGCTTGATGTTCGCGCCGCCGATAATCTGCGATTCATTCGCGAAACCATGGAAAATGCCGGCCGTTTCACGGCGGTTCCCGGATGGGGCGGAGTTGGCATGGGCGTCACCGCACTCGCGGCCGCCATCGTGGCGACATTCCAGCCGAGCACGCTTCGTTGGTTCGCGGTATGGCTCGCGGAGTTGGTGCTGGCCGTCGCCATCGCCGCCTGCGCGACTGTTCTGAAAGCTCACGCGGCGAAAGTTCAGGTATTTTCCGCCGCCGGCAGAAGATTCGCGCTTAGCTTCGTTCCGCCGTTGCTGGTTGGCGCGCTTCTCACCATCGTTTTGTATCGTGCAGGGTTCACGCATGTTTTACCGGGAATGTGGTTGCTTCTATACGGAACAGCGGTCGTAACCGGCGGAGCATTTTCCGTGCGAGTGGTTCCGGTGATGGGTCTTTGCATGATGGTCACCGGTGCGGCTGCGCTGGTTGCGCCCGCCGCGTGGGGAAATATTTTCATGGCCATCGGATTTGGCGGCTTGCAAATAGTTTTTGGCGCGATCATCGCGCATCGTCACGGTGGTTGATCGGCTGCGAATAAGCTTCTCGCAGGAAAGTGTGGAGAATAAAGTCAGTGGCTAAGCAAAACGCATTGCGACACGATCGCGGAACGAAATCCCGCGCCGCGGAAGATCGCTTGGGAACTGTGCGCGGAAATGCCGATGCCGTCGCGCCGGATCTGGATCGCTTAATCCACGAGCGCATGCGCCTGGGAATTGTCAGCGCGCTGGCGGTGAATGATTCGCTCACCTTTAACCAGTTGAAGGCACTTTTGCGCACCACCGACGGTAATCTGAGCGTTCACGCGCGCCGCCTGGAAGAAGCGGACTACATTGCATGCACGAAATCATTTGATGGCAGATTGCCCAAGACGGAATTCCGGCTGACGGCCGCGGGGCGTCGTGCGCTTGAGCGTTATTTGAATCACATGGAAGCGTTGATTCAGGCGACCCGCGAGAAGTAGGCGAAATTTTTTTGTAAGTCCACTTTGCAGTACAAAGTGGATGCGGAAGTAGCAGCGGCGGAGAAAGCAGTGCCAATTTATATGAACGCATCATCAGCATCACCACTTCACGTAGCAATTATCACCGATGGAAACGGCCGATGGGGAACGGTGCGCGGACTGCCGCGTTCCGCCGGACATCGCGCCGGCGCGGAAAATCTGCGCAGAATTCTCGGTGCGGCGCCCGAGCTGGGGATTTCCACGCTGACTCTTTACGCGTTCTCGGCGAATAATTGGCAGCGGCCTGAAGCGGAAGTAGAGGTGCTGATGCGCCTGCTCCACGATTATTTGATTGTCGAAACTCCGCGCTGCGTCGAACGCGGTATTCGCGTGTCCGTCATCGGCCGCCGCGATCGGATATCGCCAGCACTACGCGCGGCGGCCGAGTCCGCCGAATTTGCCACCGCAAATGGCCAGCGGCTGCATCTTCGTCTCGCCGTGGACTACTCGTCGCGCGAAATGCTTTATCGCGCCGCGTGCCGCTTTTACAAAGTGACGGACGTTTCTCGTGAATCGTTTGAAGCGTTACTCGGAGAAGTGACTCATGACGAAGCGCGCGAGGTGGATCTGGTCATTCGCACCGGCGGAGCGCAGCGCCTGAGCGACTACCTTCTTTGGGAATCGGCCTACGCGGAACTTTATTTCTCAAATAAATTGTGGCCGGAATTCTCAGACGAAGATTTGCGCGTCGCCATCGCGGATTTTCATGGCCGTCTCCGAACCTTTGGGCAGGTGCCGGAACACGTACCAGAAGCAATCGCGAGTTGAGGCAGGAATGGATGCGCGCTGCTGATTCGGAAGTTTTATCTGGAGTAATTTTGAAATGATCGAGATGCCAAGATGCGCTCCATTTGTAACGGTAATGTTCCTGGGCGCCTGCGCCGGACTAATCTTCACCGGGCTCGCATTTCTGTATGGACTCATTGCCCGCAAGCGCTGGGTGACGCGAACTTCCGTTGCGCTCGCAGCGGGAGGCATCCTTGTTTACACGACACTGCTATTTGGATTTTCTCTGAGCAGCTCCGAGAAAGTTCTCGCCATTGGCGGACAGAAACATTTCTGCGAAATCGATTGCCACATCGCGTATTCGGTCACGTCGGTGACCAGCGCTTCGGAATTGGGCGCCGGAGAAAAGCGCATCGCCGCCACAGGAAGATTCTATGTGGTGCGAGTTCAGACCTGGTTCGATCCCAGTACCATCGCACCCTTCCGTGGCAATGGGCCGCTCGCGCCATCTCCTCGAAGAGTAGTTGTCATCGACGAAGCCGGCCGTGAATTCAATCCGTCTCAACCGGGGCAACGCGCATTCGAGTTAACGCCCGGCGCGACCACGACTCCAATGAGCACTCCACTTCGCCCCGGCGAAACTTACAGCACTGATTTTGTTTTTGATTTGCCTGCGGACGTTCATCAGCCGCGGCTGCTGGTCGGCGACGCGGATCCTGTTTTTACGCTGATCGTCGGCCACGAAGATAGCCCTTTGCACAAGAAAATCTACTTCGCAATTCCTCCCTCCGTCCCGATAAACAACGCAAAAAGCCAACGTTAGCCGCTAGAATTCCGCACCTGACACTTCTGTCCTGCTCATCGTCTAAGTTGATGTGGAAAGAATTACGATGAGGTCGGCGGATTGGCGCATGCAGGTACACTAGCGTGGCAGGAATCAACGCAGGAGCTCTGTTTGCCCAGGCTCGATGACCCGGCTGCCGAATCTTCGCGCCTAGAAGCGCGCGCGGAAGATGCACGTCTGTCCCTGGCCTGCCGTAGCGGGAATCTCGAAGCGTACGAGGAACTGTATCGCGCGCAAAGCACGAAGATGAAAAGCATCGCCATGAATTTGCTGGGGAACGCGCACGACGCAGAAGATGTGGTGCAGGAAACTTTTCTGAAGATTCATCGCGGCATTCGCTACTTCAAAGGCCAGTCGGCGTTTTCCACGTGGACGTACAGAATCCTCGTGAATTGCTGTTACGACTTGCGGCGAAAGAAAATGCGCCGGCAGGAAACTCCGGAACAGGATTTGGTTCATGAAGATCAAACTTTCGATTCGCCCGCGCCCATGCACGACCATCCTTTGCGCATGGCGCTCGAAAAATGCGTGGAGCAACTGACCCCGTATCTTCGTTCCGTTTTCCTTTTGTACGAAGTGGAAGGATTCAAGCACTCGGAAATCGGAGTGATGTTGGGGATTTCTGAGATGGCATCCAAGAACGCGCTGTATCAAGCCAAGCGCAAATTGCGCGAAATGCTTTCCGAGCAGAGTGGCTCGGGGCAAATGGCGGCGACGCAAAGTTAGTCGAGGTGGGAAATGGTAGCGAAACAAAAAGAACTACCAAAATTCGATTGCAGCAATCTTGAGCAGGCGCTCCGCGAAGAGGCGCCGGAGTTGCTCGCTGCGCTTGAACAGCACGCAACGAATTGCGCGTCATGCCGCACCGAGCTGGGCATCTGGCGCGAAATTTCCGCTGCTGCGCTAACCATGCACAAAGAATGGGAAAGTCCCGCGCTTTGGCCGCGAATTGAAAATTCACTGCAAACAGAAATAGCCCGCCCTCGCGGATGGCGCTCGTGGATTTCCGGCTTAAACCTCGGTCCGCAAGTTCGTTGGCAGATGGCGCTGGCCACACTGGTTCTGGTAGCCGCCTCCGGCATGGGCACTTGGTACTTACTGCATCGGAATGCGATCGTTACGACGAATGACCCTCACCTTCTGACCGATCAAGCCGTGCAGGAAGTCGAGCAGGCTCAGAAGAACTACGAGCAATCCATTGACAAGCTGGCGAAGCTGGCCGAGCCGAAGCTGAAGGCCGGCTCCACTCCGCTGCTGGTGAATTATCGCGAAAAACTGAATTTGTTGGACGCGGCGATTTCCGAATGCCGCACAAATCTGGAAAGAAATCACGCCAACGCATATTTGCGAAGCGAGTTGCTTTCCTTCTATCAGGAAAAACAGCAAACGTTGCAGCAAGTTCTTCGGGAGGAATAACGTGAAGGTAGGAAAGTTCGCATTCTGTGCGTTGGGAATATTCTTATTGGGAGCGGTGCGTCCGGCAATCTCTGCGGCCGAGCCTGCCGGCGTCCCCGCGGCCAGCGCGCAGCAGCAAGTGACGCACAATTTCGATCGCAGCATTCCGTTGCCGCCCGGCCAATCTCTGCGCATCGAACACAAATTTGGCGATATCGCTGTCCGCACGCACGCTTCACGCGACGTTCACGTGTCCGCGGCGATCCACGTGTCAGCATCTTCTCAGGATGACGCCGAAAATTACGCGAAACAGATTCAGATTCACATCGAATCCTCCGCATCCGGCGTGTTGGTTCGCACGGATTATCCTGAGCAGAACAACTCCTGGTCGGGACATAGGAACTTTTCGGTTTCGGTGGAATATACGATTGAAATGCCCGAGAACGCGCCGCTCACAATCCGCAACAAATTCGGCAAAATCAGCGTGGCCGGCCTGAAAGCTGCGACCGATATTGATGACGAGCAGGGCAGCGTTTCGATTCACGATGGACGCGGCGTGCAACTTGTACGCGCGTCATTCGGGGCGATCGAGTTGATCGGAAACGATGGCGACGCTGACCTGGGTACGACGAACGGCAACGTAACCGTTTCCGACGTTCACGGCACGTTGACCCTTCGTGACCGATTTGGCGCGGTGAGCGTCGCGAATATTGAACGTGCTGCCACAATCTCAAGCTCAAACGGTTCGGTGCGTCTCCATCATTCCGCGGGCGCCAACGTGACAAATTCATTTGGCGCCGTCGAAGTGGGTGATATTACCGGGGATTTGATGGCGCGCAATCAAAATGGATCGCTGGACGTGACCAACGTGAGCGGCACCGCCGACATCGGCACCTCGTTTGATCGCATCACGTTTCTGAACATCAAGCAAAAGCTTCTCTGCCATACGCAGAATGGCACCGTCACGGGCAATAGCGTCGGCGGTAGCGCCACCATCCACACCAGCTTCGGAAATGTGGACGTTCACGACATCGGCGGCCCGCTCGAAATTGTGGATCAGTATGCCAAGATTGTGGCGCGGGATATTCGCGCCGGCGCAAATTTGAAAACTTCCTTCGCATCCATCGAAGCGTCGGAAATTCACGGTGACGCGACCATCACCAGTAATAACGGCTCAATCCATCTTTCGGACATTCAGGGCGCGATTGACGTTCGTACCAGCTTCGGCAGCGTGACGGCGATTGACATTCACAAAGGCGCGCGCGTCGTAACCGGGAACGCGAGTATTTCGCTCACCGATATCGGCGGCGAATCGTACGCGAAAACAAGTTTTGGTTCGGTGAAAGCCACAAACATCGCCGGGCCGCTCACCGTCGAAGCGTCAAACTCCAGCGTGGGGGCGCAATCAATTCATGGCGCAGCCAGCGTGCGAACGTCGTTTGGCTCGGTGCGGTTGGACGATGTTTTCGGTGGCGTGGACGTGGACGACCAGAATGGAACGGTGGAAGTTTCTGTGATGCCAGCGAAAAGTTCATCGGGCGCCTGTAATGCAATTAATTTACGCACGTCATTCAGCCCGCTACGCGTCTACATCGACGAGAATTCCAAATATGACGTCACCGCTCACGCGTCTTTCGGAAAAGTATCCAGTGAATTGCCAGTGACGACGACCGGCATTATCGGCGGCGATTCTTTGAGCGCGAAAATAAATGGCGGCGGTTGCCAGCTTCAATTGACGAACAACAACGGGAAAATTGAAATACTGAAAGGTAGCGCTCCGAAGCACGAACGGTGAAGCACAACAAGCAGATTTATTTACGCGAATCTCGGCCCGCCCCGCTTCGTGCGGCAGCCATCGCAAACGCTTTCTTGAAGATTCTCGTAGCCGTCGGCGTCAAATTAAACTTAGAGAGTTCATCCTCGGCCGCGAACGCCAAATCCGTCACGTCGCTGCCCGCAGCCGGAACGCCGCTCAAAACTTCACACAGATAGTCCACAATCACAAAGTGATACTGCGGCCGTGCATCCGGTACGTCCGCCACCCTGGGAACTTTCGCGTGCGATATGCGCTCGAATATTTCGATCAGTTCAATCACGCGCACCGTCAATCCAGTTTCTTCCAGCAATTCGCGTTCGACACCTTCCACCAGCGTTTCGCCAATTTCCAGCATTCCGCCGGGAATCGACCATTCGCCCTTGAGGGGCTCGCTGCCACGGCGGATCAATAACGCGCGGCCGTCCTGTATTACCACGCCGCCCACGCCCACCATGGGAAGCTCCGGATACTCGCGTCTGGTTGTCATAAGCCCGTCGAAAGTGCGATTGCCGTACTCTTTAGGGAACTTGGCGGATTGTGCGCCGCCGGTTTTTTGTTGCTTGCGGCTCCGGTATATAATACGGCCAACTGGTGGGGTAACTGTTAATCAAGGAGGCCGCTGGCCGTGGTTCATTGTCCGAAGTGCGGGGTAGAAATTGATCTCGACGAAGATGAAGTGGAAGAAGGCGAAATCGTAACCTGCGTCGAGTGTGAAGCAGAGATGGAAATCGTGCAGACGCATCCCGTCAGCCTCAACGTCATTTCCGAAGACGATGATGAAGAGGAAGAAGACGCAGACGACGATGATGATGACGATGACGATGACGACGATGATGACGACGAGTTGGACGGCGATGACGACGAGGAAGAATCTGCCTAACCTCCTGCATTCTGCCGTGCATCCCGCGCGGTCATATCGCCATCACATTGTGTGGAGTATTGCTCCGCTCGCTTGTTTGGCCTGCGCGATGCTGATTCCGGCCCAAGCGCGCGCGCAAAAGAAGCCCAGCCCGAACGATTGCGTCTTCCGCGTGACGGTGTTCACGGATAAAGGCGCGCGGCTGCCAGACGCGTCGTACATCGCGCACCTCGCGGGCAAGACCAAGCCGCACTGGGACGGATATTCGGATTCGCGCGGCGATTTTGCGTTTCGGGTTTCGTATCTAGGCGATTATGAAATTGAAGTGAAAGCCAAAGGTTACGAGACTCAAACCAAGAAAGTCGCGTCTGAAGTCGGCGAAAAAGTAGATATCGTCTTTAATCTGGTTCCACGCGCGCCGAAAAAACCATGAAGATCATGCGCACATTTTTGATCCTGATATTCGCAATCGCTGCGGTGTTTCCCATCGCCGCGCGCCAAAAAGATTCTCAAGTACGCACCGTGCACGGTGGCGTGCTGGATAAATCGGACAACATCGTGAACGGCGGGGTCGTATATCTGCAGAATAAAAAGACGCAGGTAATCCGCACCTACATCAGCGACGATCAAGGTCAGTACACCTTCAGCGGACTCGATCCGAACGTGGACTACGACATCCACGCCGAGCTGAATGGGCTTACTTCCATCACGAAAACGATTTCGAGTTTCGATTCGCGAAAAGATATCGTGCTAACGCTCAAGCTCGACCGGAAAAAGGCAGACAAGTAGCCGTTCCGGGTTCCCGCATCACTCCAAAGAAATTAGAAATCTTCAATCCGCAACTGGTTCGCCGCACCGCGCCATGCCGCTTCAAATGACCGCCGCGCCCACTCCGCATCCGTCGGTTTCTGCTCGGCTTCCAGCGCCTTCCACAACCCGAATAGCGATCGCGGGCTGCGGGGATTCTGGCTCAAATCTTCGCGAAAAACTTTCTCCGCTTCGGCAGCTTGCCCGGCACGCAAAAAAGTGGCGCCCAGTGATTCCCGCATCGGGTAATACCAGTCCGGTGGCTCGTGATAGACCATGTGATCTTCCACAGAAATCGCGGCACGCCATTTTTCAATTGCTGACGCGTAATCACCGTGCGCCACGGCGATGCGGGCGCTCAACGCGCCCAGCGCCATGTCGTGCATGGTGCTCCAATCATTCGGCAGCATGCCGAACGCTCTTCCCGGTGTAAGCTCCTTGTAAATCTGTTCCATCGCGTCGCGTTCCGCTTCGGCTTGCTGCGTTTGTTTCTTCGCGGCAAACGCGCAGCCCCTCGCGAAGTGCCAGAAAAGCGTGAAGCCCTTCAGCTTCGCGTCTGGAGCGCCAATCGCCAGCACCTCGTCCCAACGCGCGAATCGCACCGGCACCAAAACCTGATTCACCAGGTAGGCTTCGACGTAGGGAGCTTCAGCGATAAGCGGCGCCGCATCAGCCGCAAGATCCTTCGCCGCCTTTTCCGCGGGCTCGTACTCGCCGGACATATCCGCCGCTGCGGTCAGAAATGAAAAGTTATGTTCCGCGTAAGCGAACTTGTAACGCGAATTTGTCGTGCCTAGATCCCGAAAATATGCGAGATCCGCCACGATCGCGTCCGCATTACTTTTTACCGCCGCGGAATATTCGCCGGTGCGCATGTAAATATGCGCGGGCATGTGTACCAGATGTCCCGCCGCCGGCACCAAGGTCTCCAATCGCCGCGCGCTGGGAAGTGCGCGTTCGGCAAAGGGCGACGCTTCCATAGTGTGAATGTATAAATGATTCGCGCCCGGATGATCCGGCCATCGCCGCAAAATATCTTCAAATACGGCGACAATTTCCAACGTGTCTTCGCTCGGCGCGCCGTCACTCGTCCACAATTTCTTGGTGTGCAAGTCCATCAGAATTGCGGCGTAAAGTGTTGCCGCGTCGGGATCGTCTGGATACTTATTCCGCAATTCACGCGCCGCGGGAATGTAGTCATGCGCAAGCTTGGCGGGATCTGCGCCGTCATCGCCGGAAAATAATTTCGAGAGCGCTTCAATGTAAGCGCGCTCATTTTCAGGGCCCACCGCCGCCAGTTTTTTCGCCTGCTGCAATGCTTCGTAGCCCTCTTTTTCATTAGCAGGGCTAACGTTCGTTCCTCCGTTGTAGCTCGGCCCCAACGCCAGCGCCAATCCCCAATACGGCATCGCCGCCGCTGGATCTAATTGAGAAGCGCGCTGGAATGATCGTTTCGCTTCGTCAAAATTAAACGCGTAAACCAGCGTCAATCCCTGATCGAAGAACTTCTGCGCTTCAGCGCTTTTTGTCGTGATGGGATGATGCCAATTCCCCATGCCTTGCAGGATTTTACCGGTTACTTCCTTCGTAGCTGCGGCCTGAGAATCGTTTGCCGGCATGCCCATACCGGAATGTTCTTGTGCTTGCGCCGCGCTCACTCCCAGGAATCCGATCGCTAACGCAAAAATCCATAAAGCCATGATTTTCAACGGAGTTCTCCTAGTTTTTTTCCTGCTCGCTAAGATACTCCAAGAACGGTCTCGGTCAAACTGTCACCATCAAGCGCCACAGCTGCCTGGAGATTGTAAAAGCAAGAGTGTAGAATGCCGCCGTCGCGCGCGTCGATCTGATCTTCCCGCACGCTGAGGACTGCCAGTGAATCGACTCGTTATCCGCATGGCGATTTACGTTTGCGGCATCCTGATCTTGTTTCCGCACCCCGCCGCGTTTTCACAATGCAACATGAAGGTTGACCCGTCTCCCAAAATCCCGATCACCGCGCCGGGTGTCCGGGTATGTTGCTCGCTCGGGGTGCACTCGGGTATCGATCCCGCGAATCTTAAGGGTCACAAGTACGGCAATCAGGCAACGTTTGCTCCGCAGACCGTGGGCAACTTCGGTGGCGAACCCGACGGCTACATTTACACGGCTGGCGCGGGCTTGGTGGATATCGGCCACGTGCGCGATAACGCGGATATGGTTCTATATGTTTTCATTCAACTGATTAATGCGCAGCACACGATTTACACCGTGGGTAAAGACGAGGCGGGTGTTCCCAACATTCCGACGGATACAGACCAGTTAATCGGGCTTGCCGGCACAATTGTGTTTGCGAATTCCTGGGCTCACGAATTAACCACCTGGGGCGATACGAACCTGCTGCTCAGCAGGAAAGCGCAGGATTTTTCAGCTTTTTCGCCCGAGGATATGTCCTCGAACATCATCGGAATCCAGGTCGCGACGCAAGCGATTAAATCGGGAGGCGGATTCTCGGCGGCGGATTTCGACGCGAGGATCGACCAGATTCTTCCTCAGATTATTCAGTCTCTGGGACCACAGAAGATAGCCGATACGAACATCTTACTGACGCAAGCCGTGGAATTTTCATCCATGGGCAACGAAGATCTCACCCACAAGTGGTGGATGTACGACAAGATTGCCCCTTTGAACGGTTTCGTCCGCCTGCTGCGGCGCAACTTCGATGGCGCCGCCTGGAAAATTCCCGGAGCGCCGGTGGAGGAGACGCCCGATTGGATGAGCACCACGCATTTCAGCGATTTCTATCCTCTTTTTCTTTACGTCATTGGCGATAATATGGACGTGGACGCGACACAGGTTCCGAACACCAACGCTTACGCCTACAAGTTCGGATTTCAACCGCTCAACTGGACCGCAACCCCGGCACAGGAATTCAAACCGGACGCGTCCAGAGCTGCAGGATCGGTTGACCCACTCTGCCTTCTCTCCGTGGGAAAACCGGTCACCCACGGCCTATACACCAGCGTGAAAATCAACGTGTATCCCGAGCTGACTCCCGACGTCATCTGGACGTTCGAGCACGTAACACAATTTCTGCGAACTTCATTCACAGCTGTGAATCCCAATATGGACGACCCCGTGAAATTCGTCGCTCCCGCCACGACCGTCCCGGTGAAGAAATAGTCAAGCAGCGCGAGAGGGATCGAAATTGGTATTTCGGGCACAGCTCATGAAGGATTCGCGGTGCTCAGGACGACTGAAGTCTTACTCTGCGAGGCGGGCTGAGGCCTTCGGGTTCCGAATGTAAATCACTGTGCTTCTCATCGACGTAACGCGAAATGAAGATTGGTGACGGCGGTGAGACTCGAACCGACTACTCACCTTTAGAACCTGCAACTTACTGTTAACACGTTTGCGCCAAAATCGCCACAATCGCCAGATACGCTAAAAACGCTCAATGTGGATACGTGGCGGATACGCGGGGACTCACTGCTAGTCGCGCCGGTAGCCCTAAAGTTTTTCAGAAAAACTCCTCATATATAAAAACCGTTTAAGTAAAAAAGGGAGCCCCAGTCCACAGAAAAAACGGCTGACCGAGCAAGTGTAAACCATGGACGAATGAGCATCGCATTCTAAATGGAGGCGGGAGAGTTATCTCCCGTTGCGAGAAAGTCCGCGTCGCGGAAAGACGCCGACATTTTAGCTGGTTCAGTGATTAGAGATTATTTCGTTTCGCATCGCGTAGTGGATAAGTTCGGCGAGCGAATGGAGGCCCAACTTAAGCATGATTTTTGATCGGTGCGTCTCGACAGTCCTAACCGCGATGGTGAGAACTGCGGCGATCTCTTTGTTCGTTTTGCCCTCCGCCAGCAGCCGTATGACTTGAATCTCGCGACGTGTTGGCCGGGCGTCTGCGTGCTTCCCGGCGTCGTCAACGTCTCTTCCCTTGAGAAATCCTTTCAACACGATTTCGGACACGCTCGGCGTGAGGAAACGTTTGCCGTCAGAAACGGCTTTGACAGCTTTCACAAGGCACTCCGTCAGATCGGACTTCAAAATATATCCGCGAGCACCAGCGTCGAGCGCATGCCGCACCATCTGGTCTGACTCGTGCAATGAGAGCACAAGAACGTTGGTATCTGGAACTGCCTTTCGGATTCGACGGGTTGCCTCGATTCCGTCGAATTCAGGCATGCTGATATCGATTATCGCCACGTCCGGTTTGAGTGCAATAGCCTTTTGGACCGCATCTCCTCCATCGACCGCCTCGCCTACCACTTTCCACCCGCGACGGGACTGGAGGAGTGCTCGCGCGCCGCGCCGAACCAAACCATGATCATCTGCCAACAGAATGCGCAGTTTTTTCACGATCGTTCCTCTCCAGAGGTATCGTAACGCGTATCGCTGTACCGTGACTACTGAAGTCAATCTCGAATCGTCCTCCGACCAGCTTCACCCGCTCCTGCATGCTGGAAATACCTACACCAAATTCTAGCCGGGGCTGCTTTCTTGTGTTGGGCTCGCTGGCAGCTGCCCCGGCACCGGGGTCGCTGATTTCCAATGTGAGGTCCGAATTGCGGTGAATCCTTATTCTGGCTTCGTGACTTCCCGAATGGCGTTGGACGTTGGTCAGGCTCTCTTGCACTACCCGGAATAAGGCCATCTCGATCTCTCGTGCCATTCGTCCAAGACTCGGTGACACCTCCAATTCAACCTGAATTCCACTTCGCTTGGTAAAACCTTTCACAAAGTCACGAATCGCGTCTCCGAGTCCAGTCTGATCCAGCATCGGCGGATGCAAGACGTACGAAAGAGTGCGTATCTCACGGATGCACCGATCCGTCCATGCCTTGCACTCCAAAAGAGACCGCCGTATTTTTCGCTCGCTCGAAGGAATTTCTCTGTGTAGTTGACCCAGCATTGTTGCCACGGCCACCAGGTCTTGGCCCATCGAATCGTGCAAGTCCCGGGCGATTGTTCGTCGCTCTTCGTCGTGGGAACGCAGAAGTCGGCCAGAAAGTTGCCGGACTTCTTCCTCGGCTCGCATCCGTTCAGTACTGTCGTGGCAAGTGCCCGCCAGACGAACCGGGTTTCCTCGTTCGTCGCGAAAAGTCTGCCAGCTTTCTTCGAGAAATTTGATGCGGCCATCCGGCATGACGATCCGATATTCGACCTTGCAAGACGAGGCCATCTCAAGGGATCTTTCGAAGGCAGCATCGACTTTCGAGCGATCCTCGGGATGTATGAATTCAAGGAACTTTGGACGCGTGGGGACGAAAAGCGCCGGGTCGGTTTCAAAGATGCGGTATGTTTCTTTTGACCAAATCACGTTTGAGCTCTGCAACTCCACTTCCCAACTTCCGATTTTCCCAACCTCCTGAGCTTCGACCAGGCGAGCGCGCTCGCGTTCCAATTGCTCAACTAAACTTTGCAATTTCTCGTTGGCGGCTTCAAGTTGTCTGGTGCGCTCCACGACGCGCTGCTCAAGTCTTTCGTTGAGCCGCAGGATCTCCTGCTGTGTCTGCTTATCGACTGACGACGTCACGATGGTTGCGCCGAGGATGAGTAACGCGACAATTCCAACTTCGTTGTTGCCGAGCAAGTGGATGCCAACCGTGTGAGACAGATTCGGAAGGACAGAAGTCGGACGGAAGCTGACTGCGGCCATGGCGATGTAATGCATCACCGAGATTGCGCCACCCATCACGGCTGCGCTTATGAGCTTGGCCAAAGTGCTTCCTCTGAAATCCTCGCGGTAGTCGAAGGTAAACATCAGCGCGATTCGGGAAAACACAATCGCCAGGACAACGGAGAGTGTCACGAGTAGAGGGCTAAATTGCATTGCCGCGGGGAATCTCATAGCGGTCATGCCTATGTAATGCATCGCTGCTATGCCGCCGCCCATTACCAGGCTACCGGTCCAGGCTTCAGCTCGTCCCATTTTTTGTCGAGTTGCGACGTAGAGCGCAATCGCCGACGCGATGATAGCGATCGCCAGCGACAGCATCATCCCGGGCCAGTAGTACTCCACGGTGACAGGCAAGCGCAGCGCTAACATCCCCTTAAAGTGCATCGCCCAGATTCCGACACCCATGGCAATTGCGCCGCCGCTTAACCAAGCGTTGCGGGCTCTCCCGCGCGCAGCGTTAATACGCCCGCCAAGGTCAAGTGCGACGTAGGAGGCGGCGATAGCAATTAGAATCGAGCGAGCGACCTCGCCGTAATCGTAGGAAGTAACCAGAGGCGCCACGGGAAGGTTCATGGAGCGCTCCCACAGGTAGTGTTAATTCGCAGATTATCATAAGTAGAAGATGAGGGAGATGTTGCCCGGGTGTCCCAGGATCATCAGACAAAGGTAGGAGTACCCTCTGTACCAACACATACGTAAGTAGATACATCTACGCGTGATGCCCGAACGATCGGACGGGATCGCAGTAAGTTTCGGTGCGTGATTAGCGGTATTGACCGGACATCATCGCTCCAACGAAGATCATCTCGGGCTGGCGCCTCTGCTGACGGATAAATCCGAAGCTCTATTGCTTCGATTCAAAATCTACCGAAATTGGTAGAGGTGAATACCGCGCGCGTTGCTCGCCGCCGGCCTGTCGGGAATTGCCGAGACGACTCGGTACCGCAAGCTCGAGGAAGACGCCACGGCTCCTTTGCCACAAAACCACGAATCCGAGGAGGAGCGCAAGGCAATGGCGAAAAAACCGCGGAGGGATGCCTCTGCGAAGGTTTGGATTGAGAGGCCAGAACTGGAAAGGTTGCTGCTGGATTCCGCCGGAGAGGCGATTTATGGCATCGACATGGCGGGAAACTGCACGTTTTGCAATCCCGCGTGCCTGAAGTTGCTAGGGTACAGCGATCCTGCCGAACTCATCGGCAAGAACATGCACACCACGATTCATCATACGCGTCCGGACGGATCGTTTTATCCGAACCACCAGTGCCGGATCTTCTTCGCTTTTCGCCAAGGCGAGGGCAGTCACATAGATGACGAAGTACTGTGGCGCGCCGACGGGACGAGCTTCCCGGTCGAGTATTGGTCCTATCCGATGCGCGAGAACCGCCTCCTGATTGGTGCTGTCGTGACTTTTATTGACGTCACCGAGCGCAGGAGAGCAGAACTTGCTCTAAAGCAAAGTGCGGAGATGTTTACCGAGTTGGCGGAAAATATCCACGAAATTTTTTATATTCTGACGCCAGACCCTCCGAGAATTGAGTACGTCAGCCGAGCTTACGAGGAAGTTTTTGAAAGGCCGCGTCAGGAGCTTTACGATCGTGCCGATGCCTGGATCGACTCCGTTCATCCAGAAGATCGCCACCAGGTGATCAACGTTTTTAAAGAGTCCATGGAAGGCGCCGCAACGGACATGGAATACCGGTTAGTTCGGCCTGATGGAACAGTTCGTTGGCTTCATGCACGGAGTTTTCCTGTGCAGGACTCGCATGGGAAGCTGCGCCGCATCGTAGGCATCGCTGAAGATATTACGGACCGCAAGCAAGCGCTGGCGGAGATGGAACTGGCTAGGTCAGCCGCAATTGCTGCGAACCGGGCACAGAGCGAATTCCTCGCGAACATCAGTCATGGAATCCGAACGCCGATGAACGGTATCATAGGAATGACAGACCTCCTGCTCGACACTCACCTGACCGAAGAGCAATCCGAATACCTTCAGATGGTAAAAACTTCTGCTGAAGCACTGGTGATCATTCTCAATGACATTTTGGATTTCTCAACAATCGACCTCCGCACTTCGGAAATCGTGGCCGCCACTTTCGACCTTCGTAAGAACCTGGAGGAGATAATGAGAGTGCTCGCGGTCAAGGCTCATGCCAAGCGCCTTGAGCTCAGTTCGAAAGTAGACTCGAGTGTCCCCGCGCGGCTTGTGGGTGATGCTACTCGTCTAGGACGAGTTCTCAGCATTCTAGTGGGGAATGCGCTGAAGTTCACTGAGCGAGGCGAAATTGCGGTCGAAGTGCGAACGGAGACGGAAGGTAACGATTGGGCCGTGCTTCATTTTATTGTTCGAGACACCGGGATCGGCATTCCGCTCGATAAGCAGCAAATGATTTTCGATGAGAAAGTGCAGACCGATTCATCGTCTGCGCGGAAGTCAGGGAATGCCGGACTTGGTCTAGTGATTTCAAAGCGGTTAATTGGAGAGATGGGCGGGCAAATTTGGGTCGAGAGCCAGGTTGGACGCGGGTCGACGGTTCACTTCACACTTCGGTTCTGGCTCGGAGCATAGACGCGGTCTGGGAACTTCTCAAAGACCGACGGTTTCGTTCAGGAAAAAATCGCATGAAGCTGGTAAGTGACAGGACTATAACGAACGATACTGTCGTCCTTGATGACACGAATTTCACGAACTGTAAGTTCCTGAATTGCAAGATTCAGTACGGCGGTGGAGAGTTCGGGTTCAACAACTCCGAAACGAGCAATTGCAGTTTTGATTTCGTTGACGCCGCGTTTAGAACAATTCAGGTTCTACGGCAATTCGGTATCCTCGACTCTCAAACTGAGCATCGGCTTGTGATACCGACCGCCCCGGGCTCGATCCTGTAATAAAGAGTCACTACCAGTGCCGAGAAGAATCTGACAGCGTGGTAGTTCCGAAGGCGGTTACCGCCGCGCGATGATTCGACTTCCATTTCGCGAAGAGCATGGCTCAGGATTCCTTCCGAGGTCGGCGGTTTCCGGTTCGCGTGCGACAAGAAAAAGCTTGATCGTGGATACGCGGCGGATACGCCGACACTCTGAAAAAGCCGTAACCCCGTTAAAATGAATGGTGCCGGCGGTGAGACTCGAACTCACGACCTAGGGATTATGAGACCCTCGCTCTACCCCTGAGCCACGCCGGCATCCGCGAAGCATTCCATAGTAAGAACACCGC
>Ga0210410_10001960_pt1 | contig 18734 bp, 14 predicted proteins | sample IncBWC4MmetaG_FD_161058 | JGI IMG/M metagenome (GOLD analysis project Ga0210410, IMG submission 161058) | Forest soil microbial communities from Barre Woods Harvard Forest LTER site, Petersham, Massachusetts, United States - Inc-BW-C-4-M | ecosystem: Environmental > Terrestrial > Soil >... | reverse complement strand
GACGTCGGCGAGCAGAAAATAGAGGGCGCGCAGGCCAAGGATGGCGAAGACGTTGGAGGTGTAGACGATAAAAGGATCGCGGGTGATGCCGAAGATGGCGGGGATGGAGTCCACGGCAAACGTTACGTCGGTGATTTCAACGATCAGCAGGACCAGGAAAAGCGGCGTGGCGAACAACTGTCCGCCATCTTTGAGAAAGAAGCTGGCGCCGCGGTATTCCTTGGTGACGCGAAGATGCGAGCTGGCGAAGCGGAAGATGGGATTTTTTTCATAGTGAACATTCTTCTCGCGCTTCCAAAGCATGTGCAGGCCGGTGTAGACGAGAAACACGCCGAAGGCGGGCAGAATCCATTGGAATCGGGCGACCAGGACGGCGCCCGTGGCGATCATGATGCCGCGCATGACCAGCGCGCCGAGAATCCCCCACGCAAGCACGCGGTGCTGCACGGCTTCCGGCACCTGAAACGCGCGGAAGATCACCAGAAACACGAAGAGGTTGTCTACGCTGAGCGCCTTCTCGATCACGTAGCCGGTGAAATATTCCAACCCGCGCTGCGAGCCATACCAGTGCCAGATGCAGCCGCCAAAGACCAGCGCCACCGTAATCCAGAGGGCGCTGCCGAAGGCGGCTTCGCCGAAACTTATTTTGTGAGCTTTGCGGTGGAAGACGCCCAAATCGAGGGCCAATGCGAGAAGAACAAATAAATTAAACCCGACCCACAGAATGGGACTGCCCATGGATTCAGAATAACGCAATTCAGGGATGCGTTGAGTTGTAGTTCTGCAGATTGGACCCGTTCAGATTGGAGAGGATGAGTTGCGTGGGTGTCCCCGAGTGCACCGTCACCTGGACGTCCCAGGTCAGGCGGCGGTCGCCGGAGGCTGCGTCGAGTCCCAGAGAGCTGACCCAGTAGTTGCCCGGTGGGAGGCCTTTTATGACCATGTGGCCGTCGAGATCGGTGTCGCCCTTTGCGGCGAGGTATTTGGTCTGCGCGAGGTCGGGGGCGAGTTGCGCTATTTTTTGATTGTGTTCCTGAAGGGCTTTGTCCCATTTGTATTTGGGATTCACGGCGCCAAGTTCGGTCTCCATGCCGGAAATCGTGGCAGGATGTGACTCGACGAATTTTTTCGTGGCGGACATGTACTCCTGCTTCAGTTTGAAGTATTTGGCGGGATTGGCTTCCGCATCGGCTTCTTTGTATTTGGGCATCGGCAAACCGTTGGTGACGCCGCCACTGTTGGAGCGTTCGTAGCCGGCGAAGAATTCGGGAACGTTCATGACGTCGTCGGGAGTAATGAGCTTGTCCACGTCGGGGGCGGTCAGGTCAACGATCGCGTGGTGTTTCATCCAGGCTTTCAGCTCAGGAGAGATCTTCAAGTCGTTGATGAAGTCCTCGCGATTGGCGAGAGGAAACTGGTCCGCAGCTTCCTTCAGGATGTCCGCGTAGCCTTTGGTCAGAATGTAAAAGGTGAATTGGCGCACGGGTTCGGGGCGGGCGCCGGTGGGCGCGATACGCGCGGTCACGTCCAGCGTTCCTGTGGCGCCTTGACCGAAACTCGCCTGGCAAAGCGTGAAAACCGCGCAGAAAAATACGAGGAGGGACAGTCTGTTTCGCATGGCCTCATCGTAGCAGAAGGAGTGGCACGGACCCGTTAAACAACGGCGGGGCGTGTCGTAAGGAGACAACGCCGCCTCGGCGGATTAGAAGAGCTGGAAACGCGTCTCGATGGTCACCCAGGTGGGAACCGGTTGGCGGCGTGCGTCTCGGGCAGGAACAAAGCGCCAGGTGCGGACAGCCTGCAGCGCTTGTTCGTCGAGGCCCAAGCCCAGGCCTTTCACGAGCTGGATTCGCGCGGCGCGGCCGTCCGCGCCGATCAACACCCGGAGGGTCACGCTGCCCTGAAGCTTTGCCTTTCGCGCTTCATCGGTGTAGGGAGGCTCGGGACAGTGGAGGCACGCGGGTTGCGAAACCACGTTGGCGTAGTTTCCTTCGGCGTCGCCCACCCCCGCGCCGTTCCCCTCATCGTCGCCCATGCCATTGCCGCGATGGTTTCCGATTCCATGGCCTTTGTCCGCTCCCGCGGAATTGGTGTCCCTGTCCATCCACGGCAGGCCGAGTCCCGTGATCAAAGGAACGGTAGCAGGTGCGTTGAGATCGAAGACTGCCGGCGGTACAGGTAAATCTTCGCGGTCGGTGTGCACCAAACGCGGAGGCGCAAGAGGCATGGAAGAGGGCGGCGCCAAATTTCCTCTGCGCGCCGGTGGGGAATCATTTTCGCTGCTGCTGCCGCGGAGACCGACAGAGGGAACTCCAGATTTTGGTTCGGGTGGCGGAAAGAATTGGAGTGGGCGGTCAGGGCCGCCGATTAGAGTTTGTCGGAATCCCGGCACCTTCGCGGTCGTGGAGGCGAGAAGGAGGAACAATCCTCCAAGGAGGGCCATGTGCGCGAATGCCGAGATGCTCTGCGCGGAGCCATATCGCGTCGAAGTATTGACGCTTGAAAAAAGCGCCGAGGCTCCGTTCGCGGAGTGAAGCCCGGCGTGTGGCATCGAGAAAGCCGCACGAATATTCTCAAAGACGCGGCGTGCCCAGGAAGCAGGCTCTTCGGAATTTCTGGAACTAAATTCGGGCGCCGAGAAGGGCATGAGGGATCTCCTTCTGAGGGGGAAAAGCTGCCGAGTTAACTGCAACCCGGAACCACGATGTTTGCAAGTGAGAGCGCAATTTTGTTCCTTTGGTTGCCTTTGGTCAGGAGTGTCCATTTCCTATGTCCCAGGAAGGGTGACTTGACATCAAGATGCTGAAATGGCATCATCTTGATGTGCGTACTACTCTAACTCTCGATGAAGATGTCGCCAAATCCCTCAAGCGGGAGATGCGCCGGTCAGGCACCAGTTCCCTGAAGGCCGCCGTCAATCATTTTCTGAGGTTGGGATTAATGTTTTCTGGCAAGCAGGAGCGCAAACCCTTTGTTGTCCATCCACGTCCCATGGGACTGCCCGCCGGGTTGAGTTACGATAGCGTTGAGGACTTGCTTGAAGCCCTCGAAGGCACCGCGCACAAATGATTGTCCTCGACGCGAATCTTTTGCTCTACGCATACGATTCACGTTCCGAGAAGCACGGGCAAGCGCGCAAATGGGTCGAGAGAGTCTTTTCAGAAGGAACAGTGGTCGGTTTGCCGTGGCAAACTGTAGCTGCCTTCATCCGCATCACTACGAATCCACGCATTCCCGGTCAGCGCTTCAATCTTGAGGAAGTCGTTCAGGTGGTTGACCAATGGTTAGAGCAGCCAAACGTGAGGCTGCTTGCACCTGGGGACCAGCATTGGTCCCTTCTCAGGCAATTGCTAATCGCTGGTCAGGCCCGGGGACCACTGGCGACCGATGCGCAATTGGCGGCGTTGACAATAGAAAATGGTGGCGTGCTGCAAACTACGGATCGCGATTTTGGCCGTTTTCCAGAGCTTCGATGGACGAACCCTCTCGAAGAGGGAACCACTAGTGCATAACTCCGCGATTCACTCACACGTTCCCACCGGTTCTGAATTCAGAGAAAAACTAAGTTAGTACAGACGGAAGGTGACTTCGAAGGGGACCAGGACGGGAACGGGCTTGCCGTTCGGGCCAGTGACGGGCTTGCAACGCCAGGTGCGCATGGTGTTGGTGGTGGATTCATCGAGGCCCAAACCGGGGCTCTTGATCACGCGCGGATTTGTTACCCGGCCATCCACGGTGATGACTGCTTCGACTAGCACCACGCCGGAATATTTTGCTTTGCGCGCTTCGTCGGAATAGGGCGGGTTGGGCATGTAGAAGCACGTGTGGAGTCCCACACCGTTCACGCCCGCGCGGAACACGCCGCCGCCGGTGCCGCCGCCTTCACCGGGACCGAGCCCGGCGCCCGTGCCGCTACCGATGCCGCCACCTTCACCGGTGCCGATGCCGCCGCCACCACCGGTACCGTTCGACAGGTTCACAGTAGACTGTAACGGGTCACCCATATTGGGGAGCGGGGAATTGGGAACTTTCAGGTCTGGAGGTCCGAGGAGCGTCGGATCCATTGCCAGCTTCGGATTGGGATTCTTGATGACCGCGGTTGGCGCGGCGAATTGCGTCATGGCAAATTTCGGGGCCCTACCCTTTGTCGGGGGAGTCGTGGAGCGATCTCCGCCTCCACCGCCGCCGCCGGCCTTGTTATTGCCCGCAGGAAGTTTCGCCACATAAGGCGAAATATCCAGAGGCGTCACATCCAGCTTGTTTTTCGCCTGAGTGGTGGTAGGAAGCATGTTGGTGAGGAACGGGACGATGAGCAGCGCGATGATAACGGCGTGAGCGGCGAGTGCGATCGCCTGGGTCCAGCCAAAATTTTCATCCTTGGACCAGATCTCTTTTACCTGGACAGGCTTGATGCCTGCGGGCATGACGGCCCGGGTGGGAGAGAAAAATTCTTTTAGTTGTTCGACGAAGCCGCCAAAGTTGCCGCCCCAATCGACTTCCAGGCGCTTATTGACAGGACCCTTGCGAGCCTTGGGCGCAGACAGAAAAAATTTCAGATTTTCGCTGAGGCCCGAGCCAAAAGAATTCCTGGTGAAAGGAGCGTCTTTGCGCTCGATGATCTTGACCGGGCGCTCGAGGAGGAACTGCTTGAGATTGGACCAGAAATCATTGGGCATCAGGTGAGCGGGAGCGCCAAAATCCGGCAGAGCACTCCTCGGGACCGGAATCACTTCCTCGGGCCCGGAGCGCTTCGGCCTGCTCAGTTCTTCTGGCAAAAGATTGATAATACCCGGCACCGTTGTCCCCTCAACTACTGTAGACGCGAATCCCCGACATAAGGTTTACCTTAGCCGTTATGATTCGCGCCGGCTGGGAAAGGTTGCGCGACCCCTCGGCTGACACATCTTCACCAATATTGTAACATACGTAGTTACTTTGCTTTCCTAAGTTTCCCGCTTTGCAACGCTGCGTGTTGACCCTCCAGATACACTGGAAGTGGCGGATTAGAAGGGACATTCATTGGCCGAATCCATGACCGAACCATTGGAACTGAAAAAGACGCTGAACCTGCCGAAAACGGATTTTGCGATGAAGGCCAGCTTGCCGCAGAACGAGCCGAAGCAGTTGGAGGCCTGGCAGGCGGCAAATCTGTATGAGCAGATTCTGGCGGCGCGCGAGGGCAAGCCTTTGTTTGTGCTGCATGATGGCCCGCCGTATCCCACCGGCACGATTCACCTGGGAACCGGGCTGAATAAAATTTTGAAGGACATGATCGTGAAGTCCAAGAGCATGGCGGGGCATCGCGCGCCGTACGTGCCGGGGTGGGATTGCCACGGGCTGCCGATCGAAACGCAGGTGGAAAAGCAGTTGGGCGGGAAGGGCAAAGTTTCCCCGCCTGAATTCCGCCAGATGTGCCGGGACTATGCGACGCGCTATGTGGAGCAGCATAAGCGGGACTTCAAGCGGCTGGGCGTGTTTGGGCGGTGGAACGATCCGTATTTGACGATGAGCCATCAGTATGAGGCCACCATCGCGGGCGCGTTTCTGGAGTTCATGGAAAAGGGCTATGTCTATCGCGGGCGGAAGCCCGTTTACTGGTGCATTTACGACAATACGGCGCTGGCCGAAGCGGAAGTGGAGTATGAGGATCACACCAGCCCGTCGATCTGGGTGACGTTCAAAGTTGTGGGCGGGGGGAAGGGTGAGGCCGCGAAGATCGGCGCCGACGTTTCCGCGGTGATCTGGACCACGACGCCGTGGACGATTCCGCACAATCGCGGGCTGGCGTTTCATCCGGACTACGAGTACGTGGTGATCGCGACGGAGAAGGGAAAACTGCTGCTGGCCGCGGACCGCGTTGCGGGATTCCAGGCCGATTGCGGCATCAAGCAGGCCGAGGAACTTGCGCGATTCAAAGGCCGCGATTTCGAGGGGATGAAATTCCAGCATCCCTTTTTGCCGATTCAGGTGCCGGGGTTGCTGGCGGATTACGTCACGCTGGACCAGGGCAGCGGCATCGTGCACACGGCGCCGGGCCATGGCGCGGACGACTTCAACTCCGGGCAGAAATATGGACTGGAAATTTACGCGCCGCTGGATGACAAGGGCGTGTACACCGAAGGCTTGCCGGAATACAAAGGCAAGGATGTTTTTGCGGCGAATCCGATCATCGTGAAGCTGCTGGGCGATCATGGGGCGCTGCTGGGGCACCACTCTTACAAGCATAGCTATCCGCACTGCTGGCGCTGCCACAATCCGGTGATCTTCCGCGCGACCGAGCAGTGGTTCATCAAAATGGACCAAGCGGCGCACGGTGCGAAACACACTTTGCGCGAGGAGGCGCTGGAGGAGATTCACCGCGTGAAATGGATTCCCGGCTGGGGCGAAGAGCGCATCTACGAAATGATCGAAAAGCGGCCGGACTGGTGCGTGTCGCGGCAGCGCTTCTGGGGCGTGCCGATCATCGTGTTTTTCTGCGACGGCTGCGGCAAGCAATTGGATAATTTTGCGGCGTTGCGCAACGTGGTGAAGTGGTTTGAAAAAGAGGGCGCTGACGCCTGGTACAAGCACACACCGGAGGAGTTGCTGCCCGCGGGGACGAAGTGTTCGTGCGGCGCGGAAAAGTGGCGCAAGGAAAACGACATTCTCGACGTGTGGTTTGATTCCGGGTCGTCGCACCTAGCTGTTTTGAAGGGCAACGAGTGGCCGGCCGACGTTTACCTGGAGGGTCCCGACCAGTACCGCGGGTGGTTCCACAGTTCGCTGCTGATCGCGACCGGGATTCGCGACAAGGCTCCGTATCGCGGTGTGGTGACGCACGGGTGGACGCTGGACGAGCAGGGGCGGCCGATGTCGAAGTCGCTTGGCAACGTGGTGCTGCCGACGGAGATTTGCGACAAGTGGGGCGCGGACCTGCTGCGGCTTTGGGTTGGCTCGCAGGAGTATCAGGCGGACGTGAAAATGAGCGAGCGGGTGATGACGCAGCTCAGCGAAGCGTATCGCAAGATCCGCAACACGATTCGGTTTGCGCTGGGGAACCTCTACGACTTCAATCCTTCGCGTCACGTGTTGGCTAGCGATCAGCTTGATGACCTGGACCGCTGGATGCTGGAGCGCACCGCCGACCTGGTGAAGAAATGCCGCGAGTGGTACGCGGCGTACGAATTTCACCGCGTCTATCACGCGATTCATGATTTTTGCGTGGTGGATTTGAGCGCGTTTTATTACGAAGTGTTGAAGGACCGGATGTACACGAAGGCGGCGAACAACAAGTCGCGGCGCTCTGGGCAGACGGCGGTGTGGAAAATCACCGGCGCGCTGGTGCGCCTGCTTGCTCCGACATTGGTGTTCACGGCGGAGGAGGTGTGGAAATTCCTGCCGCACGCTGCCAGCGAACCTGGAAGCGTGCACATCGCGCTTTTCCCCGAAGAAGCTGAGTTGCGGACAGGCCTTGCGCCGGAGAAGTCCAACATGTGGGAGTTGCTGGCGAAAGTGCGCGGCGAAGTGCTGAAGGCGCTGGAAATTGCGCGCAATGAGAAGAAACTGATCAACTCCGGGCTGGAGGCGAAGGTGCTCTTGAACGCCGACCTGGAGCTCAAAGCCAAGCTGAAGCACTATCTAGCGCAGTTGCCGGGCCTGTTTATTGTTTCGCAGGTCGAACTACTTAGCGCAGGCAGCGGCGAGTTTCGCTCGGAGGTTGTGCCGGGACTCGAAGTAAGCGTGCAGCGGGCGGACGGGAAGAAGTGCGACCGGTGCTGGAATTACTCCGTTCATGTTGGCGAGAATTCACGTTACCCGACGGTTTGCGAGCGCTGCAGCGAAGCCATCGCGGAGATTGAGGCGGGAGGATCTGATGCGGATGCCGTTGCTTCACCGCGGTAGGCGATTCTCCGGTTCTTCGAGCTCATGATCATTCCTGGGCGGATTCGCTGGCTTTGGCTGACGCTGATCGTGGTGCTGCTGGACCGGGCGACGAAGGCGTGGATTGAGTCGCGCTCGCTGACGTATTTTCCACACGTGGTGATTCCCAACTGGTTCAGCATTATCCTTTCGCGGAATCCGGGGATCGCGTTCAGCTTTTTTTCGAACAGCTCCAGCATCTGGACCCGGGTGATTCTCATCGTTGGTTCGGTGCTGATCATCGGCTTGATTGCGTGGCTGCTGGTGGCGGGACGCGACGCGAGCGCCGTCAATGCAGCGGGATTGGCGCTGCTGCTGGGCGGTGCGGCGGGGAATCTCACGGATCGAATCGTGCATGGAGCGGTTACGGATTTTCTGGAGGTTTGGGTGCGGTTTCTGCCGTTCTCGTTGTTTAATCCGTGGCCGACGTTCAATATTGCCGACGCCGGCGTTACCATCGGCGCCCTGCTGCTGCTTTACGACGTGATTTTTCATCCGCGGAAGGCGAAACAGGGCTAGCCGCTAAATCTGCTTTCCAGAGCCCGCTTTGTGCGGCCTGTTATGCCCATTGGGTTGTACACTCTTCGCTTGATGCCGACATCCTCACTCAAATTCATTGTGTCGCCGGAGGAGGCTGGAATTCGGCTGGATCGCTTCGTGTCTGCGCATAGCGCGGAGTTGTCGCGGACTCGCGTGCAGGAATTGATCGAGGCAGGGTTGGTGTTGCTGAACGGAAAGCTGGCGAAAGATTCGCACAAGGTCCGCTCTGATGACGTTGTGGAAGTGACGCCCACGCCGCGGCCGGCGATGAAGGCGGAGGCCGAGCAAATCCCGCTGGACATTCTTTATGAGGATGACGACCTGATCGCGGTGAACAAGGCGGCGGGGATGACGGTGCATGCCGGGGCCGGGAATTCGCGCGGGACGCTCGTTAACGCGCTGCTTGGTCGCGGGCAGATGCTTTCGCAAGGCGGCGATCCGCTGCGGCCGGGGATCGTGCATCGCATTGACAAGGAAACTTCTGGGATTTTGCTGGTCGCCAAAAACGATTTCTCGCACGCGAAGCTGGCTGACAGTTTCCGTGAGCGCACGATTCAAAAAACCTACATCGCCCTGGTGCATGGGATTCTTGCGGAGGAGCGCGGACGGATTGAGCTGCCCATCGCGCGCGATCCGGTTCGCCGGAATCGCATGACGGCGAAGCGCACGGCATCTCTGCCGAATCCGCGGGCAGCAAGGACCGACTGGCGGGCATTGGCGCACATTGATTCCACCACGCTGGTGGAAGTGCAACTGCACACGGGTCGTACGCACCAGATCCGCGTGCATTTTTCGGCGCTGCGGCATCCGGTTGTGGGCGACACGCTGTATGACGCGTCCGGCCAGTTGTCTGTCGGCAGCGTTTCGTTGCCCGCACTGGGGCGAAATTTTCTGCACGCTGCACGGCTTGGGTTTCAGCAGCCCCGCACGGGCCAGACGATTCAGCTGACCGCGCCTCTGCCTGCCGAGTTGCGCAGCTACCTGGAGAAGTTGGCGGCCGCCGCGGGCGACTCCCCGGCGCGGATTGACGCTGCGCTTAAAGGGTTCCTATAATCGTTGAACATGCGACTCCGCCACCTCGGGTTTCCTCTGGCAATAGCAATTTTGAGCAGCGCTTCGTTACCAGCTCAACAACCGGCTTCACCCGCCCCACCCCCTCCGGCATCCCAGGAGCAAGTTGAGAAAAGCCAGACGGTTATCCCCGTCCAGGTCAACCTGGTGGACGTACTGTTTACAGTGCTCGATCGCCGGAACAAATTAGTTCCATCCCTGGAGAAGCCGGACTTCAAGGTGCTGGACGACAACGTTTCGCAGGATGTTCGCTATTTCAGCCGGCAGTCGGATCTTCCCTTGCGCATCGGCATGCTGCTGGACACCTCCAACAGCATTCGCGATCGCATCAAGTTCGAGCAGGACGCAGCGAATAATTTCTTATTCAGCGTGCTGCGCCGCGGCAAGGATGAAGCGTTCGTGATGACCTTTGACGACGAACCGCAAGTCGTCCAGGCCTTCACTCCAGACACCGGCAAACTGCGGGACCAGATTCTGCGCACGCGCGCCGGGGGCGGCACGGCCGTTTACGATGCCATTTACAATGCTTGCGAGCAGGAGCTCAGCCATCCGCCGCGTCCGCCGGGCGACCAACCCGACGTGGTTCGCCGGGTGATGATTCTGATCAGCGACGGCGAGGACAATCTTTCCACGCACACGCGCTCGGAAGCGATCGAAATGGCGCAGCGCAGCAGTGTGGTGATCTACACCATCAGCACCAGCACGCAATGGGTGACGCTGGATGATCCGAGCAAGGAACGAACCGGCAACCGCAAGTATCACCTGACCGACGGCGACAAAATTCTGCAAGCCCTGGCGGAAGAAACGGGCGGACGAGCCTTCTATCCGTATCACGTGGACGATCTGGACCAGTCGTTCCAGGATATCGGCGACGAACTGCGCAACCAGTATTCGATTGCTTACAACCCTTCGACCCATTCGCTCGACGGCCGGTACCACAAGATCAGGATTGAAGTGCCGGAGCACAAGGGCTACCAGGTGCGCGCCCGCAAAGGATATTTTGCGCGGACGAACGTGCAAGTTGCCAAACCCGCGGGGTCGGTGAAGTAAAGCAAGTCCTTAGTGCGGGTGGAGAATGATCTTATTTGCTGGTGTCCTTCAGTAGCACCACGTCGGCCTCTTTCTCGCCGCGTTCAATCGCCAATTGCAAGCCATCGGGCGAAAACACAAATCGACCGATTTTCTCTTTCTTGAAGTGCGTTAACTGCTTGGTGGCGGAGCCGTCGAGCGGCTGGCTCCAGAGATTATCCACTCCCTTTTCTCGCACAATGTAAACCACCGCTTTGCCGTCGGGCGCGAATGCCAGGCCGTCGGGAAGCGCGCGCTGGTCGATGTCGTGGTAGACCATGCGGTGAGCTTCGGTCGAATCCAGCCTCAACATCAATTTATGGTCGAGTTCGCGGACCTCGAGAGAAGCGGCATTTTTTCCGTCAGGCGACAGTGCGTAATAACCCATCGAAAAATTGACCACGGTTTCGGGTGAGCCGCCATCGAGCGATACGCGTTTCAGGTAGCCGTTGTCGTTGCTGTCGACGTAATAAACCCAGGGTCCGCTTTTCGCGCAGGTCGGCGCCTGATCGCTGAGGCCCGTGGTTAACTGGCGCTGATCGCTGCCGTCGAGATTGGCGCGCCACAAATTCGCGGAGGAAGCGGTGGTGCGTGCCAACTGCCGGAAAACGAGAAAACGCCCGTCGCCGCAGACGGCCACCTGATCGGGAATGTGCTTGCTGTCCGAGAAGACGACTTTTTCTCCCCCGGCTGGATTTACGAGTTTGATGTCGCCCGCTTGGGGAAGGACCAGCTTTCCATCCGCTGTCCAGTCCCACCGCCAGACCGGCAATTGTGAATCCAGCGGCACCGGCGTCAGTTTGTCGGGTTCCGCGGCGGGCGCCACGCCAAATTCGAATCGCACCCGGCTTTGGATGGCGGCGAGCGTTTTGCCGTCCTTGGAAATGGTTTGCGCGCCGTAATTGTTGGTGTCAGCGGTCAGGGGGCGGAACTCTCCGGACGGCGAGGGAAGAAATCCCAGCTGGATTTGCCGGTGGCCGCTGTCGAGCTGCGAGCTGTTGACGATCAGGCCGGAGCCGTCGGGAAGCCATGTGGGCACGTAATAAATGTGCTCAGAAGAGTCCGCGAGGACCTGCTCGTTTCCCGTGATTGCGTCAACCGCGGAGAAACCGCCGATGGCGTCTCTCGAGGGCTGCACAATCGGGATCAGGATGGTCTTGCCGTCAGGCGACCACGCGGGGACATAACTGTCGCTCTTCAGCAAGCGGCCGGTGAAGATGGGCCGCTCGATGGCACCATCGCTCTTGGCGAGGAGAAGATCCCACTTCGGCGAATCGTGCAGCTGGCGCAGAAAGGCGAAGTGGGCGCCGTCGGGCGAAAAGGTAATAGGGCTGTCGACGTCGCGGATCAGGACTTTCGGCTCGCCGCCGAGAACCGACGCGCGATAGAGGACCGAGATGCTTTCTTCGGCTTCTTCGCGCCGGACGAAATAGATGTAGTTCCCGTCGGGAGAGAACGTCAGGCCTTCATAAAGGGTTGCAGCCGGTTCGACCACCTCTTTATTGGTCTGCGTGGGAATATGGTGCAGCCACAGGGACTGCAAGCCATTTTCGTCGAGGGCCTGCAACAGGTATTTTCCGTCGGGAGAGATTGCGGCCTGGGAGATGTGGCCGTTGTTCGAAATATTCTCGATGGCGAATTTCTCGAAGGGAAGATGCTTGCCCTTCTGCACGAAGGTGTAGGCGCCATACGCGGCGGCCGCGGCGAGCACCGCAACAACTGCCAGGATTACGCCGGTGCCCAGCTTGTTCTGGTTCGCCGCTTCTACCAGCACGGTGCTGCTGATCGGTTTGTGCGTGGAGCCGGAGGATTTTGCAGCGGCGTGGGCGGCGCTCATCGTTGCGCGGCTGGCGGCGACGCTGGAATCGGAGGGCGGGCGGCCCGGCTCCAGTTCCCGCAGCAGGCGTTTCAGGTCCGCGCGCAATTCGGCGGCCACCTGGTAGCGCATCTCGCGGTCCTTTTCCAAAAGCTTATTAATGATGCGTTCGAGTTCCGCCGGGATGTCGCTGTTGAAGTGCACCGGGGAAACCGGCGCGGCATGCAGGATGTTGCCGAAGATTACGGCGCTGGTGGAACCCTGGAAGGGGTGGCGGCCGGTGACCATCCCGTACATTACCGAGCCGAGAGAGAAAAGATCGGTGCGGGCGTCGAGGGCTTCACCGCGGGCCTGCTCCGGCGACATGTAGACCACGGTACCCACGGTCGTTCCGACGCTCGTCTGGAAGACAGTTTCCGAATCCGCGAGCGTGTCCTCGGACGGGCCGCCCTCCACTTCCATCAATTTGGCCAGGCCGAAATCAAGAATCTTGGTGGTGCCGCGGCTGGTGAGGAAAATGTTGCCGGGCTTGATGTCGCGATGGACGATGCCTTTCTTGTGGGCGGCATCGAGCGCGTCGGCGATTTCGATGCAGACTTCCACGCAGTGCGCGATGGGCATCGTGCCGCGGGCCAGCACCTTGTCGAGGGATTCGCCTTCGAGCAATTCCATGGCGATGAAGGTGCGGCCGTCGCACTCTTCGATCGCGTGAACGATGCAGATGCTGGGATGGTTCAGAGCCGAGGCCGAGCGCGCTTCACGGAGAAAACGTTCCATTGCGCCCGGGTCATGTCCGGTGCTTTCTTTCAGGAATTTCAGGGCGACGCGGCGCCCCAACTTGGTGTCTTCGGCTTCGTAGACCAATCCCATGCCGCCCGCGCCCAGTTGGCGGACGATACGATAGTGAGCGATTTTGTCCTTGTTCATTTGTGGTAGTTGACGGCGTTTCCTGACCGTCATGTGATGTTAGCCAAGCAGTTGCATTGGGTCAATCAGAGAGAGCGACAGGGAGTTTCCTGAAGGCGTCCAGGAACGCCAACTCTGCTCCATCCCGCGGGTTTAGCGGGATGAATCTTCTGATTGGCGCTCCGAACAAGCGCGGCAGTTCAGTAGCGGCCACTTTCAAGTGGCCGCGAAGCCGCTGAGTAGAATCTTTGGGAATGATCAGCCTAGCGTTTGGGGGCGTAGTAGCCTTTGCGAGCCAGAACTTTGAAGTCGTGGTTGTCTACGTCAAGCTTGATTTTGCGGAATTTGCCGTCCCTGGTGGTGTTGGTAGGGTAGTAGCCGAGGGTGTACTGGCTGCGGAGTTCCTCGGAGATCTGGTCGAAGGCTTCTTCCAGTTTTTTCTCGGAGCTGACATAGATTACGCGGCCGCCGGTATCGTCTGCCAGACGCCGGGCGACGCCGCCGTTTCCGCCGTAACGCGGATCGGCCACAAGCAGCACGTGAATCACTGTGTCCGTGCGCTGGGCGGACTCAATCGCTTCCTCCAGTTTTACTTTGCTGCCTTCGTCCTGGGCATCGGTGACAATCACGATCGCTTTGCGCCCGGCCTCGCCATTTAATTTTTCGCCGCAGGCGAGGTAAATGGCGTCGTAGAGGGCTGTGCCCGTCATGTTCCCCGAACCGATCGGGCCGGGATTCCCCGCGATGTATCCCCCACCCGGTGTATTGATCCGCGCCTTATTAATGGCTCGATCCAGAATCGAGCGGTCGTCGGTAAAGTCGGAGAGCAAGTCCACATCCGTGTCGAACGAGATGATCATCGCCTCGTCGCCCTTGCGCAACACCCGGCGGATGAACCGGCTTCCCGCGCCCTGAATCGCGCCGAGCATGTTCTGTTCACTGCCCGAGGTGTCCAGTAACAAACCCAGCGTGATCGGCAGCATCATCTCGCGCGAGAAAAAGGCAATCTTTTCCTCGTGGCCATCCTCGGAAATTTTGAAATTCTCCTGCTTCAGGTCGGTGACCACGCGCTTGTTTTTGTCGCGCACGGTGGCGAACAGGTTGACTAGGCTGACTTCCGTCTTGATGGTCGGGGGATTCTGGGTCTGACCCTGAGGCACGGCGGGGGTCGCCACAGTCAACGCAGCGATGCAGGCCAACGCCTGCAAGGCCAGTTTGTTCGGAACTCGCATCTTCGCACTCACGGATTTCACTGTTTCCCGGTATCCTTAATTGAGGTCTTGGTACGGCGAGGGGCTGCTGCTTGCAAATCTGGCCCTGTGCCCCACGCCTGGGGTAGCGTCAACTGTTACGATGCAACCTACTGGCCTGCGGGATGCGTCGAATGCTCGGCAGCACCTGAGATCACACTAACCTGGAAAGTTTGGCCCGAACAATATGAATTGTCCACGAAAAAGAGCCTTTTTCGCTGCCGTACCCGCGCTTTGTTTCTTTGCCGCGGCGGTTTTGGGGCAGGATCCCACGCCGCCGAAACCGGCTGCGCCCCCCGCCGCGCAGCAGCCCAAACCTGCCGACAAGCAACAGGGGCCGGCACCGATCCGAATCACGACCTCCACCGTAGTTGTGCCAGTGACGGTGAAAGACCGCAACGGCAACCTGGTTCCCGACCTGCGCCGGGACGAATTCCGCGTTTTCGAAGACAACGTCGAACAGGAAATTACGCGGCTTTCCGTGGAAACCATGCCGCTCTCGCTGATCATCCTGATTGACAATGATCTGAAACGGAAAGACGAAATGCAGGTGGATCCCAGCCTGGTTTCGATCGTCAGCGGCCTCAGCACCAGCGACGAGGCCTTCATCTGCCGCTTCGACCAGTTCTTCCACGAAGGGCAGGGCTTTACCAGGGATCAGGATAATCTGCTCACTCAGTTGAAGCGCACCACTCTCTCTTCCGAGCCGTCGGTGGCTCCTCCGGGCGGTCCGTTCAGCGGCCCCACCATCAGTGGCGAGCCAGCGCCGGGCGCGCCTCCGAATCCAGCCGGGCTGCAGGCGATTAAGGGCCAGCCCACAAAGGCCCTCGACGATGCTGTATTTGAGGCGGCCGAGTTGCTGAAGGATCGTGACAGCCGGAAACGCCGCAAGGTGATTCTGCTGATCTCCGACGGGCAGAACGGCGCAAAGTTCAACACCCACAGCTATGACGAAACCAAGGCAGAGCTGTTGCGGCAGGAGATCAGCGTTTACAGCGTGGCGACGGGCAGTTCGTATTTTGAGCGCAAATTCAACCGCCTGGTCAACTATTCGCACGACACCGGGGGCGACATTTATTACGGGGCGAAGCAGAACGCCTTCTCGGAGTTTTATACCCGGATCACGGAAGAGGCGCGCAACCAGTACACGCTGACGTACTCGCCGAAGGGCGAGCGACCGGTGGACTACCACTCGATCGAGGTGCGGGTCCGGCGCGACGGGCTGTCCATCCTGGCGCGGCAGGGCTACTACGGCGGCACCTTCACCGAATCCCCTAAATAGTATGTGAGGATGTGTCGGCTGTAGGCACCTGTTGAGAGTCGCCAAATAGCTGCGTTATACGGGTAGCGCCGGCATCCTGCCGGCAAGCGCGCCCAACCCTCCCATCGTCGCAAGATAGGGCGCTACGTAAAGAGCGCCGGCCCGCGTGGCGGCCAGGGGAGTCCTTGCGAACTACCGCTGCCATTTTTTGATTCTCGGCGCGAAATTTTCTTGACACTTGCCGCGGGCACCCGTATACGAGTTGCAGCGGGCAGGATTGCGATTCACTCGCTCTGCATGCCCCAGCAGCAAACGATTGAAGGACGGAAGGAGATTTGCATGGCAAAGAAAGCCAAGAAGGCCGACAAGAAATCCCCCAAAAAGGGCAAGTAACCCGGGCCCGTTTCCAAATATGGTTTTGCAAAGGCGCCGCAGCCAACCGCGGCGCCTTTTTTGTCCCTGACCCTCTCCCTGTTCTTGGTAGAGCCGGCTTCCAGTTCACCCTGAGCCACGAAGGGGCCCGCCCACCCGGTAGCACAGGCTTCAGCCTGTGCGCTTTCTCCTCGTCCTTCTCTGTCATCCCGAATCCCCGCGGTTTTGGCGGGGTGAGGGACCTGCTTTTCGTTCTTTGACTACCCTTCCGCAAGGATGTCAACAGGGCTAGACAGGTTCTAGACCGGCAGCGAACGGGTCTACGCATCGCTCTTTCCAATTCTTTTTTCATTTTGGGAAAACGCGCATTCGAATCCCAAAAGCTATCCCCTTGCCCTTCAACACATCCGCGAATCCGTTCGAATATTCGTTATCTATTAAGTAAACTTTAAAGTAATACTTTAAATGTCGGCGCGCCGACATTTTCGCCCCTCCGTCACCAACGGAACCGCGGGCGCCCGGGAGTTTTACGATGAAGGAGTGATGAGAAAGGGCCAACCCAAGACCCAGGTACCAAAAACCGGAACCTGGGGCGCCCTCCGCGTAATTTCTATTTCTGGGTAAAAGAAAGGTTTTCTCGTTCGCTAGCCCGAGGGCTTGTGGCGATTTGAGAAATTAATATCCGGGGCACCAGGCGCTAAATCCTTCAAAAGCTAAATTTGATGTTTTCATTTACTTCCATCTCCATGAGAGCATCCAATTTGAAAGGCTCTCCCGGTTTATGAGTTTGCACAATATGGAGCAACTGCTCCTTGTTGCTGTGCGTAATCAGGAACATGATGTGGGCGTTGGCAAGTAAATTGAACTGCCTTCGTACCGTTCCATGCCATTGCTTAAGAGCCAGATTCAAAGCCCGTCGCACTTCAAATACTGCGGCATCGGCGGCCTGCAATGTGGCGCAATCTGTGTCTTTTGCGCTCGAAAATGACGCCATATATTCAGCCGCTTGTGGATTCGTGTTTTTGAGATTTCGATAAGCTTTAGGAGCAAGGTAGCTATGTTCTTCATCTTCATCGCAGACGAAAGACACAGGGTCTTTAGATGAACTCGTGTCCATTGTTTTTTGTTTGCCTGCTTTCAGGTTTTTCTCTAACTCCTTCATCGCCCACGCGCATTGGATCATTGCGAAGTCATACGCCAAACGGTACGGACTATTCCCAAGAATGGCACGAGCGTTATCGTCTTTGATGACTTCATAGAAATCTTCTTGCACGACTCCTACACCTTGAATGCATAGGTATGACTTATCGTCGAAGGGGATCGGGCGGATTATTAGATCCAAAAACTCATGGCTGATTGAATCTAGCTTTGCGCGTTCTGACGGAGAGACACCATTGGGGTCGACAACGAATTTCGCAAATTGCTTATTACCCCGTTCACATTCCGAGGCTTTGAAATACTTCAAATCGATATCTGGTCTACTCAGCAGTTTCTCCCATCTGCGCTCAAGTTCAAAAAAGGGGATGCCTCGGCCTAATATCCCACCAACCGCAAATACACCCTTGCCCTTTGGGTCGAAACTCTCGTCCATGTACGAAACGATCAAGGCGTAATAACTCTCCTGATAACATCGGAGACGAACATCTTGTGCCGGGTGCCCCGGAAATTATTCTCCTAATCCTTACAAACTCCTGTTCGATCGAACGAGAAAACTTTTCCCTTACTCGCTAACCAAAATCACACGGAGGGTGCCCCGGGTTCCGCCTTTTGGTACCTGGGTCTTGGGGTCGTCTTTTCTTCTTACCCTTCCACGTCGATGCCGATAAGGCCTGGCAGCTCCTAGAATCGCCGAAGAGGCTATCCGCCGCCGAGGGATTCTTCGTGGGCGGGGCAGATGGGCTTATAGGCGCAGCCGCGGCAGAAGAAGCCGGGCTTTGCAGGAAAATTTCCGGCGCGGATGTCGGCGGCGGTTTCCTGGACCGTCGCTTCGGCTTCGGCGATCTGCTTGGCGTCGCGAGAGGTTTCCTGCCGCTGGTTGTTATGCAGGTAGTGGAAGACGAGGCGGGTTGGATTCCACTCGAAGATTTCTTTTGCCGCGAGGGCGTAGATGCTGAGCTGCAGGTCTTTGCGCGCGTCGGCGTCTTTTTTCGGTTTGCCCGTTTTGTAGTCCACGATTTCGACGTCCTTGCGGCCGAGCGAATTCACCTGGTCCATGCGGCCGGTGAGGATCACGTTATTTTCGAGCGGGAGCTCAAAGCCTTTTTCCTGCTCGAGGATGTCCGGCGGGTCCTGCAGCATGGATGCGTGGAAGACTTTCAGTTGCTCGAGGCCGTCTTTTTTGTATTCGGCTTCCTGGTACTCGTCTTCGTAGCCCGCGCTGGTCCACTCCGTTTCGTAGATGCGTTGCACCTCGTCGAACGGCAACTTCACGCCCTTCTTTAGTTGGTCGAGGAAACGTTTGATCGTGGTGTGGATGACGCTTCCGAAGCTCAGCATCCCGCGCGGGCCTTCTTTTAGCGACCACAAATGACCGAACGCGTATTGCTGCGGG
>Ga0210410_10001959_pt1 | contig 18744 bp, 15 predicted proteins | sample IncBWC4MmetaG_FD_161058 | JGI IMG/M metagenome (GOLD analysis project Ga0210410, IMG submission 161058) | Forest soil microbial communities from Barre Woods Harvard Forest LTER site, Petersham, Massachusetts, United States - Inc-BW-C-4-M | ecosystem: Environmental > Terrestrial > Soil >... | reverse complement strand
CACGCGAAAGCTCTGAAGGCCGCTGAAAATGCGCCACTCGGCAAATACGTCACGCATCAACCCGATGAAATCGTCTACATTTCCGGCGGTGACGGCGCCACCAGCGAAGGCGAATTTTTTGAATCGCTGAACACCGCCTGCCAAAAGAAATTGCCGGTCATTTATCTCATTGAGGACAACGGCTACGCCATCTCCGTTCCTGTTTCCGTGCAAACCGCCGGAGGCAGCATTTCCAAACTCGTTTCCGGCTATCCCGGTTTGCTGATTCAGGAATGCGACGGCACCGACGTTTTTGAGAGCTACGCCGCCTTCCAACGCGCCGCGGAATATTGCCGCGCACGAAAAGGGCCGGCGCTAATTCACGCGCACGTCACCCGTCCTTATTCTCATTCGCATTCCGATGACGAGAAACTTTACAAAAGCGCAGAAGAACGCGCCGAAGAAAATCGCAAGGATCCCATCCCTCGTTTTGCGAAGTTTCTTTTGGACGAGGGCATCCTCAATGCGAAAGAAATCGAAAAGCTTTCCGCCGAAGTCGATATTGAAGTCCGCGAAGCCGGCGATAAAGCTCTCGCCGCCGAAATGCCCGCTGTCGATTCCATAACCAAATGGATTTATTCGCCCGATGTCGACGTCGCCTCCAAATCATTCGATGTCGCTCCCGTTTTCAAAGGCGAGCCGAAGACCATGGTCGAAATGGTTTCCGCCACGCTTTCATCGGAAATGGCGCGCGATGAACGCATCGTCGTTTTCGGCGAGGACGTTGCCGACGTCAGCCGCGAAGACAACATCGAAAAAGTGAAAGGGAAGGGCGGCGTCTTCAAAGCCACCTGGGGCCTGCAGCGCACTTATGGCGCCGACCGTGTTTTCAATTCACCTTTGGCCGAAGCCAATATCGTGGGCCGCGCCATTGGCATGGCCATTCGCGGACTGAAACCCGTTGTCGAAATTCAATTCTTCGATTACATCTGGCCCGCCATGATGCAACTCCGCAATGAACTTGCTTTAGTGCGTTGGCGCTCCGCAGGCGGATTCGCTTGCCCGGCCGTAATTCGCGTGCCCATCGGCGGATATCTCACCGGTGGCGCCATTTATCACAGCCAGTGCGGCGAAACTATTTTCACTCACACTCCCGGTCTGCGTGTGGTCATGCCTTCCACCGCACTCGATCTCGCCGGCCTGCTGCGCACCTCCATTCGCTGCGACGATCCCGTGATGTTTCTCGAGCACAAGCATCTTTACCGGCAGCCCTACAATCGCTCCGAAGATCCCGGCCCGGATTACACAATTCCTCTCGGCAAAGCCCGCGTAATGCGCGAAGGCAGCGACGCCACCATTGTCACCTACGGGGCCCTCGTCCATCGTGCCGAGGTAGCCGCCGCGCAACTTGATCGCGAAGGCGTCTCCGTCGAAGTGCTGGATCTGCGCTCGCTCTCACCCTACGATTGGGAAGCCATCGCCAGGAGCGTCACCAAGACCAATCGCGTCATCGTGGCCTACGAGGACACGCTTTCCTGGGGCTACGGCGCCGAAATCGCCGCCCGCATCGCCGACGAGCTATTCGGTGACCTGGACGCGCCCGTGCGCCGCGTAGCCGCCATGGACACCTTCTGCGCCTATCAACCCAAGCTCGAAGACGAAATCCTGCCCCAAACCGAAGACATCGTCTCCGCCGTCCAAGACCTGCTCGCGTACTAGTCTTTCGTCCGGGCTTTCGTAGGGGCGCCGCTTGCTGCGCCCTCGATGGTCATTGCCGCGCGCACGTCACCAGACATCATCTCGGCTGAGGGCGCAGCAAGCAGCGCCCCTACGAACGCCAAACACAAACCGCACGCCGTAACGACGGGGGGTACCCCCCTCCCCATACTTTGTGTATGAATATAAAAACAAAGGAGTTAGGTCGTTTCATCGTGCTATGAATATCAAAACAAAGGACTTAGCTCGAATGAAGGGATCGAGATGTAAGTCGTTTGTTTTTAAATTCTTACGCCCTCGCCCGAATATGTCATTCCGAGGCGCGACCGCCTAGTTGCGCCGAGGAATCTGCTGTTTCCGTTCAAATAATTCTTATGTCCTGCAGGAGGGCGAAAGCTAATCGTCCAAGTCTGCGGTTCAGGGTAGCGCGGGCGGAGTACTAATGTCAATAAAACTATGGTACTAAGTACTTAATATATGGAGGGACGCGGATGTCGCTCCATAGACGAAGACATGTGAAAACGTCCCGTCTCTGCCTGTGTTCCTCCGATAACGGCCGGCGTAAAATTCCCGATTTGGATTCCGGCAGTACTCGAATAGTACCATATTGAGATTAATCGACATTCATAGCTCAGGACTCATTCTCAATGCGCGGCAACCTTTCAGACAATTATTAACGTTTAGCCGCATTCGATCAGCAAGAAACTAAGCTTATTCTTGGACCCAGACGTGCAAGTACGCCCTCGGCGACGTAATCGAAGGAATTCGCTCCTGAGGCTATCAACGTCGGTGGAGATGATGAAAACATTGAGGGTGTCGGGCGTAACTTTGGGAATCAAAGTCGTAATTGTTCTGCTGGCTTGCTCGACACTTGCTGGATGCTCTAGTTATTCGGTCGGGGTCGATGATCCGCGAAGCGCTGGCAATGCGAAGAATCCGTCAAGTTCGCAACCGGCCCAGGCAGCTTTGGCAACCCCCTTACTTCAGAAACCAGTAGACAACAAACCATCTGCGAATCCGTCGGTGAGGGTGTGTTCTCCTTCAGCTCACGGAGACCCATGCGAACCTATCGCAAACATTTATTCCGATTCTTCGCTAACCATCCCTAAAACCTCGACGGACACTGACGACAACGGTAATTTTTCCTTCTATGCAAAACCCGGAATGTACAACCTGCAGATCACCGGTGGCGATTCTTCCAGTCAACTGGTCCCTGTGGCTGTCCTTCCGACGTCCGGGACTCCGACCCCGTCGAACGTCACCGTAGCGCGCGGAGGTATCTTTAGTTTCAATTTGTCTGGGAATCTTGTAGTCAGCGGCACAATTACGGGTCAGCAAGGAGTGACCGTAGGGTCGCCTACCGGGGCGGCTCCATCGCCTCCCTCGGCCGGCAGCGTGACACTCTTTACGGGAACAAACGGACAGCTTTACTCCGAGAATTCTTCGGGGCAAATCTTGGGGCTGGCGACCGCTCTCCCGGCGGGATCTCCCATGCAATATGTTGCCTTCACTGGTGATGATAAAAACGACGGCCTTTCCTGGGGTACGGCAAAGAAAACGGTCATGGCGGGATACGACGCGCTGCCAATCAACGGTGGCACAATTCTCATCATGCAAGGCCCGGGTACTTTCGATGGGATCGCGGCCACATCGACCCCGGGCCAAGGTATATGGATCATGCCTACTACGGATCCCAACTATTCCAATCCACCCCCAGGATGGCGGCACGCCAAGGCCGGCCCGGTGACTTTTCAAGGAGTGAGCGCAACGTCGTCGGCTGCGGACTCGCATTTTGGTGGGCAAGTCTCGATCTCTGGCGGGAGTATCTTATCGAACAATCAGCCGTGCATATGGATAGCTGGCGGAAGTAACTATCTTTTCGAGAACCTAGACTGTGAGGGCGGCGGGCGAGGGATAGTTTTGGGCGAGAGTTCGACCAATCTTCGGGACGGATCCGCCAATGTTACGGGAATAACTTTCGCAAATGTTGCTACCGCGTCGCGGGGAACATATTTAGAGGGCCCCGCAGTCGACATAACAGGCGGATCATTTTGGCTTTATTTCCGCGACTGTGTGTTTAATGGAAACAGCCGCGTAGTATCCCCACTAGATAACATTCACGCTGCGATGCTCATCGATGGAACTGGAAATTCAGGAAATGGTTTGATTTTCGTCGACAATCTTAATACGACCAACGGGGGAATCAAATTCATCCCCGGTGCTAACGGCGGTAACTTAACGGTCAATGGAATGACGGAAGAAGGCGGTGGAGGGGGCACCACTCCGCCAGCGATTTACCTGACGTCGACTAGTTCATATACGAGTTTTAACTTTCAAAGCATAACTGTCTCTGACCCGGATCAGTCAGGACCAATTGCTATCCAGATCGACGGTAACGGACCAGCGCAAGCAGTTCTGATAACGGGAAATGTAGGCTCAGCAGGATCCGTCGTCGGTCCGGCAACCATCTTGGGCCAGTATACTAACGACCTGATAAGTGCGCCGGTGAGTCCAGCACAGATGGGGCAAGTCGGGATTTTCAATGGACACCTCGTGGGATCTACAGACGCCGCACGAAGGAATTTTGGGCCCGTCGCGATTCGATATCCCAATCTTGTCACTCAAGTTGCCGCCAATTGGACAGTAACCCAGTTCGCCGGCACGACGACCCTCACGACGGGCATTGCCGCGCCCGATGGTACGAAAGGCGCGGGTCGAGTCACATCCACTGCTTTGCTGCCGCAAGAAGTCCTTTACTTCTCCAACGGTCGATTTCCGCTGAACACCGGCGATTATTTTATCGGCGGCGCCTGGATACGCTCACTTTCACCCTCAGGGGGATATAGCGGCGCTCCGACGGTGGCGATCACCTTCCAGGCGTCCGACTTCGGAAAAGGTAATAGTTATTCGCTTTCCGGTCGTGTAACGGGCGCTCTCTCTTCAGGCCAGAATGAATGGACTTGGCAATCCTTTATATTCAAAATCGTCGGAGGCGTTTTAACCGATCCGGCAATTACATTTGCGGCCTACTTTGATCAGAACTACCCGATTGAAGCATACGCTCCAGTGATGCTCCAAATTCCCGCCGGAGACGTCTCTGATAACGAAGCCTATGAAATTGCGTCGAATCTTTCGACGTATGCGGACGGCCTTCCGGCCGGAACCGTCGCTACGCTCCGTGGACAAACTTTCGCATTTGGCGGCACGGGAAACTTTTTCGGGCTTTTATCGCAGTCAAATACTGCGAACAGAACGTACATCTTCCCTGACGCAAGCGGGCACGTAGCCCTGATCGATAATCCTCAGATATGGGCAGCAACACAGACGTTTGACTCCGTAAACCTCGTAAACCCAACGATCGATGGCGAGACGATGAGCCACGCCCCAATAGCTATCTTTCCGGCGTTTCTGCCGGGTGCACTAACTTCCTTCTATACGGCGGCAACCTTCACGCCAGAGCATGGCATCCTCGTCACGGGCGTCGAGATAAGTGCGAAGACCGCACCGCAGAGCTGTGCCGTGAACGCCGTAATCCAGGTCACGGGAAGTAACGTGGCTCAAGTTACGCTTTCTTCAAGCCAATCTGATTCTGGTCCGCTCACTGTGTTAATGGACGGAGGGACTCCCATCAAGATTGTCCTCGTCCCTGCGCAAACGTGTTCAGTTGTGCCTCAGGATCTGAACGTCACGGTCAGATACAGGATGCAGTGAGGTTTGCTGGTGGGGTACGGTGCGCGGATTGTTTCTGGTTACCACTGGCGCCTTAGCAGATGGATTCAAGAGCTCTTAGAGCGCGTTTTGCTGCACCAAATTGGGGCACTTCTGGGGCTCGGCAGTCCTTTCGCGAAATAGCGACATTTCGGATCGATATCCGCGTAAAATAACGTAAGTATAATTACATACGGGTGATTATAGTACTACGTAGTTATTTTTTCCGCGAAGTGTTCAATATGGTACAGACGCGAAATTACTCGTCTGGCATAAGTAATCCTCTGTGTCAGCACGAATAGATCTCAAATTCGAGTCAACGATTTGATGCGAACGGAAGGGGGCTTCCGTAAAGCATACTCTCGCGTTGAACACATCTGCCCATATCGTGGTGTTGGCAGCGTACCGGACTTAACTCTCTGTTCGGATGCTATGGGTTCGAAGTAACGCTCGGGGGTAAAATATGGATCATCGTCGATCGGGTTTCCTTGATTTTGACACAAGTACTCAAGCTTCTGGTTCCCAAATTCAGCTGCTGGGTATGCAGGAGGTGCACACCTTCATCGAGGCTCTCAGACAGAGCACGTGCCCCGTCTTGATATTAGGCGAGAGTGGGACAGGAAAAGAATTGGTGGCGCGTGCAATTCATGCAGTGAGTCCAAGGGCGAAGAATAAATTCACTCCTGTAGATTGCGCCTCGTTAACGTCCTCGCTGATCGAATCTGAACTATTCGGACATGTACGGGGGGCATTCACAAGTGCGACGGACGCCGGTCTTGGACTTTTTGCCTCGGCCAACGGTGGAACCCTCTTCCTTGATGAGATCGGCGAGCTGCCGGTCGAGTCGCAAGCCAAATTTCTTCGCGCAATGCAGGAGAGGGTTATCAGACCGGTTGGATCGACCCGCGAGGTGCCCGTCGATGTGCGAATAATCTCAGCGACAAATCGAGAAATCGAAAGAAGAATAAAACAAGGCGCATTTCGGCAGGACCTTTTCTTCCGCTTGAATGTCGTGCAGCTGAGGCTGCCGCCGCTGAGAGAACGAAGGGGAGAGATCCCATTGCTCGTGAGTCACTTTCTGGAAAAATACGCTGAGCCCTCAGCGCCGCACCGCACTGTGGATGCCAGCGCGATGCAGCTACTAATGACCTACGATTGGCCTGGAAATGTTCGGGAGCTGGAAAACGTTATCCACCGGGCCGTGGTGCTCGGTGGAAAGACAATTCTTCAGCCGGATGACCTTCCCCCGGAACTACAATTATTGCGCCCATTGTCTGACAACGACACCGGCGAGGAATCCGTATGTTTGGACGTCCTTGAGCGGCGAGCAATCCTTAGAGCTTTGAAGGAAACCTCAGGGGATCGGGCGGCAGCGTCACGCCTGCTAGGAATCGGCAAGACGACGCTCTACCGCAAGATCAAGGAGTTCGACTCACCTCTGAATTAGTGTGGCTGATTGGACGAGGGCGTCAGGTCCTTTCTTCCGAGGCGGGTGGCCCAGGTTCCCGCTGCAAGCAGGATCTGACTTTGAACTTGATTTTGAATTTGAGCGAGGGTGCCCCATGTTCGTCCCTCCCGCTCTTTCGGGAGGGCGAACGTGGGGACCTTCGTTCCTGTCTCGACGCTCTTCTGCTCTCTCGATCTTGTCTTGCGTTCCCTCATTTTTCGATTCTAGTTTTACATCTCCTCACACTACAAAATCAATCTCCAGCAACGCAGTTCCTCTCCTCGAATAAGAAGAATAACTGCTCCACACCCAATCCTTCGGATCTTTCACCAATCCGCGCGTCACCGGATTCCGATGCATGTAATCCAACTTCTCCCGCCGCTTCGCCGGACTATAAACATTAAAATCATAAAACCGCTTCTGCCAGAACTGCGGCAACACAGTGTCCCCTCCGCGAAACGGCAACATCCTCTGCCTCGAGGACTTTTTCTGAATGCCCCGCCGCATCCTCTTTGACACGCGCAATTTCAAACTATGCACCACGGTAGAAGGCATGCCTAACTCTGATTCCCCAATCAACAAGTGCACATGCTCCGGCATCACCACAAATCCAACCAGTTGAATTCCGTATTTCTTTCGCACTTCTCCGAGTGCACGCACGAAAACATTCCGCGCTTGACCTGTTCCCAGCAAAGCGAGTCGCCGGTAACAACTGAACGTGACGAAGTGGAGATCCCCTTTGCCAACGTAACGCTTGAGATTTTTGGGCATATAGAAGACGAAGAACCCCACGTTCGCCCGCTGCGCGGGTCGAACATGGGGCACCCCCATGGTACTACGCAGATACTTCCAGCAATGTTATACTCCTTGTGTGCGCAGAAAACATGAAAACGATTTCAATACTTGAGGCACCCGCCATAAGTCACTACTCGGTGATTTTTTGCAGTGGTATCATGCGCCACGCGTCCGGGACCGACCAGCGATGAGAAAGCTCGCATCAGCGTTAGAATATTTTCTCGCAGGCGTCGCCATGTGCCAGCTTTTGATTGCTCCGCCAAATTCAGCTCAATAATCCGCGTCGGCGCCAAAAGATAGTTTCGAGGTGCTTTCGGTCAAACAAATTTATTCTTACAGCGAGATTGGGTTTACCGTCTTACCAAAAAACCTTCCATGCCAGTATCAACCGGATCGAATGCGTTGCCAGCTAATGCTGAGAGATCTGATAGAGGAGGCATATCAAGTTGATGATGTCGAGGTGGATGCACCGCGATGGGCGCAAGATCAGGATCATTGGTTCGCAATCGAAGCCACCATGCCGCCCGGCACATCAAAGGAAGCCGCGCGGCTAATGTTGCAACAGGCGCTGGCTGAGCGATTCGGGCTGAAGATCCACTGGGAGAAGCGCGATACTCCTGTGTACGCTCTAGTGCCAGGAAAAAATGGCGTTAAAGTCCAGCCAGACGCCGATCCCGATCATCCGAAACTGAGGCCAACCATCCTCCCCAACGGAAAGAGCGCAGGGTTAGGTCTCCACAGCGGGCCGGGAGAGTTCTTCGCCGCAGCAACCACCATGGATCTCTTCGCGAAAAACTTGCGGTACCGTGCCGGACTGGACAGACCTGTTGTCGATATGACTGGTTTGACGGGCGTGTACACTATCGATCTGCACTGGACACCGCCGGAACCGCCAAGCAACGGCAACGTGGACCCGGCGATCCTATCGGCAGTGGAAACGAAACTGGGCCTTCGGTTGGAGAAGCGTACAACCCCCTACAACGTACTCGTGGTTGATCACGTTGAAGAACATCCAACAGCCAACTAAGAGCGCCGATTAAAGGAACCTTTTGCCACCCTCGTCCGTATAAGAGGGTAGAATCGGCGCGGCATTCCAGAGTGGTCTGGCGCGAATCCTCAGCAAACGCGCAGGACTTGGAACCGCACAGGAGGCGACAAATGTATTGCTCATCATGCGGCCGGGAAATCGTCAACGAATCAAACTTCTGCTACTTGTGCGGCGCTCGCCAAACCAGCGCCACCTCGAACACCTATTCCTATCCGCGCCCGCACCGGCGCCTGGAACGCTCGGTCACCGATTGCAAGATTGCTGGCGTCTGCGGCGGCCTCGCCGAATATTGGGACATGGACTCCACCATGGTTCGGCTCATCGCGGTTTTGCTGGTTCTTTTCCCGGTACCGTTCGTGCCGGCCATCCTCGGCTACTTCGTAGCGTGGATTGTAATGCCCAAAGCGGACTTCCCGGTCTACGCGCAGACACAAGCCCCAGTTCCGCAGGGCGGCTCGCAGAACCAAGCGCCAGCGCGCTAAATCCAAAATTCTTCGGGAGCGATTCGCAACCCGCGATTGCTCCCGATTTGTATTGTCAGGGTTCCGCCCCGTCCAAGTTGACCGCTAGTGCAACTCAACATAACGCAACCTCGAAACGCCAAGTGGCTGAATATCAAGCACTTATACCAAGTTTCAAAAAAATGGCCTACTCCCCACCCCGGGGGGGCGTTAGCGATGTGTGTGCTAATAAAGGACTTACAGCGATCTGGCCTCAATGTATATGCTAATAAAGGACTTATGGGGATTAGCCTTTTGGTTTTGACTTGGGTTTCGAGCTGCGTCCGAAAAACGCGTGGTCCAATGAGATGCTGCCTGCGCCAAAGCTCGCCAGCGCCAATGCGGACGCGCCGCAGACCAGCGCAAACTGATAATCGGGCACGGCCCTGATCCCGTGAACCATATCCACTTTCCAAAGTGCGACGCCCATTTCAATCGCCAGCAACAACGCCACTGGACGCGTTGCAAGGCCGAGCACCAGCAAAACTCCACCGCCAACTTCCAGCGCAACGGCGATATATGCGAAGTAAGAAGGCAGCCCAACGCTCACCATGTACTGCTGCGGCCCGGCGAGTCCGTGCGCGATTTTCGGGTAGCCGTAATAAAGAAAGAACAATGCCAGCGTGCATCGCAAAATCAGCAGAGTAAGAGGCCGGAGTTTATCTAGAAAGTCCACGAGAATCCCCCACAATCGAAATGTCAATCAGTGGTGAAGCGAATTCGGTTTCACTGGCGCAGCATGATAGCAGAATGCATGGCGGAGGTGTTTACGCTGACAAGAAACGTGGATTTGTTTTTAGGAAACTGCGCTTCGCGCTCAAAGACTCTGGCTGCGCGTAGTGTAGAATGAAGCTCGCAAATGGAGAAAGTAACTGATGCACGGTAGCTCGCGTAAATTGATTGTCGTTTTGGTCGTGGTATTAGCAGCAATTCTTCTGTATTGGAAATTTCATTCCAATCACAAAATCACCGACGAAGCTTACGTCGCAGAGCCGACCGTGAATGTATGGAGCACCACCGCTCAAGTCCGCCAGATTGCCGCCGAAATTCACTGGGGCGAGAAAGTAGAAGTCCTCGGTCACAGTGATGCGTTCACGAAGGTCCGCACAACAAAAGGCGTGACCGGATGGGTTAATAGCCCCCGGCTGGTGGACGGCGTCACCTGGCAAAAGGAAGAGCAACTTGTCGAGAAAGCGCGCCCCATGCCGCTTCAAGCTACCGGACGCACAAAAGTCACGACTAATCTTCGACTCGAGCCCGGACGCAATACTCAACGTATCTATCAACTACCCGGCAGCGTGCACGTTTCAATTCTAGCGCGCGCCACGGCCGACGCTGCGCCGCCACCGACACCAGGTTCCAGCCGATCCTCGAAAGATAAAGCTGCCGCCGACAAAGCCGCTGCAGACAAGGCCGCAACAAGTAAGTCGGCGACGGATAAAACTGCTGAAAAGCCTGAGCCGCCGAAGCGCGAAGACTGGCTTTTCATTACGGTCACGCCAACTTCAGCGTCGAGCGCTCCGAGCACTGGCAGCGCCGATTCTCCGCAGGCAAATCAGGCTCTGCTCGTCACCGGCAATGATCCTTCGCAGCAACCGGCCGGCGCGCCCGGTGCAGCTGTTCCTCAACTCGCCGGATGGGTACTCGCGCGCTTCATCGAGTTAAGTTTGCCCAGCACATTGCGTGATTACGCTACTTCTTCGGGGATGCATCCGGTCGCGTGGTTTGTGCTGAATCGGATACAGACATCGCAGGGAGAAAGATCGCAATATCTTGTGGCTGGAACAATGGGTGGCGAAGGCCAATCGTGCGATTTCAGTTTGATTCGCGTGTACACCTGGGCCGGCGGGCGGTCGCGCTACGAAACGGCGTACATCGAAAGTGATTTGTGCGGATATTTCCCAATCACCGTGGATAAGTCGACCGGCAAAGGCGATCCGGTATTTCATTTCACGGCGTTGACCGAAAAAGAGCCGCGCCAGGAACGCACTTATGTGATGCATCAAACTTCCGTGCGCCGTCTCCGCGAAGGTGAGCAGGTCGCAAAACCTTCGGCCGCAAAACCGAAACATCGCTGAACTGATTCATGCGACGACCCGTTCCAGCACTCTTCCTGCTCATCAGCGCACTATTCATCGCGCCTCTCGCCGGCTGCTCAAGCACAACCACGAATGCTCAGCAAATTAAGCCAGCGCCGCCTTTAATCGAATACCTGGGCGATTGGGGAATAAAAGGCGACGGCCCCGGCACGCTCAACGACCCGCGCACCATCGCCACAGACGATTTCAACGCCGTCTATATCGCCGACGTGGGCAAGCCTGATCGCTTCATTCACAAATTCACGCGCGGCGGACACCCGCGGCAAAGCTTCACGCCGCAGGTTAAATTCCAAGATCCGTGCGCGTCTGCTGTAGACCACACCGGGGTGATTTACGTTCTCGACTGCAGCACGGGAGTCCTAAACACATTTCTCCTTCTGGAAAACCTCCAGCAGCGAAGCGTGCACACCGTTCCCGCGAAACAAAAGCCAGTCAGTCTCGCCGTCGCCGATGATGGACGCATTTACATCGCGTCGCGCGAACAGCAAGTGATGGCGTTCACTCCGCGGGGTGGCCGGATTGGGCCCCTCGGAAAAAATGTGCGGGAAGGCGCACTCTTCGCCGATCAAATTGCATCCGCGCCGGACAACACGATTTACGTTGCCCGGTGCGCGCAACCATGGGTCGAACAGGTAAATGGCAATGGTGATGTGACGAATCAATGGGTGCGGAGCACGGGTGTCTCAGGCGCGACCGATAATGACACTTGCTTTCTTGCCGCTACGCAAAAATACATCGCGCTGCTTGCCAACGTGCCCAGCGCGCCGGTACTGCGCATTTTTGCGTTGAATGAAAAGCACGAAAAACTTTCCCGACTTCTCGTTGATATCGATCCGACGCTCGCAAACTTGAATGTAAAAGGAATGGCTGCAACACAAGACGGCGAATTGCTCATCCTTGACGGAGCCACACCGCGCGTCCTACGCTTTCGTTTGAATTAGTATTGCGCAAAACAGAAAGAGCCGACATGACTCTGCTGATCTCCGAAAAAGATGTCCTCGAACTTCTCACCATGCATGACGCAATTGCGGCCGTGGAGGAAGTGATGAGCCGACAGGCTGCCGGACAAGCGATTGTCCACCCGCGCCATCGGCTGGAACTTCCTGATAAAGGATTTCTGCATTACATGGCGGGCGCAGACGTGACGGCTGGGATCGTGGGCATGAAGCTTTACACCAGCGTTCACGGCGCGTTGCGATTTCTGGTGCCGCTTTATCGTTCGTCTACCGGCGAATTGCTCGCGCTCGTAGAAGCCAAGCACCTCAGCGTGATGCGCACCGGCGCGGCCAGCGGAGTCGCCACTCGCTATATGGCGCGCGAAGACGCCTGCGCGCTCGCGCTCATCGGCTCCGGCCTGCAAGCGCGCGGACAAATTGAAGCTGTCGCCGCGGTGCGGAATCTCACCGATGTTCGCGTTTTTAGCCGGAACGCCGAACGCCGCGCGCAATTCGCAAACGAAATGGAAGACCTGCTGGAAATTCCAGTAAATCCCGTGGACTCCGCGCAAGCCGCCGTTCGGAACGCCGATATCATTGTCACGGCAACTACTGCCAGCAAACCAGTTGTCGAAGGCGCGTGGATCGCCCCCGGCACGCACATCAACGCCATCGGCGCAAATTTTCCGCAGAAGCGCGAATTGGACGACGCGGCAGTCGCACGCGCTGCGAGGATCGCCGTGGATTTTGTCGAGCAGGCAAAAACCGAAGCGGGCGATTTGATCCAAGCGTTCGCCACGGAACCAGCCCGCTGGAATTCTGTGGTCGAACTATCGCAAATCATCGCGGGCAAAATTCCGGGACGCGAAAATGAAACCGAAGTGACACTTTTCAAATCCAGTGGGATTGCAATCTGGGATGTAGCGGCGGCAACGAAAGTTTATGAATTAGCCGTAGCGAAGGGGCGGGGAACGAAAATTCCGTTGTGGGAGCAGAAATAGAAGGCAAGAACTAGAGCTTGGAAGGGCGGGGATGTTCGAGGCGCTTTATCAGCGCGTCATGCAATCGGCCGCGGACATCCTCAGGAAGCGGCGCAGGCTCCGCGTTACAGAAAATTTCAATTGTCTTGCGGGTGGTATTGACAACAATCCGGCAATTCTGGCATTTCGCGAGGTGTTGTTCCAATTCCATTCGCACCGAAGAGTCCAGCGCGCCATCCAAATACTCGGTTAGTTCGACAATCAAGCCCTGACAATTCAATGTACCGGACTCCCTTGAAAATATGGATGGAGCATTTCTCTTAATTTTAGCCGGGCGCGCAGCAATCTGGATTTTACCGCAGAAATGCTGATTCCCAGCATCTGCGCGGTGTCCTCGGTGGAAATATCTTCCACGTCGCGCAGCACAAAAACGGCCCGGTAGATCGGTTCGAGTTGCTCAATTACTTTGGAAAGAATGTTGCCCAATTCTTTTTTCTCGTAGCGCTGTTCCGGCGAAGGGCCCCAGTCTTTCAAGTCGCGAGGAATGTTTTCCTCTTCGCCCTTAACCGGCTCGTCCAGCGAGAAGTGATTCGGCCGGCGCTTTCGCAGCCGCATCAGTGATTCGTTTACCGCGATGCGCACCAGCCAGGTATAAAATCGCGAGTCGCCCTCAAATTCACCCAGATGGCGGAACGCTTTCAGAAAGGCGTCCTGCATCGCGTCTTCCGCGTCGGCGTCGTTCTGAGTGATGTGTTTGGTCAACCGGAAAATCTTGCGCTCGTAGCGATTCACCAGTTCTTCAAATGCGCGAGCGTCCCCCGCTTTCGCGGCCGCTACCAAAGCTCCTTCGTCGTCGCGAACTATCGATGAGGGAAGCGGTGCTGATCCGGACACATTCAAGCGAGCCATCCTATTCTTCTCAGACGATACGCTTGCCACGTTAATCACAAGCGTCACGCATGCGGCGGGGCGCTTGAAAAGCGCACGTTCGCCGCGACCCAGACAAAACGGACCACCGTTTTGCGTCAGTCCGAGACACCTTAGAGCTCCTTCTCCGTCCTTTGATGCAGACTGACGCTTTCTATATTTTATTCCGGTGCGCGCCTAATGTCGCCACCTATTTTCCTTCATTCTTAGGCCCATAAGTGTGATGCCGGGCGCGGGCCGAAGTGACAACCGGCGGGCGGTTTTTGGGCGGGGGCAGGCTCAAATCGGTGTCTGGGCGCCAGTTTCCAGCGGCAGGAATCTGCCTATAGACCGCCCGCCTGTATAGCCTCTTAGTGTATATTTACTGTCTCGGATTTCTCCAACTATGACCCCAACATCAGCAGGGCAGAAGGAATTGGTGCGGTACGCGGTTGACGGCGGACTGGCCATCATCGAGCTGACCGACCCTCCCGCGAATACTTACAGCTACGAAATGATGCGCCAGCTCGACGAGGCGATTTTGAACGCGCGCATGGATGACAGCGTTCATGTAATTATTCTGCGCGGCGCGGGCGATAAATTTTTCTGCGCGGGCGCGAGTATTTCGATGCTGACCACGGTCACTCCAGCCTTCAAATATTATTTCTGTTTGCACGCCAATGAAACGATGTGCCGGCTGGAGCAAACTCCGAAGTTGATCATCGCAGCGCTGAATGGACACACCGTCGGCGGCGGATTGGAAGTTGCACTCGCCTGCGATATTCGCATCGCAAAAGAGAATGGCGGGAAAATTGGATTGCCGGAAGTGAATCTCGGAGTGCTGCCCGGTACCGGCGGGACTCAGCGCCTTTCGCGCTTGCTGGGCAAAGGACGCGCGATGGAATTAATGGCTACGGGCCGCACATTTGGATTTGACGAGGCGCTGCAAATCGGACTGGTCAATCAAATTTTCAAAGCAGAAAATTTCTGGCCGGATGTGCTGGCCTACGCGCGGCAGTTCTGTCCGCCGAACAAAGCATCGTTCGCGGTGGGACGCATCAAGCGCGCCGTTCAGTCCGGATCGGAGATGAGTTTTTCGGATTCGCTGGCGCTGGAGCGCGAATTGCAGCAGCAGCTTTTCACCAGCGAGGATGCGAAGGAAGGTTTGGCGGCGTACATTGAAAAGCGTCCGCCACAATTCAAAGGTAAATAGAAATCACGAAGGGGATCAGAGAAAATATGGCCAGCGCGCCCTCAATTCAAATCAAGCCCGGAAAACTTTTCATCGGCGGCAAATGGGTTGACGCCGCATCCGGCAAGACTTTTGCCACAACAAATCCCGCCACTGGCGAAACACTGACGATGCTTGCCGAAGCCAGCGAAGCGGACGCAGACGCCGCAGTTGCCGCAGCGCGTGCGGCGTTCACTTCAGGGCCGTGGGCGGAAATGGCCGCCGCGGACCGCGCGAAAATCCTCTGGAAAATCGGCGATCTCGTCGACAAATACGTGGAAGAAATCGGCACGCTGGAAACGCTTGATAACGGCAAGCCAATTTTTGAATCGCGCTACGTGGATATGCCCATGGTGGCGGAAGTGTTTCGCTATTTCGCCGGGTGGGCCACAAAAATTATGGGAGATACCGTTCCCGTCCGCGGGCCATTCCTGAATTATACGTTGCGGGAACCCATCGGAGTTGTGGCGGCAATCACGCCGTGGAATTTTCCGTTGCTGCTGGCGTCGTGGAAAATCGCGCCGGCTTTAGCTGCGGGGAATACTGTCGTTCTGAAACCCGCGCAGCTCACGTCGCTTTCCGCGCTGCGCCTGGGCGAAATCTGTCAGGAAGCGGGACTGCCGGATGGGGCGCTGAATATATTGACCGGCTCCGGAAAAGTTCTGGGACGTGCGCTGGTCACGCATCCCGGCGTTGATAAAGTTGCATTTACTGGATCCACTTCTGTCGGACAGGAAATTGCGCGCAACGCGATTGATTCGCTGAAGCATGTGACACTGGAACTCGGCGGCAAATCGCCGAATATTGTTTTCGCCGACGCCGACCTGGAAGCGGCCGTGCGCGGCGCGACCATCGGAATTTTCTACGGCAAGGGCGAGGTTTGCGCGGCAGGATCGCGGCTGTTCGTGGAGCGCAGCGTCAAAGACGCCTTCATGGAAAAACTTCTCGACCGTGTGAAGAAAATGCAGCCCGGCGATCCGATGGACCCGAAAACGCGCTTCGGTTCGCTGGTCAGTGAGCAACAAATGAGCACGGTTCTGGGTTACATCGAGAAGGGCCAGAGCGAAGGCGCGAAGCTGGTTGCAGGCGGTTCACGAGTCACGACACTCGGAAATGGCAAAGGATGTTTTGTGCAGCCCACCGTTTTCGACGGGGTCACAAATAACATGACCATCGCGCGCGAAGAAATTTTTGGTCCAGTGCTGGCCACGATTGCGTTCGATGATGTGGAAGACGCGATCCGGCAGGCTAATGACAATCCGTATGGACTTGCCGCGGCGGTGTGGACGCGCGATATCGCCAAGGCACACAAAGTTGCGCGACGCTTGCAGGCGGGTACCGTTTGGGTTAATACATATAACAATTACGACCCTGCTGCTTCATTTGGCGGATATAAAAAGAGCGGGTACGGACGCGAATTGGGGGCGGCCGCACTGGAACATTACACGCAATTGAAGAGCGTCTGGGTGAATCTCGCGTAGAATCGACTGGAACGAGAAAGAACCGATGCGCACTCTGCCTGACTATCTGCGCCGTGGAATGCGGCTGGTAATTGTGGGCTGCAATCCCGGCGAGCAATCCGCTCGCGTGGGGCATTATTACGCCGGGCGCAATAACGCATTCTGGAATTTGTTGTATGAATCCGGAATCGTTGGCGAAGAGCTGACGCACAACGAGGATCGCCGGCTGATCGAGTTCGGAGTGGGCCTGACCGATATCGTGAAGCGCCCGACGCGCAGCGAAGAAGAGCTTTCACGCGAAGAGTTCGCCGAAGGCCGGGTGGTGCTCTCGCAAAAGCTGGAACAATACGCGCCGCGTGTGGTGGCCTTCAACGGAAAAAACGTTTACGAAAAATTTAACCAGCGGCCCTGCACGCTGGGATTGCAGAAGGGCCACATTTATGGCGCGCGAGTTTTTGTGCTGCCTTCCAGCAGCGCCAAAAATGCCAGCGCCGGCGGAGTGAAGCTGCGTTATTTCCGGCAACTGGCGCGCTTTCTGGAAAAAATGGAAAAAGATCCGGAAACAAAGTCCGGCGTTCGCGCTGTGAATGATTAGCACGGGAATGGAAATTGCCGCGCCATCACGGAGTGCCTCGCAGGGCTACACCGCGGGCGAATTGATGGTTGCCGCCGCCGCGCGGGAAATTCGCGATTCCGAAATTGTTTTCGTTGGCATGCGGCTTCCGCTGCTGGCGTTTGCCGTCGCCAAACGAACGCACGCTCCTTCCGCTATTGGTCTTTTTGAAAACGGAATTATCCGCGAAACTCCTGCGCGCGAACTTCTCTACACGATGGCCGATCCTCCCAATCTTTCCGCGGCAACTTTTGCCGGCCCGATGATGGACGTGATGGGATTTCTTCAGCAAGGGCGCGTCAACGTTGGATTCCTTGGCGCAGCGGAAGTGGATCGGTTCGGCAATTTGAACACGACAAAAGGCACGCACGACGGCCACAGCGTGCGGCTGCCCGGCTCCGGCGGGGCGTGCGATATCGCGTGCCTTTCGCAGCGGACGGTAGTTTTGCTGGAGCATTCCAAGCGCCGACTGGTGGAGCGCGTCGCACACATCACTTCGCCCGGCTTTGGGACGGGAAATCTTGCCGGTAAAAGTTGGCGGCAATCGCAGGGATTGCCTGCGCAATCGGGCCCTTCAGCGGTGATCACCACACGTGCGGTGTTGAAATTTGGCGCAGAGGGCGAAGCATTTGTTGCATCGCTGCATCCCGGTGTTACAGTCGAAGACGTAATCGCGAATACCGGTTGGAAACTGCGCGTCGCGGAAAACGTCGGCGCAACTCCGGCCCCGAGTACGAAAGAACTCGCGGTAATGCGCGAACTCGATCCGCAGAATTTTTGGACAAAATGATTTTTCGGCGCGGCCACACAAAAAGCCGCCGGCAATGAATTGAACGCAGCGGAGGCAGGAATAAGAAATGAATGAAGCCGTCAGCCCGTCACCATCGGTAGAAAGTCACCGCGGCGATCCGGTGCAAGTTCGCGCGGAAGGGCGCACAGTCTGGGTCACGCTCGATCGTCCACCGCTCAACATCATGGATATCGCGACGATGAAGCTGCTTTCGCGCGGTCTCGGGAAGCTTCTCGATCCACCCGGAGGCGCTTGCGATTTCCTGATTTTCAGCGGAGCTGGGCCAAAGGGGTTTTCCGCCGGCGCCGAAGTTGCAGATCATGCACCCGATCGCGTGGGCTCAATGCTCGCGGCTTTCCATCACGTATTTCGCCAGCTTGCGCGCGCTGATTGCATCACCATCGCCGCAGTTCACGGGCATTGCCTGGGCGGCGGAATGGAACTGGCAACATTTTGCGACTTCGTGATCTCCACGGAATCCGCGCAATTTGGCGTGCCGGAAATTAAGCTGGGATGTTTTCCGCCGATCGCCATGAT
>Ga0210410_10001957_pt1 | contig 18757 bp, 15 predicted proteins | sample IncBWC4MmetaG_FD_161058 | JGI IMG/M metagenome (GOLD analysis project Ga0210410, IMG submission 161058) | Forest soil microbial communities from Barre Woods Harvard Forest LTER site, Petersham, Massachusetts, United States - Inc-BW-C-4-M | ecosystem: Environmental > Terrestrial > Soil >... | reverse complement strand
AGGTCAAGCAACAGCTCGCCAAAGGTGAGAGGAAAAGCATCGCCACGGATCGTGTGATTCTGGTCCCTGGACTTGCGCACGAGGTGGAGCAGGTGCAAGACATTTTTCGGTTGTTTACACTCAAGAAACTGGGTGCAAAGGCGATCGCTCGGGACCTCAACCGACGCGGAATTCCAAGTCCCAAGAACAGGCAATGGACTCATTCGGTCGTGACTACAATACTCTCACATCCGAAGTACATCGGATGCAACGTGTTCAACCAAACTACCAAGAGACTTGGAGGCCCATTGGTTGCGCGACCAAGACCAGAGTGGGTCATAATCCCCGGCGCCTTCAAGGGTATTGTCGACCCCAACACTTTTGCCTCAGCACAGAAGATGCTCAGCAACCTCACCGCTCGCAAAACAGATGAACAGGTCTTGCGAGAGTTGCGATCCCTGCTGGACTCTAAGGGAAAGCTCAGCCCTAAGATCATTGACAATGCTCCGGGTATGGCCTGTACGCGCACGCTGTGGCGGCGCTTCGGAAGCCTCCGAAAAGCCTATGAGCTAATTGGATATATAGATGACTCCGCAGTCTCGCGGAGAGCTGCGCCGGACACTGCTTCCTCTGTCGTGCCAAACACTTTCACAGTGTAGTATCCAAGGCGAATTGGTGTGCGGTATCCTAATCGAAGGTCGAGCTCCGTTGAGGGAATCTCTACAATCGCTAGGGCGGTCTCGAGTGAACGACAACTGTCCATTGAAAACTGGCCAATTCCGGTCGGACGAGTGAAATGACGATGTTACGTCAACAGATTTCGGATGCGCGCCCAATCCCTTACTAGTGGTTTGAATTGCGTTGATGAAACCCCGTTCGTGCATCCCGTACGGACGATTGAAGCACGGCGGGGTTTTCGAATGCGTGGGTCGACAAACTCATTCATCGCTGTTCTGAGCTCTTCAGTCAACCTCCGATGCAGAACAGGATCTGCATCCACATCCGGTGATCTGCTCACATAACCTTGAACCGCATCCTCGCGTCCTGCTTTTCGTTCGCCGCATTCTGCCGTTTCGGGTCTCGCCGCGATGTCTCGGGAAAGCCAGCGGCGGCGTATAGCCTTGTTCCATTCGCATCCGAAGTGCGGATCGGTCACGCCGATGTGCTGCTTTTGCGAGACCCTAGAGTTCTTCCTTTATTCGGAAGGAATTCTTAGTCATGGAGCACCACGTTAACCAGCGAACTGTGAACTTCAAGCCCACCATTGTAGCGAATGAAGCCCAACTTTCGGAACCTGTTCATGAAGAAGTTGACCCGTGAGCGAGTTGTGCCCACCATTTCCGCCAGAGTTTGCTGACTGATCTTGGGAATCGCGACCTCGGGCTTTCCATCCTTGCCGAAATGCGCAAGCAAGAGGAGAACACGAGCTAGTCTTTTCTCACTCGAATTGAATAGCTGGTCGATTAAATCCTCTTCGTATCGGATGCTCCGCGTTAGCAGATAGCCCACGAACATGTCGGAGAACGCATGTTCCCGGTGAATTACTTCCATCATGGATTTCTTATCGATGCGCATTATCGTGCAATCGGTCATTGCGGTTGCGGAGCAGATGCGGCGGGGCTGTCCTGTGAGGCAACCCTCCCCGAAGAAGTCGCCGTCGTTCAGAATGCCTATCGCGGCTTCCTTCCCGCTCGTGGCCACCACGGTGAGTTTAACTTTCCCCTTTTGTAGATAAAAAACAGAATCGGCCAAGTCGCCCTGAGCAAAGATCGTCTGCTTTTTGGGAGCGACCGCGATTGTTCTGCCAGCGTCGATGGTCGAAAGGAAAGCCTTGAGGTCGAACATGCGGCGTTTTTTGGCCGCTGCCACGGGTGTCATGATTGGCCCCCTCCCAAATGCTCAAGAACCCTCGGCGTGCGAGAAGTCAATCATGCGATTCGAGGTTCGGCAGGTCAACTCCGACCTGCTTTCAGGTGTTACGAAAACGGAACAGACCCGGTCGAGTATTTTCCGTAAGTGACCAATATTGAACATTCCTAAAAAACCTTCTGTCGTATCTTTCCCTTACGTATCGTCTCCTCAGAAGACAAGATCCCGAAGAGTGATTTCGGGTGATCTACCCCTTAACGTGGGCACTCGGAACTGGGACTCCGGTGCCCTTTTTTCTATTGGCCAACACCCAGGTGCAATCGAGGAAAATCGCGGTCCACAGCTAGGGGCTTTACTGAGGATGAGGTGCCGGTTCGGACGCTCGTAATTCTACATGTTTTCCTTTAGTGCAATTCGATAGACTGTCAGGCGTCCTACGGACGGACGGTGATGTCCTCGGAAGAGCACATCTAAGAACTCTTCGTCCGCGCCACAAGAGCGGATGGTATGCTGACCTCTATTCCGCCTTGGACGACCTTCATGCGGGCTCTAGAGGCGCATCGAGAGCCTTAGGGTATTGGCGGCGGTTGGCACTCGTGAATCCTCCACTGACGCCTGCGGCTTTGCCCCACGTAGCAACTTACTGTCGTATACTTGCAGCCAACTCGCCGGGATTCTGGAGAATGTAAAATCCGGAGCGGAGTCTAGCGCCTGCGTCGAGACAATCCGATTCGCAGGCAGTTTGAGGGGGAACCATGTCACACCTAACTGGTGTTGTGCAGCAATTGAAGAAAGAGCATGATCGCTTGACTAGGCAACTTGATGGAATTTCTAGGGCACTTTCAGCGTTTGGGGCAGCCTACGGACAACGGACTGCCAGACGGTCGAAGATTTCAGCGGCTGGCCGTGAACGTATAGCAGCGGCTCAACGTCTGAGATGGTCAAATCTAAAGAAGAAGAGCGGACAGATGAAGGACGTTTCCGGCATGCCCAAGAAACGAACGATGTCGGCCGCTGGCAGGAGGAGAATTGGCGCGGCGCAAAAGCTCCGATGGGCGAAGGTCAGAGCAGCCAAGGCCACCTAGAACGAGGCCCGTTTCAGATTGCGAGATAGGCGCCCCTCTTCTGATCCTTGGAAGGCGGGTTTTGGAGTATCACTGCCATTGCCTCCGCTAGCATTTAGCAGGCCGCATCCCTTTTGCCTTCCGGGCTGTCCCGATTTCGCAGCACGGTGTCGATCTGCTTCAGACGTTGAGCAATCGCTCGCCTGCGCTCGATCAGTTTGCACCACTCGTTCCAGAGCCGCCTCTGAGAACGTTTCCTGCTCTGCGTCCTAGCCTTACGATTAGCTTCGTGGTCGAGTCCCATTCGGCTGTCTCACTTTCTTGGCGCGGCTCTTCCGATTTTGTCCATAACAAGATTTCAGGCTCTCTGTTTCACCGCAACCGCGAACGCTGGCAGGCACACCTCTCATTGCGGTTGCCTGACTCTCGCTCAAGCAGGTCCCGGGCCATCAATTGGCTACGAGGAAGTCGTTGGAAGTAAACGAAGAGGGTCGAGATCAAAGAGGGGGCCTGCCGACAGGTCGGCAACCCTGACGATATATCGGCAATTTTACAGTAGACGATCGTATCTAATGAATTGTTGGCGGGTGCGGAATGCTTAGCCGCTTGATGAGGTCCTACTTGGAACCCTTCCAATGGTAGCCGCTTGGGTTGTCCGCGACCGATGCTCGAAGGCCTGGACCCTCGGCTGGCAGGGTCGGGCTCGCTTCGTTTCACATCGCGGTGAGGCGATGTTGCGAATTAGCTGCGAAGACATGCAGTGATGCACATGCCTCGGGAACACGAACTCGAGCAATTCCTTGTCCCCTCGGTCCCCTATAGCGTGCCCTATGAAAAGTAGGGTGACATAATCTAACGCGGGTCTCTTAAGAATTTACCGTTCCTATGGCATTCGGTCAGGGTCGGAGGGCTTCACGTTGTGAGCGCCCAGTTGACCAAGCTGCTAGGCCGCTTCCACCCCCATGGCCTCCATGTAGCCCTCCATCGCCTGGGTCAACTGCGAATCCACTTCATCCGCGATAGTCATAACATCGGGCAGCAAAAGACTGAAGTCCAGCGCATCCAGGTTCTTCTGCAACGTCCCGAAGAGCGTTACTTGGAGTATTCGTGAGTCCTGGACCAGCATGGCTGAGGTGTAGCCTTGCGACCATCGCAATTTGCCATGGGCGACGGCTGCAGGTGAACCGATGGAAGCGCCTTCTTCTATGGTGATGTGGAGCGATCCCAAGCGCAAAATCAAGTCGTGAATCAGCTTGGGTAGATATCCCGTGCGGTCTTGGTCGCTAAGAGCAACGCGGCTAAGCTCTTTGTTCTTTCTGACCCTTGTCAACCAGTCCTCGACGATAAGGTCAGTGCAACGTTGCAATATTCCCGCCACTCTTTCCTTTGGCGTCGGAACAGCGAGCTTGCGAGTGATCAGCTTCTCGCGGACGAGATCGGCGATTTTCTTTGCTTCGAATGGTTTCACGATAATTTCGTCCGCTTCAAGAAGGATGGCGTCCATGGCGCTCTTCACGTCGGGGTAGCCGCTGACCAGGAGCGTAAGAGCCTTCGGTTGGATGTGGCGCATCGCGGTGATTACCGCAAAGCCATCGCTGGGATTTGGCATGTGGAGATCAGTGATCAGGACATCGAAGCTCTCTGTGGTGATCAGTTTCAGAGCCTCAGTCACGTTCGCGGCCGAAACCACTTCGAAACCTTTGTATTCAAGCGTCAAAGTCATCATGGTGCGAACCGCGACTTCGTCATCCACGAGCAGAACCTTGTGGGAAATACTATGTTCGGTCGGAGTCATACAACACCGCCTCTCTTCACGAACCAATTCAAGTGTGACTTGGGCGCATCGTGGAGTATGTTCATAAGTAAACAGTCATACAGATGGTCAACAGCCTTCAGGCGGGACGTTGGACTCCGGACCTCCTCAGACGCGGGCTGGCGCAGGGAATGGCGACAGTCCATCCTCACGACGCCTCCCTTCGGCGTTCCGAGAAGCTCTTTACCCGGACTCACCCCTTCGGTTTCACAAGGCGCGCCTTCGCCGATTTGGAACCACCATTGGTGAAGCTCTCCATTGTCTGCGTCAACTGGGAATCCACTTCATCGGCGATCGTCATGACATCCGGCAAAAGCAATCTGAAATCCAGCGTGGCGAGGTTCTGATGCAGGGTTCCAAAGATGGTCACTTGAAGGATTCGCGATTCATGGATCAGCATGGCAGAGCTATAGCCTTGCGTCCGTCGCAGATTGCCGTGTTCGACGGCGGCGGGGGACGCGATGGCGTCACCGTCTGTAGTGGGTATGCTGGCCTTGGCCAGACGTGTCACTATGTCGTCAACCAACTTCGGAAGATGTCCGGTGCGCTGCTCATCGCTGAGCTCAAGGTGGTTGAGTTCACGCGTGCCCTTTGTTCGTCTCAGCCAATCCTCGATTAGCTGGGTTTTAGAGCGCACGAGAATTGAGGCCACGCTCTCGCGGCCCGCAGGTTTTGGGTTAGTTTCCGCCAGGGGCGTCGTGCCCAAGACTGGTACTGTAAGTGGAACAGCCATCTAACACCCCTATCACCACCACAATAGCTCCCTAAAATACTCTCGTACTGTTCAATTGTGAACAGGTCGACTTATTTTCCATTGGGACGAAACTCGACATCCCCCCCCGACCGCCCACCGCTGTTTTGCGGATGCGAAGAACGTATAGGCCGGACTAACCCGGGTTCAGTTCTCTTGGGGTACAACCTCCGATTGACGCCTTGCTGGCATATGGGCGGATGGTGGTCTTGCAACAAAGACAGTTGAAATATGCAGCGTCCGCGGGCTTGCGCCGCCGCAGTCCGAAGCCCCTCACGGTATCTTGCCCACGGCGCAACACGACCTCGTCCAAAAGCTGGAACATTTGTCGACTCCCGGTACAAGACTTGTTCGTCCCAACTCCGATCAAACTCCGGTAGCCCACATCGGCTCAACGGCTTACGTGGTACTTGCGATCGGCCATCAAGATGCATCCCTTCCGTAGTCAGATGCGCGCCTATTCCCTTTGATAAGTTATGTTCAAGCAGCATCGTTTTCTTCGGGCACTCGGCTACGCGACGATTGTGCACTCTTTTGCGGCAGGCATTGAGAATCTCAAGCAACTTACCTTTCCAAATCACACAACCCTGAACACCTACATGCGAGCGATAAGAGCGGCGGCGATTACTGGCTGCATCGTATTTCTTCTCGAGGCAGCTCAGCAATCCGTCTATTCCAGAACGTCAATCTGGACCTCTCACACGATCTGGCTTTTGATCACAACTGTGGCAGTTGCCGCAGTCACCTTCGCCGTCCTCAAGAAGGAGGGCGAAGAGGTGTTGTGCCAGTCAGAAATGCAGTATCGCCTCCTGTTTGACGGCAATCCGGTCCCGATGTGGGTTTTTGACCGCAAGAGTCTCAAGTTTCTGGCGGTAAATGAGGCCGCATGTCGACAATATGGTTTTTCAAGTCAGGACTTTCTGGCGATGACAATCGCGGACATTGGGCCCGAGGAAGACATTCCTGATCTGTTGAATGCCACTATCAAATCAATTCATGGTCTCCAGGAGCCCACGACTTGGAAACACCGGAAGAAGAACGGCGAAATCGTAGATGTCGAGATCGTTGGCCATGACCTGTTTTTTCACGGAATCGAAGCGGAGTTGATAGCGGCGCGTGATATTACGGGGCGCAAGAAGGCCGAAGAGACAGCACAGAGGCTGGCATCCATCGTGGAGTTCTCGGAAGATGCCATCATGGGAAAGAACATGGACGGCGTGATCACAAACTGGAACCGCGCAGCGGAGACCATGTATGGCTACACGGCGGCTGAAGCGGTAGGACGAGACCTGTCCTTCGTGTTTCCCTCAGAAAGGCTAGCTGAAATGCCAGCCATAATGGAGCGGATACTGAGTGGACAGCCAATTGTAGGCATGGAAACTCAACGACTCACCAAGGCAGGCTCACGCTTAGACGTGTCAGTGTCGATCTCGCCCATAAAGGACGCAACCGGGCGAGTCACGGGCGCCTCCGCAATAGCTCGGGACATCACACTGCGCAAACGTTCTGAAGAGCAATTGGCCTTGCAGTCGGCAGCCCTGGAAGCGGCAGCCAACGCAATCGTTATCACAGACTACGAAGGCACAATCGTGTGGGTAAATCGGGCGTTTACGATCATGACTGGCTACTCTAAGGAAGAGGTATTGGGAAAGACCCACCGGCTGTTGAAATCCGGAGAGCAGAACCAAAGCTATTATGCGGATCTGTGGGCAACAATTTCGACAGGGAAAGTCTGGAAAGGCGAGATCGTCAACAGGCGGAAAGACGGAACAACCTACACCGAAGAGATGACGATCACGCCGGTTGCGCGAGACGTTCGAAATCCGGCTAACAGATACTTCGTCGCCATTAAACAAGACATCACCCGACGTAAGCGGATTGATCAAGCCCTTCGGCAAGCGGAAGAAAAGTATCGGGCTATCTTCGAAGATGCTGTCGTCGGCATCTTTCAGAGCACGCTCGGCGGGCGATACATCAACGTGAATCCGGCAATGGCGCATATGCTGGGTTACGACTCTCCTCGCGAGCTGATGGCGGGCATTACGGATATTTCCCAGCAAGTCTATGTCGATCCCGCGAGGCGAGAAGAGCTCAAGAGGCTACTGAGAGAGCAGGAAATTGTCAAGAATTTTGAATGCGCCGTCTATCGCAAGGACGGCCGCAAGATATGGTTCTCCGCGAACGTGCGAGCCATCTCCAAAGATGGCGTGCACGTGGGATATGAAGGAACGAACGAGGACATCACGGCTCGCAAAATCGCCGAAGAGCGAGTGCAATACTTAGCCTACTACGATGGCCTGACCGGACTACCCAATCGGACCCTCCTTCAGGATCGCTTGGCCAAGACCCTCGCTGGCGCTCGTCGGCAAAAGGATAAAGTCGCGCTTCTGTTCGTCGACCTCGACGGGTTCAAGAACATCAACGACTCGTTGGGCCACCCGATCGGCGACCTCCTCTTGCAAGAAATCGCAGCGCGGCTGAAGACGTGGGGACGTGAACAGGACACCGTCGCCCGGCTGGGCGGCGACGAATTCCTCATCATGCTGACTGACATAAAGGACGTGCCCGACGTTGCGGTTGCCGCCGAGCGCCTCATGGATGCCATGACCGCCGCATTCGTTGTTCAAGGCCACTCGCTCAGTATTGGCTGTTGCATCGGAATCAGTATTTTTCCGGAACACGGTGCGGACGGCGAGACCCTAATCAGGCGGGCCGACGCCGCCATGTATAACGCCAAAGACTATGGACGCAACAACTTCCGGTTCTTTACCGAGGACATGAATGCTCAGGCCCTGGAGCGATTGACTCTAGAGAACGGGCTACGATCGGCACTGGAGAACAAGGAACTATTCTTGATGTATCAGCCACAAATGGATGTTGCCACCGGACGCATCACTGGGTTGGAGGCGCTCCTTCGGTGGCAGCATCAAGAGTTGGGTCTTGTCCCCCCCGACAAATTCATACGAATTGCTGAGAACAGCGGTCTGATCGTGCCAATTGGTGAATGGGTGCTCAGGACGTCCTGTGCTCAAGCCCAGCAATGGCAGGCGGAGGGTCTACCTCCGGTGACGGTCGCTGTGAATGTATCCGCGATCCAGTTCCGTCAGGAAGGCTTCTGCGAACTCATCAGAAGAGTGCTCCATGAGACTGGCCTGGCCGCGCAATACCTCGAACTTGAGTTGACAGAAAGCCTACTCCTAGCGAATGCCGATGTGATGTTGTCAGTTGTTCAGGAATTAACGGCGATGGGTGTGGCGCTCGCGATTGACGACTTCGGAACTGGCTATTCCAGCTTCGCCTACTTGAGACAGTTTCGGATCGGCAAGCTCAAAATTGATCGCGTATTTATTCGAGATGTCGCCGTGACTCCCGATGATGCAGCTATCACAGCCGCGATTATCAGCATGGCAAAAAGTCTGCGGCTGAAAGTGATCGCCGAAGGGGTCGAAAATGAAGCCCAAATGTCGTTCCTGCGGGCGCACCATTGCGACGAGATTCAAGGGTACTATTTCAGCAAGCCCTTGGCGATCGACCAAGTTGCTGACAAATTGCGAAGCAACTCTTCGGCCCTGCAAGCCGGACCCAATCCAGCAGGAGACAATCCTGACAGACCTTCTGAGGTGAGAATTTCACTTATGTCGATAGGACTTGCACTTTTGGTGTCCGCTGATCCAGCTACAATTCAGGAGTTCAGCTCAGCCCTACGAGACTTGTCGATTTCGCCGGACGCATGTCAGGACGCGGTAAGCGCGGGCATTCTCCTGAAGAGCAGAAAATTCGACGCGGTTATAGTTGATCTCAACCTAGGAGCGCAGTCAGGACAGATTCTAGACGAGGTACATCTCTCCTCGTCGAACCGGACAGCGGTGACGTTCGGCATCAGCGACAACGACGCGGGCGCTACGACGGCGTTTCGCAAGAAATCGCAGTTTGTCTTCGAGAGGCCTCTTTCGCCACAGTCGATCCACAAAACTCTCAAGCCAGCATATGGTCTTATCTTGAGAGAGCGAAGACGCTATTTCCGTTACCCGGTCTCTATACCTGTCACTGTCCAGAGGGACGGCAGGGAGGAAGTACGCTGTAGCAGCGTAAATATCAGCGGAGGAGGGATGGCGTTGAGCACTCAGGTTCCGCTCCTTCCCGGAGAAAGCGTCCGGGTTCAATTCACTTTGCCGGATCACCAAGTACCGTTTTTGGCTGAATCAACGCTATGCTGGTCAAAAACGGGCCATTTTGGACTTCGCTTCGTATCCGTCTCAGACGAACACATGGCCCAACTTCAGACTTGGCTATCCGAAAAGCTGGAAGAGACGCTCCCGGAATTCATTGCCAAACAATTCCGAAAGCCAGAACCCTGCACGAAATGACAACTTTGAGCGATAAAACCGAGCCTTCAACAGGGCCACTCACCGTTCTCGCGGTTGACGATTCTGCAATCTATCGCAAAATGGTGGAGCTTTTTGTAAGTGTCAGAGCAACCAGATGATTGACAAGTCGACAGATTGATTCCGCCGCCAGCGTGACTTCGTCACATGATCAGCAGCTTCTCAAACTGGCACTCGGTGGGAGTGCGTGGGTGCGCTTTTGCAATTTATGGGTGCACTCTTTGATCACAGTACGAGTGATGTGGCTCGATAGACGCGGTACTTCAGATTTCCAGGCAAATCGAAATCAGGAGTAACCTTGCTTGTTCTTGACAGCGTTCTCGGCGGCGGCCAGCAGAGAATCGAGTTCTCTGCGGTCCGGCAAACGGCCATTGATTATTACGGCTTCTATCTTCCGTGTGTTCGTGATGTTCTGCAGAGGATCGGCCGAAAGCAGGAGCAGATTCGCGAGTTTCCCCTTTTCTATGCTTCCAACATCCTTCTCCATACCCAAGAATCGCGCGGGAGCGATTGTCGCGCTCTGGATTGCTTGCGCCGGGGTCAACCCGGCGCCCACCAACAAACCAAGCTCGTCGTGGAGCGAGAGTCCAGCGTATGTGTAGGGCTGGTACCAAGCTACATCGGTTCCCGCCCAGCAGAGAAACACGGGCTCGCTGCATAGCACCGACGATTTGGGACCGCTGCTCGAACATAAGTCTGATCCAGCTGCGAGTTCGGGGATTAATGTGCGTTACGAAGGGGTCACGCCGTCACATTGGGTTTAGGTATCGCTGTCCGACTTGTGATCAACGAACGGCCATAGACAATCAGGCGGCCACTGGAACGCAGCCTTCGGTCTTACGACGAGAGTGTCGGGGTGCTTGGGTTCGTCAGCCTGAGGGTTTAGATCAGGCGATGGCGACGACGGGATTCTGGCGATCATGCATGGCACCCGTAACAATAACAGTGGCGTAGCAGTTGTTTTTGGCTGCGCCACCGGGAGGAACCTACGGACCACTGGGGGAGGGCCGCATCAGTTCCTCCGCTCTTCTTCAATGCTTAAGAACTTACAGTCGTCCTTATGTGATGTCTGTTCAGAATTGCACAGTCTTGGCGTATCTCATCGAAGTATCTCCAGTATACCTTGACTCTTCTTGCATGATAACCAACTGAAGGGCCTTCTGCGACTGCACTCCAAAGAGTCGATTGGCTGGCAGTTATCGATATCAACCCGCGGCTTGCGTCCGCGGTCGAGCAACTCAGCACTCGACGAGCCAGTTATGCAGGTTGAGCAACGGGTACGGTCACAACATCCCGGCCGCGCTCTTTGGATTTATAGAGGCATTGGTCCGCGATGTTGAGTAACTCTTCGGAGCCTGAACCGTGCTCCGGAAACGCAGCTACGCCCACCGAAACCGTTAGCTGTCCGAGTGACTGCTTCTTATAGTGCAGCCGCAGGTTCTTTACTTCCGAGCGCAATGCGTCTGCACGGATAGCCGCATCCTCCGAAGTGGACTCAGGCAGAATAATGGCGAATTCCTCACCACCATAGCGGCAACATATGTCGGTGGTGCGAAAAAAAGTGCGAAACAGATCGGCGATGGATTGAAGCACCAAGTCTCCCGCATCATGGCCGAACGCGTCGTTGAATCTCTTGAAGTGGTCCAGATCGAGGAAAAGAACGGCAATGGATTGTTTCTTGCGAGCTGCGATTTGCAGCTCTCTTTCGAACGATTCCTCCAGGAAGCGCCGGTTGAACAGACGAGTCAGCGGATCACGAATCGACTGTTCCCGAAGGGTCTCGCGCAACTGCAGGCTCGCCAAGGAAAGGGCGATCTGCGAGGCTGCACTGATGGCCAATCGCTGATGCGAGTCGCGAAAACTCTCGTCGCCAAACTCCGATCGGAGTTTCGTTGCGCCGTCAAATTCCAGAAACAAGACACCAATCGCGTTCCCCTGTGCGACCATCGGCACGCATAGGGACTCGTTTGTCGTACCCTTGATTAAATGTTGGCAAGCGATTTCATTTCGTGGATGCCCGTTCCAGTGAGGTTGACCGCGGCGGAGAGACCAGCACGCGGCGGGAGGAAACGTCGGCGCCAATGCGTCTTTTTGCCCCCACCGAACTGCCGCCTCGACGAGGTCTCGCGACGACCTGAACAAATAGAGCGCTCCAGCGGGAGCGGCAGGGAAAAGCCTCTGCATTGAATTTGCGACGACGGCGCTGGCCTCCTTGACCGTCCCACTACACGCCAACAAAGATCCCATATCATTCAACAAAGTCGTCTGCTTTGTACGGAGTTCCAACTCCTTCACCAGTTGGTCCAGCGACGCCGCATGTTGCCGCTGCGCTTCGCTCGCCCTGATTTCGTCTGAAATGTCCTCATAGATCAGGTAGGCGCCCCCGACCTCACCGGCTACTGACAGCGGAACGCCACGCAGCGCAAGGTCAAGAATCTTTCCGTCCTTTCTTTTCTGGCGGACGATCTTGTGCAAGGCCTTTCCGGCAAAGATCTGACGAATCAATTGCGGCGAATCGGAAGCCTCATCGTCGGTCATCCCCATAAGCCCGATGTCAATCGAGGCCAGCTCATGCCGGTCGTACTGAAACAGCCTTTCGAAGGCGGAATTCACCAGTTCGACAGCGCCTTGTCGGTCGAGAACAATGATCCCCAGCGGACTATTTTGTATGAGCGAATCCAGATATGTGGTCTGTTTATCCAGATCAATCGTCAGGTGGTGTCGCTCACTGACCTCGGATCCCACGATGAGCCCTACTGCGGACAACACCATCATGAGCAGGGCGACCTTGTTGAACACCACCGCGGTGGGTGGGAACAAATGCATCGCGACCACGATTCCACAATTCAACGCCAGCAAACCGGTGACGACGCGCCTGATTCCCTGGCGCATCGCAATCCAAACGATCGGAATAAAACTTAGATAAAAGTAATCGTAACGCCCATCCCTGAATCCGAACATTATCAGGAGAACAGCGAATATCGTCACCGCTTGGGTAAAGGCCTCCACGATCGCACCGACAGTGAATCTCGGTCGAGTAGAGCGCGCTCTGGCACGGATTTGGGGTGGCCCTGGCGTTAGCCAACTACGAACGTGCGGAAAGACGTGGACTAGAAGAAATGGAGCGATGCCCACCAACCCGATTGCGTCACCCAAAAACCAACCTACCGCGGACGACTTGAATTCACTTCGGGCAATGCTGTGATCGCCGATCAGCGAAACGACGCCAAACAGCGTTGCTCCTGCTGCGGCAGTTGCACTCAGAATTACGTAGCGGACCACATCCCGGCGGCGACGCAGCCCAAGATCGATTTGCATCCGCCCGCGTAGTATGAAGGCAGCCGCGCCATAACAAAGGGCGCTTCCCGCGGCGCCGAAGGTGTTGCCGAAGGACATCAGCGGCTCTCCGTAAATAACCCTACCGGCGAGCCCATCGGAAAAACAAACGAGTAGCGCGTACCAGGGGCTTACACCCATTAGAAGCGCCATTACCAGGCCCATGGCGGGATACCAGATAATGAATCCAAGGCGAGAGAGGAGAATAACTTCGGGACGGTTCAGGAGCATGTACAACAACAGGAACGAAAAGGAAACGAGTGCGTGTCGGAGGATCAGGCGTTGCGATTGCATGAATTGAGGTTTCAGTGAAATCAGTGGAATCGACTTGAAACTATTCGTGATTTGCTCTGCCCAGATGGCGGAGCTGTCGCTATTTTCAACTGTGCGGAACGGCGTTCAAAATGCCGCCGTCACCGTAAAACGACGATACCGCGACGCAGACCGAGAAGAATGCAACAAGTATCGCAGCACAAAGACGTCACTGTCGGTCGTTTCGCGTTGGGGACGCTCCGCGGTCCACCGACTGAGCGCCTGCACTTTGAGCACCAGTTCCAATTTCGACGCTAAGTGATTGGCTGAGAGGGTTCTGTTGGAGATTGATCGCGTTGGTGTGGAGGCGTGCCTGTCTTATTTTCGGATTCTTTCCGACATTCAGCTATACCAGCAGATTAGCGATGATGATCCCAAACATGGAGAGGGGAGCGGTCAAAAGAGCAGGTACGGACGCAGCCGCCTGATCCGCGTGCAGGAACTCGAAGGTTAGACCGGTCACAGACTCATCGGACTTCACTTGCAATACGACTTGCGCGAGTATGGAGCGGTCCTGTTGATCGAAACCGGATCCTCAACTTGCTTTCCCGACCTTTGCGTCTGCCAGCAACTGGTAAATTGTTGCGCGCGATATGCCCAAAATCTCGGCGGCCTGCGACTTGTTTCCACCAACATGCTCCAGAACGCGCATCACGTGGCGTTGTTGCAATTCTTGTACGGACATGAGAATTTCATCCGGTCCACTCACTTCCCCGGACTGGCCTCGCACTGGCTCCGGCAGGTCTGCGATGTCAATTATTGTTCCATCCGCCATCATGCATGCGTTGCCAATGACATTCTCAAGCTCTCGGACGTTGCCAGGCCATGAATAGATTGCCATCCTGGTTTGCGCCCGGCGTGTTATGCCGGCAACCGGTTTCTTGTATTCGGCGGCAAACTTATCCAAGAAATGCCTTTCCAGAAGAAGCAAGTCCTCTCGTCTGTCCATTAGACGAGGCAGGGGAATCTCTACCATTGCCAGACGGTAATATAAGTCTTCGCGAAATGTCCCATCTTTTACCATCGATCGGAGATTGCGGTTGGTCGCTGCGATCACGCGGATGTCAATCGCTCGCGGAACGGGAGAACCGATCCTTTGTATTTCCTGGCTTTGCAAAACCCGGAGCAACTTGCCCTGCGCACTTAACGAAAACTCGCCAACTTCATCCAAGAAGACTGTGCCGTGATTCCCGTACTCAAACACGCCGATCTTATCCTGCATGGCCCCAGTGAACGCGCCCCGCACATAGCCGAACAACTCGCTCTCGACCAGCGTGTCGACAATGGCCGAACAATTGCACACGGCGAACGGGCCCGCGGAGACGGGGCTGAGGTGGTGCAGGGCGCGAGCTACGAGTTCTTTCCCGGTCCCAGTAGGTCCGGTTACCAGCACCGTCCTGAAATGTGGTGCGACCCTCCGAAGTTTCGAAAACACGTCCAGCATGAGCGGGCTACGCCCAACAATCCCTGCAAATCGGCATGCATCCAGCAGTTCATGCTCAAGTTCCTGGGTTCTACGCCGGTTCGCGGCTTCAGATAGCAGTTCCCCGATTCGACGCCGGAGTTTTTCCACGTTGAGTGGCTTGTTGAGATAATCAGACGCCCCTTTCTGAATGGCCTCAACCGCTGATTCTGTGGAGTAATGCGCCGTCATGAGTATCACTTCAGCCCCTGGATCAGCGGCCAAGATCCACTCCAGCATTTCAAACCCATGAATCCCGGGCATCATCAAATCAAGCAGGACTATTTGGGGGCGAATCCGCTTGAACATCTCCAGGCCGATTTTGGGGTCGCCTGCGGTAAGAACGTCCACGCCAGCATTCGACAGCGCGTCTGTGATTAATTCCAGGCTCTGTGCCTCGTCATCAATCGCCAGGAGTTTGGGAGTCTTGTGGTCGGGCATATACGGAACCCTCACACGTTCAGTACTGTTCTGTCTGTTCGTACCGTATCAGAGTTGATTCGGGTCTGTCACCTCCTGCTGGAGTAACCTCTAGGAGCACAGAGCCTCTTTTTGGAGGTCCAGTGGAGCCGCCAACGCACCCTTTTCTTTGAGTTGGCGGACGATCTCCGGCGGGCATCTGTGTCTAAGAAGACGCTCTTTCGAACCGTAGGCACTACTATGCAGAAACGAGCGAATAGCGGATTGCATGGACGGACAGGGCGATGCGGTTTCTGACACCCAATTTGTGCATCAGTTTAGCCACATGGGCCTTGACCGTCCGTTCTTTCATTCCTAGTGGGCTTCCGATCTCTTTGTTGGACATGCCCTCAACCAACATTGCCAAGACCTGCTTCTCACGCAACGTGGGTCTGAAACTGCCAGCCTGAAGGTCACGGCTCAGCAGGCCTGCTGAACTTTCTATGATCATCGATATGATGCGACGTGGAATCCATACGGAGCCGCGATGCACGGTGTTGATCGCTTCAGTGAATTCGGGCGCCGGTGCAGATTCATCCACATAACCCTTCGCTCCAGAAGCGATGGCGTTCAGGATGGTTTGGTCATCCGCGCCGGCTCCGGTCACGACAACTTTCAAGTCCGGTCGAATGACTCTCCACTTGGCGATAGTCTCGAGAAACATATTTCTCGAGTGGCGAAGTATTACGATATTCACTTTCCGATTTGTTGCGATGAGGGAGACCGACGTAGTGATCAAGCGAAAACTGGGCACCAGGCCCAAGATCGAGCGCAAGCCCATTAGTCGGATGGGATCGTCTTCTACCACGGCAATGCCAATGATCGCCTGACTGGTCGGCTTCGGTTTCATCATGCCTTCTTCTTCAGGTTGCTTTTGCTGGTTAGGCCGATGCCTACGTCGCTACATGGCCAGTTCCGCCGCCTTGGGGGAACCGCAACTTATTAGCCGCAATAATGCTGTCGATTCGAACGCGGTTTCACAGGAATTGATTTGTGATGGGCATGTCGATGGCCAAACACTGCCGCGTCGCAGGGGGCAAGTAGATCTGAGCCCGTGCCTGCCTTTCCACATTGCCTTCCTGTGAGTCGCGTCGTTCTGAGTACATTGGATATAACCTGCGAGGTTGTTTGCTGGACAGGCATCATTAGAGATTATGTACAGCTCGGATCGAGGGAGGCGCCCTTCAAAACTCGGTCTGCCAGCAGGTGGCGGTTTTCTGGTGATGGAGCGGCTCAAGATGATGCCCGCGCTTGCCATAACCCCCGTGATCATCGTCTCGGCTCGCGACGGTCTGGGGAACCAGAAGCGCGCTTTGGACGCAGGCGCAAAGGCCTTTCTCCAGAAACCGGTAGACGATGCCGAACTCGTAGCGGTCGTCCGGCAAGCTCTGGGCGAAGGTGTGCGGAAGGAAGCACCTACCTTTTACGACCTGGGAAGGATATGACGACCAGAATTCAAGTTGTTTAAACCAGGGGTTGTTTACACCAGACCGACTCCAGAGGAACTGCACCCGAGTACGCTTAGTTATTACGACTTGTTGTCAAGTCAGTTACTGTTCCTGATAACTGGCGCGAGTCGGTGTTACTATCTACCACGCCCTGGTATCTTGTTGCCGATAAACAGGCGCAGTGTCGCCAGTTCCAAAATGGGAATTGGGGCGAAAATTCCAAACTGGGACGCTTAGAATACACTTGCATTGCCTTGGTGGTGTCAGATACATTCGATTGTAACGCGCCAGTGGTTTTTGGACACAGTAGGCAAGAAGCTCCAACATCGCCTTGTCGAATGGCAGTTCCCACCGACCGGGGCAGGAAATGCAGTCTTTCCTCAGGCGAGCCCCAGGGTCCAAGAAATAGACAATTAACGCGGAGTTCGTCTCAGGCCGGATAGCGGACCGTTACTGAGAATGCACGTTTTGGCGCACCCAGGAGATGCCAATGATTCGTGCCAACAAGGCCCGCTCCAAGGCTGAGAACCGCGGCCGCGAGTTGCTTACCGTAGTATCTTCTTCCGACGGCGCCACGGTTAGCAGCGATCTCGAAGCCGTTGTCGTGGCTTGGAACAAGAATGCGCAGGATCTCTACGGTTACACGGCCGAGGAAATGATCGGCCAACCGATTGCCACCATCATCCCTGAACATCTGCACGAAGAAAGCCTTCAAGTACTGCGGGATATCGCGGCGGGGCAGCCCATGGCTCGCTACGATACTGTGCGCAGACGCAAAGGCGGAAGCCTGGTTCATGTCTCACTGATGGTCTCTCCGCTGAGGAATTCCAAGAGGCAAATCATCGGACATTCCACTCATGCTCACGCTGTTACCGAGCGCAGGCGTGGGGAAGAGTGCGAACGCCTGGCCGCCGTGGTCGAGTCGTCGGATGACGCGATTATCGGACAGAGTCTGGACGGAACGATCTTCGCCTGGAACTCCGGTGCCGGGAATTTGTTCGGTTACTCCTCATCAGAGGCTGTGGGCGAGCAGATACGGATGTTGCTGCCGCCGGAACGAGCGAACGAGGAATCTGACGTTCTGGAACGGATCAGAAACGGGGTGCGCGTCAAGCATTTCGAAACAGTCCGGGTTCGAAAGGATGGCACACTAGTTCACGTTTCGGTGACAATTTCGCCGATTCGAGACAAAAGCGGCGCGATCATAGGAGCTTCACAAATTGCGCGCGACATCACGGAGCGGATTCGTGCAGAAGAATTGCAGGAACGTCTGGCAGCTGTGGTCGAATCGTCCGACGACGCCATCATTGGCAACAGTCCGCAGGGGACGATTACCGCCTGGAATCCCGGAGCTGAGAACCTGTTTGGTTACTCGGCATCCGAGGCGATGGGCAAACCGACACAGATGCTCGTGCCGCCGGAACGAGCGAACGAGGAATCTGACATTCTGGCGCGAGTCGCGCGCGGTGAGCGCCTTGACCATTTCGAAACCGTCCGTGTGCAAAAAGATGGCAAGAGAGTCGACGTTTCTGTAACGGTTTCTCCCATTCGCGATAGGAGCGGCGCGATTGTCGGTGCTTCAAAAACTGCGCGTGACATCAGCGAGCGTAAATGCGCGGAAGAAGAATTGCGCAAGTCGGAAGACCGGTTCAGCAAGGCCTTTCGCCAAAGCCCAGTTGCAATCACGATCGCGACGGAGGCGGAAGGACAGTATTTGGATGCGAACGAATCATTTCTAAGAATGACTGGCTTCCCACGTGCGGATGTCATTGGCCACACCTCCTTGGATCTGGCCTTCTGGGTCCTTCCGTCGCTGCGCATAGACTTGCTCCGGCAGTTACAAGGTGGCGGAGAGGTGACCGACGTCCGTATGCAATTC